>RCND010001322.1_pt1 | contig 13957 bp, 9 predicted proteins | sample 2041351 | NCBI WGS metagenome assembly RCND01 (sample SAMN09708230, study PRJNA481090) | Marine sediment metagenome, whole genome shotgun sequencing project. | biome: marine sediment; feature: ocean; material: sediment; isolation source: Sewage treatment plant 12B marine sediment (STP12B) ...
TTTCTCGAAAGACCTTTAATGGTCCTAAATAATTAATAAAACAAATTTATAGAAGTTTTAGAAAAATAGGTAGTTCCGATTAGGGTAAGTTTAAATATTGTTTAAATTTGCACAACAAAAAAAACAATATACTATGAAATTATTTTTAAGTTTTACGCTTATCATCGCATTTTCAATGACATTATCAGCACAAACAATGCCTTCAGTTAAGGCTAGTGATCTCAAAAAGGATGGAATTGAAGCAGTTTCGAAAGAAAAACCAAACATGGAGGCGCAAATAAAGAGCGCTTTGATGAAAGATGAGGATTTACAAAAAGAAACCATAAAGTATTTAAAGTCTAATCCAGAGACTACAAAATCCTTGACTAGTATGGTCGCAAAGAACAAAGGGTCGAATAAGGGAATTATGAAATCAATTTTAGGTGATAAAAAATTATCTACGGCGGCGATTGATTATATTTCAAAGAATCCAAAATTATTAGAGAAAGCAATGAAAGTAATAGGAATGTAAAACTTCCATATTTTTATCTTAATAATTAAAACGACTCTTTTAGAAGGGTCGTTTTTTTGTTTATTTCATTTTTAAAAAATGAACACTACTTTCGAATTATTTTTTTAAAAATATTGACTTCCACTTTTTTTTGCACAAATAGAGTGACTTTAATGACCGCTAGCGGTTGGGTTATGGTTAGTTGCGTAGCAATTAATTGTCTATTTAGTTAATTTTTGGAACTCGCTAACGACAAGTTTAATAGCTCCATTGCAATAGGATCAATACTAGATTGGGCTCTTGACGTATTTGCTAGGATTACGCTCACGGTTTTTTTACTTGGAACTATAAAAAGAAAAGAAGTGCTTCCTGTTTGCCCTCCTGGATGTCCTATAATAGAACCCTCATCAGGTTTAGGAGAATAAAGAAACCATCCAAAGCCATAGGCGTTATTTTCTTTTTCTAAACTGTGATGTTTCCTCATTACATTCAATGTACTTTCTTTAACATAGGTGTTGTTCAGCACTGCATTGCCAAACTTCAACATATCTCCAAGAGTAGTATAAAAACCTCCAGCAGGAACTCTATTACTTAAATTGTTTTCTTTCGCAATTTTAGCTTTTCCTTTTCCATTATTACGAGAATATAGTTCGGATTTATTCTCCATTTTAATACCAAATTTTTCTACCCCAGTATTTGTCATTTCTGCTTTATCCCAAATGTTTTTTTGCATATATTCTTCGAAGGTTTGCCTAGAAATTTTTTCAATGATTACACCTAAAACGGTATATCCATAAGTGGTATAGCTGTATTTAGTACCAGGCTCAAATAGTAAGTCTCTATCTTTAAAAATACTCAAAGCATCGTAAAGCGTTGGGTATTCTACTGTAGTATTCGATTCACGACTATCTTTATACCCTGCAATACCAGATGTATGTGATAATAAATGTCTTGCAGTTATTTGAGTTTTTGGCTGTTTCGGATAGTCTGGAATATAAGTTTGTATAGGTGTGTCTAAATTTAATAATCCTTTTTCTACCAATTGCATAGCTGCTAGGGCGGTCATTGGTTTTGCTATAGAACCCATTCTTAATAAGGTTTCTAGTTTAAATTCTTTATTTGCTATTTTATCTGCATAACCTGCTGTAGATTGTCCTATTGTTTTGCCATCAACGGCGTAACCGGCTGCAACACCAATAACAGTTTTATCCAAAATTATTTTTTCTAATAGTGTATATATTTCTTTGTTCTTGTCTTGAGATATACCTGCAAAGCATACTAAAAAAGTAAGTGATAATAGTACATATTTTTTCATCGTTTGTTTTGGTTGAGTTATATTAATGTCAAAAATAGCAATCAAAATCAATTCAATTATCATCGAATGACTCATTTAATTTTTGACATGAATGATTGATAGCCAAAATATCTTTTTTATAATTCTTAGAAACTGGCACTTCCATTTGAATAGGTAAAAGAGTTTTTGATTTTATCAATTGCCTAATATTCAATATGTAAATTCTTATTGCCCATGCTTTACGGGATACCCTAGTTGTGCCCAAACAAGAACACCTTCATCAATAATAGCGGTATTCTTATAGCCAAGCCTCCTGAGGGTATTGATTACACGCCCCGACGCAGCATGAGGACAAGCGCAATACGCCACTATCCAAGTGCCATCGTTTGGTAGATCACCCACAAATGCTTCCGGTTCTTCATAGTACGGAACTGGAATAGAACCTGGAATATGTGTTTGTCGCCAGGCAACTTCTGACCGGGCATCAAGTATGATCATTCGAGCACTGTCTTGCAATGCTTGATTCACTTGTTTTGAGGACACGTAAAGTCCTTTTCTTAGATTGAAATTTGGTGCTTTACTATCGGGATTCAATACATAGTTTTCGGGTGACGGAATTGTTACCGTATCAATTTTAGGTATGTTCCAACCGGAGGCGCGACTTCTGAGAAAGGCAGTGACCCCATTAATTTCATCTTCGCTTAGGCTGTCTTTGAAAGCGACCATCGGAGTACCATCCCTTCCCTCAGAAATGGCATACTTAAGAAATTCATCTGTGGCAGTAGCCAATAGCATAGAATTTCCTAAGGCAGGAGCAGAAATGCCCTCTCCATTTGACCCGTGACATTCGGCGCAGTCTTTTGCATAAATTTTAGAGCCTAGTGCTACATCTCCTACTACAGGCTCTCTTGACATTTCAATAGGTTCTTCCACTCCACTGGTTTCATACAGCCATTGCAATAACAATTCAATCTCTATATATTCCATAGGACCACCCTGCGTACTTAAATAGCCCGCCATAGCCGTGCCTGTTCTACCGTATTGGACGGTATATCGGAGGAAATTGGTTGATTTTGATGTGGCCATCAACGAATGTGAATTAAGTGAGGGGGCATTATCAGCGGCATATCCTTTCCGATTTTCACCATGACAAAGGGCACAATATTTTTGATACATCCCCGCAGCATTCTTTGATGCGACACTATCAAGCTTTGAGCCTATTTTAAATTGTTGCGCCATCAAAGCTTGCGCTTCGGGTTCATTTACGAATTCAAGCTGTACTCCTTGCGCATATTCACGCAATACCGTTATGCGATCTTGTATTGAATCAAGTAAAAGTGCTTCGCTTGGTAATCTTTCACTAAGAAAATGGTAGGTAGAATCAAGGTTTACTACTTCAAAACGGATGGCAAAGACTCCAGAACCGCGATCTTGTAGAAATTTGGAAAGATTATCATCTGTTGATTGAGGTGCTCTTAACTGTAATTCTTGATGTCGCTTTAGTTGAAAGCGTGCCATGTTTTTAGATGTATTATTTTCCAGTTCAGTGAGCCCCATTTTTTGAAATTTTTCACGTGAAGCGTCAAGGCTGTCAACGGCAATTTGTAAAGCCGCTATTCCAACAACTCCATTAGCATGATTCGAGTAGCTTCGATAGTACGAATAGTAGGTTTTCCAATCTTGGAGCGTCCTCTGATAATCGGTATTTACACGTTCCACAAACCTGGGAAGGTAGGTAGGGTTCATGCTTTCAAAATCTAAACTGCGCTCTTGAGACCCACCATCATCCCTTGCCCAACCTTCGGGAGGCTTTGTTGTTCGATAGGATGCAACCGAATCCATTTGGAATCCCTGAGCAGTAAGCCATGAATACGTACTATCTGCTGATGAACTAGATAACGAATAACTCTGCGTACCTTCATGATTCTCTAAAAATGCTTTAATGAAGGAGGGAGCGCTACTTGTAACTAAGGAATCTTCAATGGAAAGAAATTCAATAGATGACATATCAGGAAAGTTAATCTTAGTAGTGATAGATCCATCGAAGACCCCCTTTTTAAATTTAGCAGCATCGGGCATTTTAAATCCGAGTACATCTGAATAATAATCGCGTGTACTTTTTAGATTGTTGACGATAATAGTTGAGCTGCTGATGCCAGTCCCTGCTCCAAGTAGAGGATAAGCATCTTTAATCTCTTTGTATTGATCTGTTGAGCATGATGTAATAATTAAAAGTACTAAAAGTAGTGGTGTTCTTAAAGTGAATGAAACCCATTTTTCTTTATTTGTCAAATTGAAGAATGTCAAAGCTTTGTTCATATAGGTGAGGTTGGTTTGAGCTACTAATTTAATGATTACTACCCAATTTTTCGTATTCTTGTATAATTAGCCTCTTAAATCTGTTAGAATTTGATAGATAGCATCATAAAACCTTAAAATTCACGTTAAAAAGGGTAAACCTTTTTGAAAATCTGAATTTGATTGTTAATTTGCAATCTGAAGTTTGATTATATGAAAAAATATATTACAGTTATATCGATAGTCCTATTAGTTGTTTTGAGCAGCTTTATCCTGGGTACGAAGGCTGCTAGATCTGCAAAGCAAGAAGTGGGTGAACCATCCATTACATTAGCGACTCAAATTGAAGAGAAAGGCCCCATTTTAATTGAACGGTATCCTTTAATGGAAACGAAAAAGGTAAGCCATAAATTGGATTCCTTATTAAAGCGTATTAATAAAAGGCATGATTTTCATGGATCATTATTAGTTGCAAAGAATGGAAAAGTACTGTATGAAAATTACGTTGGTTATGCAGATTTTCAAAAGAAAGAACTATTAAATGAAGCGTCTGTATTTCAATTAGCTTCCGTAAGTAAACAATTCACTGCAGCGGCTATTATGTTATTGTATGAGCGGAATCAAATTCAACTTACCGATACTGTAAATAAATATTTTCCAGACTTCCCTTATGAAAATATAACCATTAAAAACCTCCTAAATCATACTTCTGGATTACCGAGATATTTTTGGGTTGCAGAGCATGAATGGAAACAAGAAAAAGCACCGACGAATAGTGAAATGATGGCGTTGCTGGAATCAAGTAAAGCACAACGATATTTTAAGCCAGGACGGAATTTTGATTATTCTAATACTGGTTATTTTGTATTGGCTTCTATAGTTGAAAAAGTCACTGGTAAAAGTTTTAGTGTTTTTGTAAAAAAGAATATTTTTGAGCCATTAGATATGAAAGATTCTTTTGTCTTAAGTTCTGAAAATAACAGTACTGTAGAAAATCGATTGGACGGTTATAGATTGTATAGAGGTTGGAGACATCTAAAAATTAATAATACCGTTAATGACGCCATTGTAGGTGATAAAAATGTTTATTCCTCCAGTAAAGACTTGTTTAAGTGGACACTTGGACTAAGTAGTGGAAAACTACTTTCAAAAGAATCCTTGAATCTTATGCATGCTAAAGGAGAAACTATCTACGGAAGAAAAGTCCCATATGGTTTTGGCCTAAGGATCAATACCAAAGACCAAAACACGATCTATCATTACGGTAAATGGAATGGGTTTAGTACGGGGCTTACGCAATATCAGGACGACGAATTGGTGGTCATTATTTTAGAACATACCAGTTATAATGCTATGTCATCTTTGAATAAAAAAGTAAAGAAAATTATTATAGAAAATTTCCGGTGTTAAGAGGATCTAGTTTCGAGTCCCATCCAAACCGCAATAAGAAAGTTGTGTTGTTTTGTTATTTTCTTCCTTTTATATGTGACCATTTATTATAACCTTGTGTCATACTAGTATACTTAATATTAAAAACCCTTTAAGATGGCAAAATTTGAAATTTACAAAGACAAAAGAGAAGAATTTAGATTTAGACTAAAAGCTGGTAATGGCCAGACGATCCTAGCGAGTCAAGGATATGCAGCTAAATCAGGTTGCACTAATGGAATAGAATCTGTTAGAAAAAATGGACCCGATGATGCTAGATATGAACGCTTAGAAGCTAAAAGTGGCAGTCCATATTTTAATTTAAAAGCTGGTAATAACCAAGTTGTAGGAACAAGTGAAATGTATACATCTACAAGTGCTATGGAAAATGGAATTACTTCTGTAAAGACCAATGCACCTAAAGCTAGTGTTGATGATCTAACTTAGACATGCACAGAATATTATAATTAAGAGTTACAAGAAATTGTAGCTCTTTTTGTTTAAATTTATTTCTAAAATTAGCCAATGAATAAAATTTTAGGGTTCATATTTGATGCAATTGGTATTATTCTAATTATATCTGTATTGATGAGAATAGTGGGGTAGAAAGGTGACTTTATAAACTTATTTAAAATATTTTTTTCACAAATAATTGGCTTTCAAAGAGGTGAAATCTTGGAAACTTTATGGTCAGAATACTAATTCTGGTCTTCATTTATTATATGTTTAAATGAGGTAAAAAAGATATAACTACTAAAACGAGATACTCTATTTTGATTTGTTTCTAGTCGATACTTTAAAAAATTTAAATATTACGAACGTCCTAAAAAATGGTGTCAAAATAATTTGTAATTTGAGAAAGTATTTTTTACGACTAGTGCACATTTAGAAATTATATTTTTTATGGCTAAAAAGCCTTTTTTTAAAGCTATTCTTTTTGCATTGATTTCAAGCTTCGTCCTGACCTGCGCAAGTGATGAGCCTATTGTTGCTGAAGGTCCTGTCGCCTCTTGTTTTGACGGTATTATGAACGGTGCCGAAGGAGGTATTGATTGCGGTGGCACCTGTGTGATTGTATGCCCCCCTAGTGATAATTTAGAAGGAGAAATAGTAACTACCTTAGAACTCAATGCTTCTGTCGAATATCTCTTGACAGGGCCACTTTTGATCAGAGATGGAGCGTCACTATTAATTCCTGCTGGAACCGTAATTAAAGTAGAAAGTGGTATCAATGCCTATATAGCAGTAGCACAAGGAGGTCAAATTCGTGCTAATGGGCAATCTGATAATCCGATTGTAATCACATCAAATGCGACAAACCCAGCGCCGGGCGACTGGGGAGGAATTATTTTTGCTGGAAAAGCACCTATCAATACGGGTACCGTTGATAGAACAGAAATCATTGATATCTTTTATGGAGGAGCCCGAGTAAATGATACTTCAGGCGTGTTAAAATACGTAAGAGTTGAATATGCAGGAGCACAGTTTGATACCTCAAAAAAGTTCAGCGCAATTTCCTTTTACGGAGTAGGGGCCTTCACCACGTTTACGTATGTACAGGTTATACATTCACTCGGAAATAGCTTTAAATTTATTGGGGGTACAATAAATCCGAAATGGGTAGTATCGACAAATACCGATGGAAATGGATTCGAAATCACTGATGGTTGGAATGGTAAAGGTGATTCGTGGTATATTGCAAATACTGATAAATCAGGTATTAAAATTGGAAATAACCCAACTATAGAAGATTTGAATCCAATAACGATGGGTATGTTACAAAACATATCGATTGTTGGTCCGCTCACAGAAGGAGCAATCAATTATAGCGATGGCGGTGCGATAACCAATTTCAATAATATATACACTTCTGGATTAAACTTAGGAATAAACGTGAATGGTCAGGCCGCTGCATCACAAATTGACATGAACAGTTTAATCATTAACAATATTCAATTTGCGAACCCTCTCACTGGCTTTATTCCAACAAACCATACCGGAACAAATACCACATTTTATACTGAAGCTGACAATGTAGGTGCCGGGAATGGCGCCGAACTTCCGACTTGGGCAACGGGTTGGACAACGGGTTTTTAACTAATTTTGTACTGAGAAAAAGCGTTGAATGGAAACGGGTTCTTGTTGAGTTGTAAATCCTTCGATAGAAATTTCAAATTCTCCTGTGACATCCGAAGTGAAAAAATCGAGTATTGACTCATTTTTCGTGATTTTCAAATGAGGAATCCATAACAACTGTAACCGATCATCAGGTATACGAGAGGGAGTAGTTTCGTTATATTGCTGTTGAAAATAATTCTTACTCACCTGAGGTTTTAGGAGATTAAAGGACAATAAAGAAGGTTTATTTTGAAATTCTTCAATATTATTATTTTTTGAAGTAAATATTAAAGCTCCTTGATACACTTTTGGTCCTAAAACAAAGCGATCACGAAATACGTCGATTTCTTCGATTGTAAAAGCATTACGATCTAATAGTATTGAATGATTTGAAATTTGCAAACCGTCGATAAGCACTAATGGTAAAATTCCTGAATTGGTGCCATAGTTATATCCCTGAACTCTCATAAGAGCATTTGATTTCTTCATATTTGAAATAGACACATCTTTTACAATTTCAAAAATGGTCTCACGGACCGTTTTAAACCGTGTAAAATCATCAAGTTTATAAGACTGTATTTTTTTACTATCAAATAATTGCTCTGAAACTGTAGCCAGGATTGAATCAGGTTTATATTTGAAATAGGCATTGTCAATTTGGTTATGAATGCTTCTTTGTAGAATTTCTTTTTTCATCAAAGAATCAAGGGTCAGATCTTCGAATACTAATCTAGAATAGTCTAATGAGGCTTGTTCTTTAAGTGCTATTTTATAATCATGTTGAGAAGCATCTAGAATTTCTAAAAAAATACGATTACCTTCATAATCTTTGTCAATATTGATATAAAAATTCCCGTTTTTATCTGTTTTAGCAAGAGCTATATAAAAATTTTCACCAGGAATTGAAGCGGCAATTTTTAAATCTTTAAGCGTGCTATTGCTTGAAGTGCTAACCATTCCGCGCAATAGTTCTCCTCTCAACTCAGGTAAGTAGACCGATATATTATTTGAAGGAGCCTTGTCTCCCACTTTTTTTGTAATATTTTGGAGATATGTGACCAGTCTTTGTTTGGATGGTTCAGGTATTTTTCCCGTTTTTCGAACCGATATAGAATACGCTCCGTAGGGTATGGTTGCTTCGTTTTTACTCTTGAGTATCATTGATATTTTGGATCTGGTATTTGAAATTTGATTACTCAAAACCAAATCTAACGGGCCTGCGTTTTTATCAATATTGTCAACTTCCTTCGTTTTATGATTTGAGTTAATGATCGTGTCAATAGATTTTGATATTGCTGTTCGATCATTGGTTTTTTGTGCTTGATATGGATTGATAATGTGGAGATCTCCTTTAAAGAAACGGTCTATTCCTTCATTCTTCATCCAATTGGTATAGGCAAGCAATTTATAGCTACCCGTTTGAGCAGTAACCGGAATGAAAAAATCGCCGTTACCCAACCCGTTATTCAGTTTGATCTTTTGTTTGAATAATTGTTCCCCTTTTTCACTGATCAATTCTACATAAGCAATCTTGCTCAAATCACTAAGGTTGGCTGTTTTGTTATCGAAACAATAAACGTTATAATAGATATATTCACCTGTGAGAAATAAGGAAGTATTTATATGTGTAAAAATATGTTCTTGCGGAATAGCTTTGTATAGCTTTACCTGAGCCTCATTTTGTAAGGCAACCTGCGTATTCGCCCAATTAATGGTCAAGGAGGAGAGCAGTAGTATTACTAAAAAACGATTCATTATCATTATATTTATTCTGTCCAAAAATCAGGAATAACATTACTTCCTAACACCGTACAATCACCACATCGACTTTGTACTACAAGTCCTTGGGCATAATATCGTATAGCATCATCATAGATGAGGTTAGCCAAATCGCGCTCACCTAAAGTGCCTTCTGAAGAAGGAGAAAAGGGAAGGCAATCTGTAACATATGGTGGCGGTTCTTCATTAGGAAAAAAGTCTTCGTAATCGAAAAATATGCGTTTTTCGGCCACGGCGGCAACCTCAAAAAAACCAGCAATATTCTCTCTAGAGTCATCTAATGAAAAAATATTTCCTGCCAAAAACCCCGGTTGATCTTCTGAAAAAACATTGCCCGAACTTTGTGATAAACCTCTGAGCGTTTCATAGAATGAAAAAGCCTCAGGGCTCTGAACATATTGCCGAACCAAAATGCTATATCTATACGTTAAAATATAATTATCTCTTTCAATAAATCGAACGTTATATTTGCTTAATCGATCTTCACTTAAAGCTAAAGTGCTTGCAACTTGAATATTTCTTGAAGGATTCGTGCCATAACAGATACGTTCTTCTCGCTCGCGCAAAATAATGGCGACGTTAAAAGTACTGACTCCTTCATTAAGTACCACGATGTCAAATGGACTCCAAAATGGAGCGATTATTTTAAAGGTTTCAAGATATTCATGACGATAATAATTCGAACTGCCAGATGGGTCAAAACTGTCTACAAAAATTCCCATCCCCTCCGTACCATCATTATTAGTAGTGCGCTCAGCATATAAATTATCGATGTTCGTATTTTGCACAGGTAGTTGCATACTACTTGATGCATATGATTTACCATCTTGGGTTGAAATCATCAAGGTATAATCTTTATTCATCTCTGCAGCAAAAGCTATATTAGATAGATATTTTCCAGGAGCCTCTTCTTCAAATACGTATTGATCTCCATCATCAGTTCTAATCATCACTTGCGCATTTTTTTCAGCTGGAGCCACGTCTTCTTCGAAACGAAAAGAACGCGAAAGCAAGACTTCCTGCTTTTTATTTTCGTTTGTAAGTGTGGCATTGACAACCAAGACATCTTCAAAACTATCTACCGCTCCTTCAAAAGGTTCTATACAGCTAGAGAGCATACATAATATCAAGATCATTTTACATGAATAATGCAGAATACGAGTTCTAAAAAAATACTGTATGTAATGATTGAAATGCATGTTATTTACTACTTCTATTTATATCGATCATTTGGTTAAAATTTAATATTATAGGTAATTGATGGTACTGGTACCGCAAAAATTGAACTTTGCAATGCCTGTACTTCACCATTATCAGCTACGAAAAAAACAGAATATGGGTTATTTCTGCCTAACACATTGTATACTGAGAAGCTCCAAAAACTATGAAAAAGTTTCTTTTTTTTATGATTTCCTTCAAAATTAATACCGATGTCTAGCCGATAATAATCAGGTACTCTAAATTTATTACGATCACTATACAAAACAAACTCTCCTTCGTTAAATGTAAAATTTCCAACAGGAAACGTAACAGGTCTTCCAGTCTGATAAATAAAATTACTGGACAAACTTATACGTCTAGATAGTTTATAATTCATCACAAGACTAACATCATGAGGCTTATCAAAATTAGACGGAAAAAATTCACCATCGTTGACACGCTCTTCGTTAAATTCACTGTCTAGTTTAAATAAAGATCGAGAATATGTATAGCCGAGCCACCCATTTAATTTGCCTTTATTTTTTCGAACTAATAGTTCTACTCCGTAGGCTTTTCCTTCTCCTTGCAGTACTTCGGTTTCTACATTTTCATTTAAAAGTAGCTGAGCTCCTGTTTTGAAATCTAAAATGTTTTGCTGCTTTTTGTAAAAGCCTTCCAAACTGAATTCATATTCATTGATATTGATGTTCTTATAGATGCCCAAAGATATCTGACTTGCTTGCTGGGGTTCAATATTACTATCAGAAAGTTTCCAAGTGTCTATTGGTGAAACGGTTGTATTATTGGACAGGGTATGAATAAATTGATAAGTATTATTAAAACTGGCCTTTATAGAAAGATCATCGCTCAGTAAATAACGAGCCGAAATTCTAGCTTCAGGCCCTCCATAGGTTTGAAAAACTTCATTTTTGCCATAGGTTTCAGTGCCAATAACAGTATTCTCAGATCGCGGAACACCTTCTTGATATGTCCGCTGGGTAGAAGGGCCTAAGCCCGCAAAGAACGAATATCGAAATCCTAGATCAAATTGTAATTTTTCATTGACTTTAAGGTTGTCTGAAATAAATATGGCTGCTTCTAAGCCTCTTTCTTCGGGTATCGTGATAGACGTAATTAAGTCGCCCGCACTTTGTGGTTCAATTTCTCCCGGTAAGACCGAATATAATTTACCCGAAACTCCATAGCTAAATTTGTGTGTTTCGTTCATTAAATACCACAGATGGAGCTTTAATTCCGTTTCATTAATTTGGTAGTTTTGTGAAAAATTAGCATTTACACTGCCGTCATAATCAATATTGAATTTATACTGGCTATTATTTAAAATCAGGCTTCCATTATTTTTCTCATTAAACTTATGATTCCATTTTAGAGAAACAAGTCTGTTGCTATAACTAAAGAGTGAATCAGAAGTAATGCTAAAGACGTCTTTGCTGTAATATCCTGTTGCTTCTATATCATTTTTTTCATTGATTTGATGATTGTATTTCGCAATCAAATCATAAAAAGAAGCTTCACTATTCTTTAAATTATCTTCGTCTAAAGATCTTAAGATCCAGTTAGAATAGGCACCTCGCGCTCCTAAAAGTAGGCCAGCTTTATCTTTTACAAGCGGAATCTCAACAACTGCATTTGAAGTAACTGGACCAACAGAAATTTCTGCTTTGATCTTTTCGCTAGAAGCTTCTTTTGTATTGATGTCAAAAACCGATGATAAGCGACCGCCATATTCAGCAGGAATACTTCCTTTATAGATGTTTACATCTTTAATGGCAAACGGGTTCAAGGCTTGAAAAATTCCAAAAAAGTGAGTAGGATTATAAACAACTGCGTCATCTAAAAGTATCAAGTTTTGATCTGTTTTACCCCCTCGAACATTGAACCCGGAGGCTCCTTCACCTGCAGTGGTAATTCCTGGGAGTGTCGTAGCGACCTTTAATATATCTCGCTCTCCTAGGACCAACGGAATATTTTTCGATTCCTCAGAATCAATTGTTGCGCTTCCTGTGCTGGTATCTTCAATATTTTGAAAAGTATTAGCTTCTAAAACAACTTCATCTAATTGCTCGAAATTTTCTTCGATACTAAAGTTGAGCTCGCCATTATTGTAAATGACAACATTCTTTTTTTCAGTGGTATAGCCTAATAATCGTGTCTCTACAAGATTCAGCCCTGCGGGTAATTCTAACTCATAATATCCTTTTGGATTTGATGTTGTACCAATATTAAGACTTTTTACAAATACAGCCATATTCGAAACAGGACTGTTATTTTTTGGATTTCTAATGATGCCTGATAGGGTAAAACGTTTTTTTGCAGCATTGATATTTTGCTTGCCGATGCGAACCATTTCAATGGCTGTATTCTTAGAGTTATTTTGTTTTTTTAAAAAAATAGGTGCTTCAGTTTTTTGTGTTTCATTTTGAGAAATGCGATCTAGTTTTTTTTCAAAAAAATCGTTGGGTAATTCGCTGTAAATAATAGTGCTTTTTGTAAAGATAACACGCTTATCAGAAGCAATGAAATAATTGAGTGTGGAGTCTTTAAAAAGGTCTTTTAAAATACTATCGAGCGAAACGTTTTGATAACTTTTAGTACTACTATTTTTATCCAGCCACTCATCAGCATAATAAAATCGAACTCCCGTTTTTTCTTCAAGTTCAATTAGTATTTCTTGATACGATTTTCCGGATGTTTGTAATGATATGGTATCAGAGCTAATACTTTGAGCAATCACAGTTTTAAATGCGAATATGAATAAGATTGTCAATAGTATTCTCATCATTTAACTTAGATAGTTTTAGTAGTAATTATTGTGTGTAAATCTGTGAGAATAGCATTCATATAGCCATCAGGATCTGACTTTCGGATGGCTTTATATTTTTTAGAAATAGTTTTTATCTCTGTCTTATGGTCGATGAAGATTACACTCAAGTCACTCGCTTTCTTCACTTTATAGTGTATGTCTTTATAGCTAACAATGTACACATGCTTATCCTTAAATTGATAAGAAGCGACCTGTTTGTCTAAATAAGCTACTTTTTCGTCCGATTTTTTGATAATTTCTTTCAGATGTTTTTTATATAGGCTGAGTGAATCTTTTTCTAATAAAATTTCAAAGAAACCTGATATTTCGTTTTTTTCGTTTCGAGGTACCTGTATGAATTTGTGACTGTCAATTGTAAATTCACTTATGTTGCTATTATCTAGTGCTATGATAGGAGCGTTTAAGGTATTCGGATCTTTGATGAGAAGCTTCTCATCAAATACATCGTATTTTAAAGGGATATTGAAATAATATTGACCGTCAAATACAACAGATCCATTCCTGA
>RCND010001323.1_pt1 | contig 13955 bp, 13 predicted proteins | sample 2041351 | NCBI WGS metagenome assembly RCND01 (sample SAMN09708230, study PRJNA481090) | Marine sediment metagenome, whole genome shotgun sequencing project. | biome: marine sediment; feature: ocean; material: sediment; isolation source: Sewage treatment plant 12B marine sediment (STP12B) ...
CAGTACAGTTTTGATAACTTCAGGTCCTGTGATAAACATCTTGGAAATCTTGTCCACTACAAAAACAAAGTCGGTTAATGCGGGTGAATAGACTGCTCCTCCCGCACATGGACCAAGAATTACAGAAATTTGCGGAATCACACCCGAAGCCAGAGTGTTTCTGAAGAAGATCTCTCCGTATCCTGCCAGTGAGTTTACTCCTTCCTGTATTCTCGCACCACCCGAATCATTGATCCCAATCAGCGGCATGCGCATCTTCAGGGAGTGGTCCATGATCTTGGTAATCTTTCTGGCATGCATAAAACCAAGTGACCCTCCAGCTACAGTAAAGTCCTGTGCGTAAATACATACCGGCCTGCCCCCTATTGTTCCGGTTCCTGTGATAACACCATCTCCATGAAGCTTCTTCCTGTCCATGCCAAAATCTCTCGCTTCATGCTCAACAAACATATCATATTCATTGAAAGATCCTTTGTCCAGAAGTTTAATTATACGCTCCCTGGCAGTCAGTTTCCCCATGGCAACCTGTTTCTGAATGGCCTTTTCGCCACCCCCCTGCTCCACCTCTTTACGGCGTTTCTTAAGTTCCTGAACCTTTTTGTTTGAGGACATTCCTATAAGTTTTAGTTATGTTACAATCTTACAAAAAACAATGCGGTCTGAAAAGCTGTTTCATAATACATCCCCAAGCCTTGTCCGCAGTCCTTACCTGGGTGCCATACGCATTAAGAAAATTGCAATAATCCCATAAAATATGTTGGGTAGCCATACGGCTACCATCACCGGCAACATGCCTCCTATGGCAAACTGTTTGGAAAACTGGGTAAACAGAATGTAGGTAAAACAGAATACCACACCGATGGCTATCTGCAAGCCAATTCCTCCCCTCAGCTTCTTTGACGATACAGCCACTCCTATGAGTGTTAATATAAATGTGGAAAATGGAAAAGCGATACGGTTATGACGTTCAATCTGATAGGAGGTTATATTGGTCTCCCCCTTCATCCGTTGTTTCTTGATAAATTCATCCAGCTCCTTCAGACTCATGGTCTCCACTATGGTTAGCCTCATTTTAAAATCATCCGGATGCATGGCCAGGGTGGTATCGATCTGTTTTCCCTCCTCAATAGTTTCAATAAGACCATCTATGGTGCGGATATAATACCTCCTTGCTCTCCACTTATTTGATGTGGTATCCCATCTAATCTGATCTGCTGTCATTTTGGAAACCAGTTCACCATCCTCAAACTTTTCAATGGTAAACTGATAGCCTACCTTTGAAACGTTGCTGTAGCTGTGCAGGTATATGTATATACCAGGCTCTATCTGTCTGTGAAAATCCTTGGTTTTAAAATTGATAGGACGCTTCTTTACGTAACGCTCCTCAAAGTCCAGCTTCACCTTATTGGCGCCTGGAATCACCTGATCGCTCAGGTAAAAGGATGTACCCGCTATGAGTGTGGCTGCAATAAAGTAAGGGAGCAAAAACCTACGGAAACTCATGCCACTGTTCAGAATGGCAATAATCTCAGTATTGTAGGCCATCCTGCTGGTGAAGTAAATCACTGCAAGAAATGCGAATAAGGAGCTGAAAAGTACGCCAAAGTAAGGAATGAAATTCAGGTAGTAATCAAAGATGATGACGTTCAGCTTGGCCTCACTTTCGATGAAATCATCAATTTTTTCAGTGAGGTCAAAGATCACCACAATAGATAGGATCAATGCGATGGACAAGAGGAAAGTGCTCAGAAACTTCTGGATCACATAAATGTCCAGGATTTTCAGACCAAAAAACCTTATAACCTTGTACTTAAAGCTGGTATCATTTTTTCCTTCCATGCAGTGAATGTGCCACTTTTAATTTCTTCAAATGCTTTCCTGACCAGCCAGAGATAGAATGCCAGATTGTGCTGACTCGCAATCTGCATCCCTAGCATCTCACCGGATATAATTAAATGTCGCAGATAAGCCCGGGAATATTGCAAATCTACAAAACTGTTGTCCAAGGTGTCGATGGGAGAATAATCGTCCATCCATTTCCTGTTCTTAATATTAATGATTCCCTCCGAGGTAAACAACATGCCGTTCCTTCCGTTCCGGGTAGGCATTACGCAATCGAACATATCAACACCCAGGGAAATAGCCTCCAGGATATTAACAGGGGTACCAACTCCCATCAGGTACCTGGGCTTATCGTCAGGCAAAATCTCATTGACTACCTCTAGCATTGCATACATATCTTCAGCCGGCTCTCCAACCGACAGCCCCCCGATGGCATTACCCACGGCTCCTTTATCAGCTATATATGCGGCGCTTTCCTTTCTAAGCTCCTTAAAAACACTTCCCTGAACAATGGGGAAAAACGCCTGCTGGTGCCCGTAGAGGGGTTCTGAAGAATGGAATTGTAAGAGTCCCCGGTCAAGCCACTGATGCGTCAGCTTCAGTGAGTCCTTTGCATATTTCAGATCACAGGGCCAGGGAGTACACTCATCAAAAGCCATCATGATATCGGCACCGATAATTCGTTGGGTATCGACAATATTTTCAGGCGTAAAAATATGTTTAGATCCATCAATATGTGAACTGAACCACGCCCCTTCGGGTTTCAGCTTACGGTTGGCCGCCAGGGAAAAAACCTGATATCCTCCACTATCTGTTAGAATAGAACGGTCCCAGTTAATGAATTTGTGCAGGCCACCGGCTCCTTTTAAGATCTCGAGACCGGGTCTCAGGTATAGATGATAGGTATTACCAAGAATAATGGGAGCATCCACATCTTCTTGCAAATCCCGTTGATGAATGCCTTTCACACTACCGGCAGTTCCCACCGGCATAAATATAGGAGTCTGGATCTCAGAGTGATCCGTAATAAGTGAACCGGCTCTTGCCTTACTCTTTTTATCCCGATGTAAAATTCTAAACTCCATTGCATTTCCTGAGATCAGCCAAAGATAAGCAATTGTTGAAAACCTGCTTTTTCTTTTCCCTCTTTGGCAACTAAATTTACACCTGCATGAGTTTTAGAGAAATTATCGAAGGGACGCTCCTTTACCACTGGATCTTACTAGCCTTTTTCCTGATAGCCTTCCTGGTTCAATTGGGGATTTATCTTTTTGTTTTCCTGAGGGTTCCCCTTTACAGTAAAAAAAAGAAAAAGAACGATTCGACCCTGGGAATTTCCGTGATTATCTGTGCGAAAAATGAAGAGAAGAACCTGGAGCACTTCTTACCTCATGTCCTTCAGCAGGAGTATCCGGACTATGAAGTGGTGGTGGTAAATGACAGTTCCACCGACAATACCGAAGAAGTACTTATGCAGCTTTCGGCTCAATTCAAGCGACTCCGTTATACCACTATCCCGGCAGATGACAAGCTTAAGCGGGGAAAAAAGCTGGCACTTACCATCGGATTAAAAGCAGCCTCTTATGATCACGTCCTGCTAAGCGATGCAGACTGTTACCCGGTTAGTGATGATTGGTTAATGCGGATGGCATCAAATTTTTCAAGCGATCGTAAGATCGTGTTGGGCTATGGGGGATATGAGCGAAGAAAAGGTTTCCTCAACCAGATTATCCGTTATGAAACTACTTTTACTGCCATACAGTATCTCTCCTATGCTATTATAGGAAAACCTTATATGGGGGTGGGACGCAATCTCGCTTATGAAAAAGCGGTCTTCTTCGATAATAAAGGATTCGCCGGACACTACCACCTTTTATCCGGAGATGATGACCTTTTTGTAAATGAGAATGCCACCGGGCTTAACTGTACTGTTGAGTTCTCACCTGAGAGCCACACACTTTCCCTTCCGGAAACCAGCTTCCGTGCCTGGATCAAACAGAAAAAAAGACATCTTTCTGCGGGGAGTCATTACAAGCTTAGCTCCAGGATCAGGCTGTCCAGCGAATGGATCAGCCGGATCACCCTGTATACATCGCTGATCTGGCTCTGTATTTCATCGCCGTGGAGCATACCCGTAGGCATACTATTTGGAATATTACTAATAACACGACTGGTCATTTTCAGAATGGGAATGCGCCGTTTGGACGAAAAATATTTATTATTACCTTCGCTGCTGCTCGATCCGATTTTCCCACTACTTATGGGTGCTATTTGGTTAAGTAGCCGTTTTGAAAAAAAGTACCAACCATGGAGATAAATTCCAACCTTTCTCTTAAAGCACAACAGGACGTCGAACTGGTTATGAAAGCTAAAAAAGGCGACCAGCTTGCCTATGCTGAATTATTAGGGAGGTATCGTGATGCGATCTATTTCATGCTGCTAAAAATGGTAAACAGCCAGGTGGATGCTGAAGATCTTACCATCGAAGCTTTTGGAAAAGCCTTTAAAAATATTGATCAATACGCTCCCAATTTTGCATTTTCAACCTGGTTGTTCAAGATTGCAACCAACAATTGCATCGATTTCATTCGGAAAAAAAGGGCCAGTCATGTCTCCCTCGACCAGACCATCGATGGTGAGGATTCGCTTGCTCCTTCTACCCTGATCCAATCTGACGATCCGGATCCGGAAACCTATTTGATTAATAAGCAGAAAATTAAACATATGCGAAAGGTTGTTTCGCGCCTGAAGCCCAGGTACAGACAACTGGTTGAATTACGCTATTTCAAGGAGTATTCTTATGATGAGATTGCAGTCGAACTTGATATTCCCATTGGTACTGTAAAAGCACAACTTTTCAGAGCCAGGGAACTGCTTCTCAATATCATGAATCGTTCCCAGGAAAGGCCTTAATAGTCGGTCCCTGAAACCCTTATGGACCTCATACTAAAATATTTCCCGGATCTCAGTTCCCAGCAGATCGAGCAATTTGAGAAATTGATGCGGATTCTCCCCAATCTCAATCAAAGAGTGAATGTGATCTCCCGTAAGGATATTGAATACCTGGAAGAAAGGCACATTCTGCACTCACTGGCCATTGCAAAGAAGTTCCACTTTGATTCTAAAGCCAGAGTGCTTGATGTGGGCACCGGCGGAGGTTTTCCTGGAATTCCTCTGGCTCTTATGTATCCCGAAGCTTCTTTTATGCTGGTAGACTCCATTGGAAAGAAAATAAGTCTGGTCAGGGAGATCGTCGAAGAACTGAATTTGAAAAATGTGGTCCCGGTAAATCAAAGAATGGAACAGCTTAACCTGAAGGCAGACTTTGTGGTTTCAAGAGCTGTTACCGCATTTCCCAAGTTACACCAGTGGACCCGACAGCTCATTGAGCCCGGCAACAACCAGTCATTGCCCAACGGTCTGATCTCTCTAAAAGGAGGGGACCTCGAAAAGGAGCTGATGCCATTCAAAAACCGTGTGGAATTTTTCCCCATCTCGAACTGGTTCAGCGAGTCGTTTTTTTCTTCGAAAATGATTGTATATCTAAAAAAATGACTTACTTTTGCACGCTCAAAACATGAACTTATGAAGCGTACATTTCAGCCATCCAACAGGAAAAGAAAGAATAAGCATGGATTCAGGGAGCGGATGTCATCAGCCAGCGGACGTGGTGTGATTGCAAAAAGAAGGAAGAAAGGCCGTAAAAAGCTGACCGTCTCCGATGAACCAAGGCACAAAGCATAAGGTATAAGCTATTATACCCATTACTGAATAACTGACCGATTCCGGTTGGTTATTTTTTTGTCCAAATTTTTATAATAAACATTACCTTTGGGCAAAGCTCGAAATATGGATTTCTTCAGGTTTCTTCTTACAAAAAAGTTCCTTCGTCATCTGGGGCTGGCAGTGGCCATCACCCTGATACTATTGTTGGGAACCCTGCTATGGCTAAAGATATACACCCATCACGGGAAAACCATTGTGATCCCCGATCTTGCAGGTCTTACTGTAGATGAAGTGGGCGATGTAACCTCTTCAAGGCGCCTGAGATTTGAAGTGGTCGATTCGGTTTTCTCCACCGAAATGCCAAGGGGTACTGTGATAAAACAAAATCCGACTGCCAGTTCAAGAGTAAAGAAGAACAGGAAGGTTTTCCTGACTATGAATGCCGTAAACCCGGAAATGGTCTCCATGCCACAGCTAATCGGGCTCTCCTTCCGCCAGGCCAAGCTAGCTCTTCAAAATGCGGGGCTAATTCAGGGAACCATCCAGTACAAACCCGATTTTGCGAAAAATAATGTGCTACAACAAATGCACAGGGACTCCGTTATTAACGAAGGAACCGTAATCATCAAAGGAGCGGTTATAGATCTGGTTTTGGGTATGGGGCTAAGCAGCAAAACCACACGGGTACCTGAGCTTGTGGGACTGGGACTGGAAGAGGCATCAGCGATTATCTCTGACTATTTTCTGAATCTCGGAGCTGTTACATACGATCCCAGCTTTGAAGAAGCTGAGGATAGTATCGGAGCTTTTATCTGGAGGCAGTACCCTGATTTTGACGAGTTTAAAAGATTGAACATGGGTATGGAAGTGGATATATGGCTCACTTTAGACTCCACGCGTATGCCCATGGCCGATACAACCCTTGGTGATGACATAGAAAGATTGGATGAATAGAAACGGATACGTTTTAGTCACTTTCCTGCTCTGTTTCCCTGGAGTTTTCAGCTTACAGGCACAGGAGGTCATAACTCCCCTTCAAAGTAATCCCTGGGCTGTTCAACAGTTCAAGGATTTTAGCAGCGCTAAAAAATCCGCCAATGCAGTTTTGCTGGAACTTCCCTTTTTTGATGATTTTTCAAACAGCTCTCTGATTGCAGATACTGGCAAATGGAGCAACGCCTACGCTTTTGTGAACAACAACTTTTGCTTTCAGCCTGTTACCAACGGAGTAGCCACCCTGGATGCCCTTGATGAAGTGGGGGCCATCTATTCCCACATGGTAATCGCATCCAGCACTTTTGAGACAGACAGTCTTACCAGCAATCCCATCAACCTGGCTTACCCTGCATCGGATAGTATCTATCTCAGTTTTCTCTATCAGCCAGGTGGTCTCTGTGACCTTCCGGAAGAGGAGGACTCGCTGATGCTTGATTTCTGGGCCAGTGATTCAGGCCAGTGGATTAATGTTTGGCGCATTCCCGGTTCGGAGCTTCACCCCTTCAAACATGTGATGATTCCGCTTACTGAAAATCACTTTCTTACCAGTGGATTCAGGTTCATGTTCAGAAACCGGGCAAGCCTTCCGAGGAACAATGAAACGCCTGATAAAAGGAGCAATGTGGACTACTGGCATGTGGATTATGTGCGCATGGACAGAAACAGGTCTGCTGCTGACACCATCCTCAAGGATGTGGCTTTTAACACACCGCTTACTTCCATTTTTAAAGAACTAAGTGCAGTTCCCTGGTCCCATTTCGAATCGGCCTACAATACTACCCTGGCACCGTTTGTGTCAGCCCAATACCGGAACAACGACTCCATTACCCGGAATGTGACGCGTTCCCTGACCATCATGGAGCCGCTCTATGGTGAATCAGAGCCTATCGGCACACCAACGGCACAGGATATTCCGGCCTTTGAAGAAATCCAGGTCGATTTCCCTTTTCCCTATGATCTGGACTTCAACAGGGGCGATTCTGCTCTAATCAGATTTAAGGCGGCTCTCCGCACCGATGTATTTGATCCCAAGGTAAACGATACAGTGATTCATGACCAGCTGTTCAGGGATTATTATGCCTATGATGACGGAACTGCAGAGGTGGGATACGGACTTCGTGGCGATGGCACTGAAAATGGAATGGTAGCCATCAGGCATAACTCCTACCAGGCAGATAAACTCGGTGGTGTTTACATATATTTTAACCAGGTATATGACTCGCTGAACATGAAGGATTACACCTTTAACCTGATGGTCTGGAACGATTCAGATGGATCTCCCGGTACTGTGATCTGGGATGATGAAACCATTTACAGGCCTCGCTATACACCAACTTATACAGGCTTCGTTAAATACGAGTTTACAGAGCCTGTTCCGGTAAATGGACCTTTCCATGTGGGATGGAGACAATATAAGCCCTATACACTTAATATGGGTCTCGACAAGAACAGTATTCCAAGTTCCCCCGTAATGTTTTACAACCTGGGTATCTGGGCCAGTTCAGAAGCGCCGGGTATGGTCCTCTTCAGGCCCTTTATGTATGAGCCTTCAACAGGGATTAACCAGGCTGCAGCAACAGGTCTTACACCACTGACTCTTTATCCCAACCCTGCAAGTGAGCGGATCTGGTTTGAGCTCCCTTCGGATTCGGAGGGGCAAGATACTCAGGTTTATATCTATGATGCCTCAGGCCGTCAACTTCACCATTCCGTACTTCGAAGCAATAGCTTTGATGTATCCGCCTACTCACAGGGACTCTATTTTATCAGGATCCTTGTGGCCGGCGAATCCTATTATTCAAAAGTATTGATCAACCGCTAAATTCCTCTCTGTGGAACCTGCCGACAACAATGAGTTATTCGAACACTTCAGGTTCACTGCCGATCCAGGCCAGACCCCCCTGCGAATAGATAAATTTCTCTCCAACTATCTTGAAAGCACCTCCAGAAGCAGAATTCAATCCGCTGCCAATGCGGGAAATATCCTTTCAAACGGCACTCCGGTTAAACCAAACTATCGCGTAAAACCAGGAGATATTGTAACCATCGTTTTGCCCCATCCACCAAGGAAAATAGAGTTGATCCCGGAGGATATTCCGCTGGATATTATTTTTGAAGATGAGGATGTAATTGTGCTAAATAAGCCCTCTAGACTGGTGGTTCATCCTGGTTATGGCAACTACTCAGGTACCCTGATCAACGCATTGATGTACCATCTCAAAGACAATCCGCTCTTTCACTCAGGAGAGGAGAGACCCGGACTGGTTCACCGGATTGATAAAAACACTTCCGGATTGCTGGTGGTCGCAAAGAATGAGCTGGCTCTCAATAAACTGGCCAGTCAGTTTTTTCATAAAACGTCCAAAAGAACCTACGCCGCTCTGGTATGGGGAGATCTGAAGGAAGAAGAGGGGACCATACGCGGAAACGTTGGCAGAAACCCTAAGAACAGAAAGCTGATGCATGTATTTCCCGATGGTGATCAGGGAAAAGAGGCTGTGACCCACTATCGTGTTCTGGAACGACTGGGCTACGTGAACCTGGTAGAATGCAGACTGGAAACGGGACGTACCCATCAGATCAGGGTTCATTTTCAATACCAGGGACATCCCCTGTTCAATGATCCTGAGTATGGTGGTGACCGTATTCTAAGGGGGACCACCTTTACCAAATACAAGCAGTTCGTTCAGAATTGTTTTGCGCTCTTGCCCGGACAGGCCCTGCATGCCCGCACACTGGGGTTTGTGCATCCTTCCTCGGGTGAGGAGATGCTTTTCGATGCCCCCCTCCCTGAAGGATTTAACAGTGTCCTTCATAAATGGCGTACCTATATTCAGGGACGACCTGGTGAATAGATCCTTATCTGCCACATATGCATTCATGGATGAATGGCCGCGTTCGTCAAAAATGAATTCACTTTCTCAAGCAACATTCGTATAATAGATGTTACATTTAAGTAAGTGAACCTTTCAAGATAAGAAGAGATGAATATTGCCATTTTTACCGGAGGAGATTCTTCTGAATATGTAATCTCCATGAAAAGTGCCGAGCAGGTACTCAAATGGCTCGAAGCTGCAGGCCATTCTTGTTACTTTGTTGAAGTAAAAAAAAATAAATGGAACGTTCATCTTGGGAAAAAGCGATTGCCGCTGGACAAAAACAATCTCAGCTTCCAGAACAAAGAAGAGAAAATCACCTTTGATTTCGTCTGGAATACCATCCATGGCACTCCGGGCGAAGATGGAAAACTCCAGGGATATTTCGATATCATGGGAGTTCCATACAGCTGTTCCAACCAATTCTCTTCAGCCCTGACTTTTAATAAGTACACCTGTAAAAGCTTCCTCAAGCAGCATAAGGTGCTTACACCTGAAGCCAGCCTTGTAAGAAAAAACCTGAAGACCAACCTGGAAGCAGTGGCTGAGATGGTGGGATTTCCCTGTTTTGTGAAACCCAACAGCGGTGGATCGAGTTTCGGGATCGCCAAAGTGGTTCGTATGGAAGATTTACAGGCAGCACTTGAGGAAGCCCTCGAAGAAGATGATGAAGCCATCGTTGAACGATATATCAAAGGGACCGAAGTTACCTGTGGCCTGATGAAGGGACTTGATGGTCTCAGGGTGTTTCCGCTTACGGAAATCATTACGGAAAATGAATTCTTCGACTTCGAAGCCAAGTATACAGTTGGCAAGGCCGAGGAGATTACTCCGGCGAGGATTGACGATGATGTGAGTAAAAAATGTCAGGAAATGGCCATGGACATTTACAAACTGACCAATAGTACCGGCATTATCAGGGTCGATTTTATTATCAAAGGCAACCAGGTATACTTTCTGGAACTAAACTCTATTCCAGGAATGTCGGAGGAGAGCATAATTCCAAAACAGGTTAGCAGTCTGGGCCTGAACATGCCTGAAGTCCTCCAGGAGGTTATTGAGGAGGTTCTGAGCAAATAGGAGCACTTTTTTTGCTACTTTTACTGCCCTCATGAGAATGCGTATCTCCATTTTCTTAATGGCTCTGCTCTTAGTGGTATTACCGGCCTGCTTCTACTCCGATACAACATTGTATGAAGTGGAACCTGTCCCCGGTGATCCGCCTGTAATATCTGTAGTTACCAACCTTGACAGCCTGATCAATCCACCGGTCAATGACAGCCTTGAAGTAATCTACCAGGTGGAGCTTAGCAGTAGTAATTTCTACTATGTATATGCAGATGTTGCCAGCACAACGATTTTTGAATCAGACAGCAGCTATGGATCCTTCTGGATCGATTCCGGGCTGGCAGATTCATCAGGAATAGATACCCTCTATCTGGAATTCTATTACTCCAGCAATAGCAACAGCCTGGCAGACATGTTTGGATACGAAGCACTTGTTGATTATCAGAAGTATGCCATCGATTTTAATCTGGAGAGCGGAAAATGAACAGGAAATGTATCCATATGATCGTCCTGGTCTTCTTGCTTGTCTCAGCCCGATCTACCCTGGGTCAGGATTGGGGTTTCACACTCTCCGCAGGCGGTGCAAGCGTCCAAATGAATGATTTGAAAGATCTGCAGGAGCATATACTGAGCACCTATCCGGTAGATGGCAAGATCACCAGCTCATTCCCCCCCTACACCACCGCAACCCTAACCGTGGTTAATCAACTATACGACCATATCCAAATAGGCGGTGGATACGGCTTTTCAACCACTGGAGGAAAATCCAGTTATGCCGATTACTCCGGAGATATAAGCACGGAAATGAATGCCACTTCGCATCGCCTGAGGGCATATATCTCATATATGGTGTTGGGTGGCGATCGTATTGATCTAGCTCTGAACGGGACCCTGGAAGCAAATTTTACCAGTCTGACCATTCAATCATACTACTCCATTTATAACTATGGGGATGGCGTAAGTAACAGTTACCGTTCTTTTAGTCCAAGTGGAAGCATCGGAGGGGATATCATGTATAAATTCGAGAAAGTTTCTGTGGGAATTGAAGCAGGATACCTGGTCGATCTGAAAGGAGATCTTAATGATGCCGATGATGGCGACCCCCTGCTGGACCCCACCAACAGAGAGCAGGTACTGCAAACTGACTGGACCGGATGGTTTGCGCGCTTAAAATTCCAGATCTGGCTCAATTTCTAGCTTATACAAATTATTGAATATGCAATTCTCTGATAAATCTCTCCACTCCTTCTTCCAGGCTTAGGGGGTTTTCTTTACCAAGAGCTTTTATAAATGCACTGCCGATAATGGCCCCACTGGCATATTTGCAGGCTGTTAAAAATGTTTCCCGGTTGGAGATCCCAAAACCTATGAGGCCAGGCAAGGGAAGCTTCATCTCTTTCAAGCGTCGGAAATACTCCAGTTGCTTTTCACCCACCGAAGTCTTCGCCCCTGTGGTGGAAGCAGATGACACCAGGTATAGAAATCCATCTGAAAGCCTGGCAATCTGCTCTATTCGTTTATCATCAGTATGTGGAGTAATAAGCAAGGAGTGGTATATCCCATAGCTTCTGAACATTTCAAGGTAGCGGGCCTCATACTCGGCCGGAGGCAGATCGGGAATAATCACCCCGTCAATCCCGGTATCCCGGCACCTGCTTAAAAACCGCTCCATACCCATCTGTAGAATTGGATTCAAATAACCCATCAGGACCAGAGGAATACTGATGGTTTCCCTGATCTCCTTCAGCTGATTGAATAGAAGGTCCAGTGTCATGCCATTCTGAAGGGCAATCTGGCTGCTTTGCTGTATCACAGGGCCATCGGCCAGTGGGTCGGAGAAGGGAATGCCAATCTCCACCATATGAGCACCATGTTCCTGGAGTGCCTTCAAAAGTCTTGGGGTATCATCAATGCCCGGGTAACCGGCTGTGATATATATGGATAGAATCTCGCTGTCCTTTTCCCTGAATAGCTGATCAATTCTGTTTGTCATAAGATTAGATTTCTAATTTTTCGATATAGGTGTCCATATCCTTATCACCCCTGCCTGAAAGATTTACCACCACCACATCCTCTGCTCCGGGAGTAATTTTATCCAGAGCGGCCAGGGCATGAGCAGTCTCAAGAGCTGGAATTATTCCTTCTTTCCTTGTACAGAGCAGTGCGGCCTGCAGAGCCTCATCATCCGTAATGGCATATACAGTAGCCCTTCCAGATTCGGCCAGCCAGGCATGAAGGGGACCCACTCCGGGATAATCCAGCCCAGCCGAAATGGAGTAGGGTTCTTTGATTTGGCCATCATCATCCTGCATTAACAGAGTCCTGCTGCCATGTATGATCCCTGGCCTTCCCAGCAAGGAGGTGGCTGCTGTATGATCAGTATCTATGCCCAGCCCTGCTGCTTCGGCCGATATCAATCTGACACGTCTATCCTCAAGGTAGTGATAATAGGCACCTGCGGCATTGCTCCCACCGCCCACACAGGCCAGCAGATAATCTGGATAGTCCCTGCCAGTCTTCTCCATTAGCTGTATCCGGATTTCCTCTGATATAACAGACTGAAACCGGGTTACCATATCAGGGTATGGGTGGGGCCCCACCACCGAACCAATAATATAATGGGTGTCCACCGGATGGGATATCCAGTCGCGTATGGCCTCATTGGTTGCATCTTTCAGGGTCTTGTTGCCACTGTGTACCGGAATCACCTCTGCTCCCAGCATCTTCATCTTCTTGACATTGGGAGCCTGACGTTCCACGTCCAGTGCTCCCATATAGACAATACATTCCATTCCGGTCAGTGCACACACGGTGGCCGTAGCGACACCGTGCTGCCCTGCTCCTGTTTCCGCTATGATCCGCTCTTTCTTCAGGTGCTGGGCTATCAGTATCTGACCGATGGTGTTGTTGATCTTGTGGGCACCCGTATGATTCAGATCCTCTCTTTTCAAATAGATCTGAGCCCCGTAATGAGCAGACAGGCGATCCGCTTTGTAAAGCGGGGTGGGTCTGCCTGCATAATCCCTTAACAAGTACCTGAATCTATTCTGAAAACTTTCGGACTGAACAATGCTCAGATAGTTTTCTTCGAGCTCCTTGATATTTGGATAGAGCATTTCAGGAATATAGGCTCCCCCATATTCCCCATAAAAACCTCCTGCATCCACCTTATATTCCATACGATTCTATTTTCTGATTTCAATGAAAAATTCAGTCAATGATTCTATATCTTTTAGTCCGGGTGACAGTTCAAACCTGCTGTTCACATCCACTCCCATCAATCCATGGAGCCTGAGGGCTCTTATAGGCCCGGAATCATCGGGCCCTATCCCTCCACTGAGCAAAAAAGAAGGGGAAGTCGGTATATTCCCCAGCAGCTTCCAGTCAAATTTAAGTCCTGTTCCGCCCTTCCCTGCTCCCGCTGAATCAAACAGAAAATGATCCACC
>RCND010001324.1_pt1 | contig 13950 bp, 10 predicted proteins | sample 2041351 | NCBI WGS metagenome assembly RCND01 (sample SAMN09708230, study PRJNA481090) | Marine sediment metagenome, whole genome shotgun sequencing project. | biome: marine sediment; feature: ocean; material: sediment; isolation source: Sewage treatment plant 12B marine sediment (STP12B) ...
ATGGCATTTTTCTTGACAAAAAACAAGTAGGTGCTATAATTGTAGTAATTCAATAACAATCAACACATGGAAGAGATAAGTAAGGTATATTAACATTTAGAGAGGAAACTATTTGCTGAAAAGTTTCTATGAGCGTATACTCGAAGACTACCTCTGAGTGACTTCAAAAAAGTCCGGTAACGCGTTATAGTTTTTAAGTGGTTTCCTAGAACTAAGCAGCAGTGTTGCGTTTCGTAAATCGGATAGTTCCTGGAGGGAAAGTTTTATGACTGTTAATGAAGATGCAGTAACTTCGTTAAATTATTCGGTATGTTTCCCGAAAGCAAGAAGGGTGGAACCGCGGGAGCTAGCTCTCGTCCCTTGCATTTTATGCAGGAGATGGGATTTTTTTATGCTTTTTATCCCAAAAGAACTAAGAGTGAACCGTTGGTTCTGAGAGGATGTAGTTGAATGTGGAAAGATAGTTTTGATTTGGGTATTCCGCTAATGGACATACAGCATAGAAAGCTGATTGACATGATTGAAACAGCTATGAGTATGATGACAGATGCAGAAGATGATGTGGACTGTTATGATGAGATTGCTGATGTGTTAAGAAACCTTGAAAGTTATACCATTGAACATTTTAAGGATGAAGAAGCATTGATGGCGTTAAAGGGTTATACTCATCTGGAGAGTCATCAGAAGAAGCATAATGATTTTGTTGAGAAAATCCATGAATTCCTAGAATCAAGTATTGATGATCATCAAAGGGATGTACTTGATGAAGGTGTTCGATTTTTATTGGAATGGTTGGTTGAACACATAAGTTGTGAAGACAAAAAATATGTTGCAGTGATGATGTAGAGAGGAAAAAAGATGAATATTACTTTAAAAGATGGTTCAAAACTAAGTTTTGAACAACCAATGTCTGTATTAGACGTTGCAAAACAAATCAGCGAAGGCCTTGCCAGAATGGCTTGTGCAGCAGTGGTTAATGATGAGGTTGTTGACCTACGAACAATGATTGAGGAGGATGTAGAGTTAAGCATCCTTACATTTAATGATGAAGGTGGTAAAAAAGCCTATAGACATACAACGGCCCATGTTATGGCTCAGGCTGTAAAACGTCTATACCCAGAAACGAAATTGGCAATAGGTCCTTCTATAGAAGATGGCTTCTATTACGATTTCGACAGAGAAGAAGCTTTTACCAATGAAGATCTCTTGGCCATAGAAAAAGAGATGAAAAAGATCATCAAAGAGTCTTTACCAATCGAGAGATTTGAATTACCAAGAGAAGAAGCATTGAAGTTAATGGAAGACATAGGTGAGGACTATAAGGTTGAGCTGATTAATGAACTGCCTGAGGATGTGGCTATTTCTTTCTATAAACAAGGCGATTTTGTTGATCTCTGTGCAGGACCTCACTTAATGAATACAAAAGCAATTAAAGCTTACAAACTTCTCGCTACAGCAGGTGCTTACTGGCGTGGTGATGAAAAGAATAAAATGCTTTCAAGAATCTATGCAACAGCTTTTGGCAAAAAAGCTGACCTTACCGCACATTTAGAGCATCTCGAAGACATTAAAAAACGAGACCACAACAAGTTAGGTCGTGAGTTGGAATTATTTACAACATCAGAATTGGTTGGTCAAGGTCTACCTTTGATTATGCCAAAAGGTGCTAAAATCATTCAAACACTTATGCGTTATGTTGAAGATGAAGAAGAATCAAGAGGCTATGAGTTCACAAGAACACCAATTATGGCTAAAAATGATCTTTTCAAAATGTCCGGTCACTGGGACCATTACAAAGAAGGCATGTTTATTATGGGTGATGAAGAAGCCGGTGAAGAAGTTTACTGTCTTCGTCCAATGACTTGTCCTTTCCAATACTTGATATACAAAACAAAACAAAGAAGTTACAGAGACCTTCCGGTTAGATACTCAGAAACATCGCCTTTATTTAGAAATGAAGCATCCGGTGAAATGCATGGACTGATTCGTGTCCGCCAGTTCCATTTAGCAGATGCACACATTATGTGTACACCTGAGCAAGTGCGTAAAGAGTTTACGGATGTTATTATTCTCATTCAGGACATGATGGCAGCGATTGGTATTGAGAAAGATGTCACTTATCAGTTCTCCAAGTGGGATCCAAACAATACAGAGAAATACATTGATAATCCGGATGCATGGCATACAACTCAAACATTGATGCGCGAGATTCTTGAGGATGCAAAGGTTGACTATGAAGAAGTGGATGGCGAAGCAGCTTTCTATGGCCCTAAACTAGACATCAACTTCAAAAATGTCCATGGTAAAGAAGATACATTATTTACTGTTCAGTTAGACTTTGCTCTTGCAGAACGTTTTGATATGACTTATGTTGACAGTGACAATACTAAGAAACGTCCATACATCATCCACAGAAGTTCTATTGGGTGTTATGAGCGTACATTAGCAATGTTGATTGAAAAATACATGGGTGCTTTCCCATTATGGCTAGCACCAACACAAGTGAAACTTCTTCCGATTTCAGAGAAACACATAGAATACGCAGAGAAGGTAGCTTATGCCCTTCGTAAAAAGAAGATTCTTGTGAACATCGACAACAGAGCTGAGAAGATTGGCTATAAGATACGTGAAGCAAGACATGAACGTGCACCTTACATGGTTGTTGTGGGTCAGAATGAAGAAGAGGCAAATACAGTATCAGTAAGAAGCCGTGAAAAAGGCGATGAAGGTACCGCTGCGTTAGATGCTTTTGTGAACAGACTTGCTGAAGAGATTGAAAGTAAGTATATTTATCAACAACATATGGAAGAAACTAAATAGGTTTCTTCGGCGGTTGGCTGGTGGTGGTTAGTGGTTGGGAAAGGCTAGAGTCTATTTAGTTTTTCACAAAGGGCTAACCGCCAACGACTAACTGCTGATAACTGCTAGAAAGATGTTGACAAGCAACTTACTGCATGTTATTCTTGTACAGATGAAAAGAAGTAGGGTATCCACTCTCACCCCGTGCACTTAAGCACTGAGGTTCATATAAGTGTAGTGCTTGACACAAGTCAGGTATGCTTATATATGTGGATAGACTTCGGTCTATCTTTTTCTTTTATAAAGACCCTAACCAAACAATGAGTGAATTATGGAGGTGTGGACTATTAGCAATAATCATATGATTAACGAGCAAATCCGTGATAGGGAAGTGCGTGTTATCGACGATCAAGGGAATCAATTAGGACTGATGTCATCTAGAGATGCACAGAGAATTGCAAAAGAACGAAATCTTGACCTGGTGAAGATAGCACCTAAAGCAAAACCACCGGTTTGCAAGATTATTGATTACGGAAAATTCCGTTACGAACAGACCAAAAAAGACAAAGAAAACAAGAAAAAGCAGACAATCGTATCCCTTAAAGAGGTGCGTATGTCACCAAATATCGAACAACACGATATTGATACAAAGATGAAGAATGGTAGAAAATTCCTTACCAAAGGCGACAAGCTGAAAATTTCTGTCCGTTTTAGAGGCCGTGAAATGGCTCATACATCAATCGGTAGAGAGATGTTGCTTAGATTTGCTGAAGAGTTAAGTGACTTAGCAGACATTGAAAAGAGACCAAAAATGGAAGGCCGGAGCATGACAATGTTCTTGGTACCCAAAAAAGATCAGAAGTAATAAGGAGGAACTAATTATGCCTAAAATGAAAACACACCGCGGAGCGGCTAAGAGATTTAAGAAAACAGGTACTGGAAAGATTGTAAGACATAAAGCTTTTACAAGCCATATCTTAACTAAGAAAAGTCCTAAGAGAAAAAGAAATCTAAGAAAATCAACTATAGCTTCACCTGCTAACGCAAAAGTTATCAAGAAGTTATTACCATACTTATAAGAATCGTTTTGGAGGTTTAGATCATGGCAAGAATTAAAGGTGCAATGCACACACACAAAAGACATAAAAGAGTCCTGAAACTAGCAAAAGGTTACAGAGGCGCTAAATCAAAACAATTCAGAACTGCTAAACAAGCAGTGATGAAGTCGGGCGTATACTCATACGTTGGACGTAAGCTCAGAAAAAGAGATTTCAGAAGACTTTGGATTGCAAGAATCAACGCTGCTACTAGAATTAACGGAATGAGCTACTCAAAGTTCATGCACGGTCTTAAAATTGCAGGGATTGATGTCAATCGTAAAATGCTTGCTGACTTAGCTGTAACAGATGCTGCTGCATTTACTAGCCTTGTAGAGACTGCAAAAGCTAACGTTTAATTTTTAATCACTAGGGCCACTGATTCTTCAGTGGCCTTTTTTGGCTTCGAATTCTGGCTAATATAGCGTCCTGTTCAATACGATGTGATTCTCATGTACCGTTAGTACACTTCGATCCACCTCGGATTGAACAGGACACTCTATTAACTCAGACTTCTGTGCCAAAAGGTTGAATTTGATTTATTTGTGAGGTGGATTTAATGGAACTTGTTCAAAAGAATAGTGAAAGTAGTCGTGTTTTAGCTTTTAAATTTATTGAAGCATATCCGAATGTTGATGGCTCAAATCTAGAGATGGTTTGGAATGGGAAGCGTGGTGTGGCATTTAGTGATGCGAATCAGAGCTTCCGTGAACAGGTTATTTTTAAAGTCCTTGAAGAAGACCCTTATAGGTCAAACATGGAGCTGGTCTATCAATTGATGCATGAAGAGGCTCATTGGGCCAGTAAAACACTGATGTTTAGGTATTATTTGACGGAGCTTCTTGAGATGTTGATGTTAAATGACCTAAGACATTACGAAGAAAAGATTGTCAGAACGTTTACAGAATGCCCTTATGCGTTGAAGTGCATCGTTGACTTTAAGGCTGAAGATAAAACGGTTGAACGATGGGTAATTACCTTGAAGCGGTCATCCAAACTAAATCCTGATGAGACAATGAACTATGAGTCATTGATAGATGAGTTTAACAATCTATTGAAGACCAGACATGGTCAACGAGAAGATGCAGAAGCCTTTGAGAAGTATGTTACCCACAAAGATCCATGGCATATAGCCTTATTGAAACAAATCAGACATCTATGGGAACATGGCGAGACAACTTGGCTAGCCTTATTCTTCATAATCCCAATCACATTACTAATGGGGTATTATCTCTTCGGCTTTGCCATTCTATATGGGATGTTACCGTTTTTTCGCGCTTTAATTACGCTTTACTTGATTTATAGGATTGCAAATTGGGTTGTCCTATAGGGCGCCAATCTCTAAACAAATACTACCAAGGTAAGAAGTCAGTAAGAAAGCCCGAATACAGACCTAAAAAAGGTCTGTATTCGGGCTTTCTTACTAACTTACTGACTTACTAACTTACTGACTTACTAACTTACTGACTTTCTTCCCTTACAATTACAGATCCTCATTAAGACCTTCTGATGTTTCACGGATAATGCGAACATTGCTATTGATGTCTTTAATATGAGAGCTTTGTTCGGTGATCGTCGCACGTATCTCCTCAGTGGCGGCAGCATTTTGTTCTGAATGTGTCGTAATAGAGTCTATTTGTTCAATAATCTTTGAGAAGTTTGAGGCAATGATGTTGATGTTTTTGGATTCTTCTTTGATGTGTTCAGCAAGGGTATTGAAGTCCCCTTTCATATGATCGAAGGATTGCCCCATTTCTATCATGATCTGAACACCTTCTGATACGGATTCTGTCCCCTCACGCACTTGGCTCAAGGTTATGCTTGTAGAGTCCGTTATTTTGCTCAATATCTGTACAATATTTCGAGCGGTGCCGGCAGTTTGCTCTGCTAATTTTCGCACTTCATTGGCAACAACAGCAAACCCTTTACCTTCTTCACCAGCTCTTGCAGCTTCAATTGAAGCATTTAGGGCAAGGAGGTTGGTCTGTTTTGCGATATTAGATATATCAGCTAAGAATGAATCGATATGACTGATATTTGTCTGCAATAGTATAGCAGAAGCATGGGCGGATTCAATGGTTTTGCTAATGTTATTGATTTCTGTATTCATATGAGTGATTTTTTTACTGCTAGTGGCAACACTAGTGCTTAAAGTGGTAGATTGAGCATCTATTTTGTTAAATAGGGCTTTACTGAGCGATACAAGTGCCATTGATTCTGAAGCTTTTTCCGATATGTCCATTTCACTGTGATATTGATGTGAGACCCCGTCAGCCACGGAGTCAATAGCTTCTGTAATATAACCACTAGAAAGTTCTAAGTTACCCAGATTCAGATCAGCTTCAACTAAGTTGTTATGCATGATTTCAATCGTTGATTTGGTAGAGGTCATCAAGTCGTCTAAGCGAGCCATTGTTTGAGCCACGTTGTGTTCAGCTAATTTGGCATCGTAGACATAGCTGTAACCCCATTTAGCACCTAAAAACATTATAAAAGCCACAAGGTTCATTCGTATGATGTTGTCAATACCTAGAGAAATCGGTGCATCAACATAGAGAATACCGCTTTGGAGGGTGATGATTGCAACAACACAGAAAATATTAATAAGGATGGTGTTAACGATCATGATCTTTATATTATAATAAAGGGCAGACATTGCTAAGACACTCAAACCGTAGATGAAAAAATAACTAAGTTCCTTTTCAGAGATGGTTATAACCGTTACTAGGGCCATTGGGATTATTGGTAATAGGATGCTTTTAATGAATTGAGGCATTATTGGGATGAAATAAATGACAGAGGCAATGATAGCACCAAGAGCAAGTAAGATAAAGCTAAGTCTTGGCATCTGACCAGAGACAAGACCAAGTGTTGCCAAAGCGAGACATACCACATAGATGATGACTAAATTAAATTTATTAGGCTTGCGGTAATTAATCTGTAGTTGAAATGATTCGGATTGCATAAAAGACCTCCTACTTTAGTAATTGTAGTATAACATATTCGTTGTCAATACTGCAGTGAATAGCCTATATTTGCCTGAAGCAAAGTCAGATGCTCATAGTCTAAATAAAGTATTGCCAAGGACAAGAGGGTCGGATTGCCATGATGCACCTAAGATATCCGGTGAAGGACTTTATTTTAAAGAACATCTACATGACATAAGCGAAGAAGATCTGACTTCAAAGAATCAAATAGGTGGAGGCGATTTTACTTCTTTGGTTGTGTATTATGAGTGTATTTATTGGTGTTAATGAACCTCATATAGTATAATTATGTTAATAGTTTTGATAGAAAGGCTTTCTATGAATTTATTAAGATCAAACAAATATGAAGTGATTACATTAACATAATTTTCAAAAATAAAATAGCAACGAATTCTCCAGTGGCATCACACGGACTAAAGGGGTCCGTTGATTATAATCGAAAAGGGTATTCACAAGTATTTGAATCATCAAAATCAATGGGAAAAAGATGTTATTTAGAGTAATATAAGAGAATACTATGTTCAAAGTGCGGAGGCAAACAATAGCAATAAGGAGAGCTTTCATGAAGAAGCCTATATCTAGAATCATTGTAATATATTTTATTCTTTTAGTTTTAAGCTCATGTCATTCAGGCGCTAAAGAAGTGGTGGTTTATACCTCAGTTGATAGAGTCTATTCAGAGCCCATATTTGATGCGTTTTATGAAGACACTGGCATTAAGGTATTGCCTGTGTATGATGTTGAGGCATCGAAAACAACCGGTCTTGTACAGAGGTTAATTCAAGAGAAAGACCAAGCCAAAGCAGATGTTTTTTGGAATGGTGAAATGGTTCAAATGTTGCGGCTCAAGGAGGTTGGGGTGTTAACACCTTATGCTTCTAAGAGTGCTTCTAATTTCAAGGAACAATTTGTGGACAACAAGAATGAATGGATAGCTTTTGGTGGACGAGCAAGGATTTTGTTAGTTAACAACAAGCTGCTGCCTAAAGAACAATGGCCAGATTCTTGGAAAGATCTTAGTCAAGACGCTGCTACAATCAATGTTGGCATTGCTAAACCTATGTTTGGTACCACATCTACTCATGTTGCAGGTCTATATACCCTATATAATAGAGAAATTGTGTTAACTGAATATGAGCAGATGTTAGAACAAGGTGTGAAAGTAGTTGATGGTAATGGTGCAGTGCGTGACATGGTTGTATCAGGGGCATTGGCCTATGGTTTTACTGATACAGATGATGCTTTGTCAGCAATCAGAAAAGGTGCTGATGTATCCATCATATTCCCAGACCAAGGGGAAGATCAGCCAGGGACCATGGTGATTCCCAATAGCGTTGCTATGATCAGTGGCGGACCCAATCAAGAAGAGGCGCAACGCTTTATTGATTATCTTCTTTCAGAGAGTACCATTAAAGCATTGATGGACCATGGATGGTTCCAAATGATGTTGGCAGAATCATCATGGGTAGATGATGATCTTCAACCCTATTTACCCGAAAATGGTGAAATTAAAGTGATGGATGTTTTGTATGAAGAGGTCATCGATCAATTTGAAGCATCACAACAAGATATGATTAATCTATTTCTTGATTAGAGGACGATATGAAAAGACATAAGTTTTTTGTAGGCGCACTACTATTCTTAATAACTGCTCCTATTATTATAATAACAATTCAAACGCTTATGGCTTGGACAGCTATAAATAATCTGTGGTCTGTTAGAAGACTTACGGTCATAGCTCGTACTTTGTTGTATGGTGGTGTCGTTGGTGTATTAGCCACATTTATGGGATGCTGGATGGGATACAACCTTGCCAGAAGTTATAAAAGCAGCCGAATAATAAGTCTATTAATCTTAAGTACTATGGGTATGCCACCATTTATGTATGCTTTTTTTGCTATGGATTTCTCAAGAGCTTTTCTTGGGTTGCCATTTATATCAGGATTTTGGGTAAGTCTTCTGGTGTCGGTCATCTATTGGTTACCATTATCCATAAGTTTATGGATGTTATATATGATTGCTATTCCTAAAGTCTTCTATTATGAACCGATGCTATCTATAAATACTCAAAAAGCCATAAGTAAAATCAGTTTTGATATGATGGTTATGCCTGCCAAAGTAATTGTATTGATTGTAACCTTACTTGCAATGAATGATTATACCATTCCATCTATTTTTGCTTATAATACTTATCCCATTGAGATTATGACGATTTTTTCAACCAGTCAGGGGTTGGCTAGGCCTATTCTAGCCAGCTTACCTATGACATTCATAGCGATTGTCCTTATGTTAATCATAGTTAGGTATTGGCAACAAATGGCATTGGATTTAACTCAGAATCACCACCCATTCATTAGAACTGGTCATCAACCTCGTCTATTAAGTGGATTTTTTGTTGTCGTATATTTTGTTATACCAGTACTACTATTACTCCTGAGTTTGGTTGGTCAATCAGATAGCTTTTATTTAAGTAGATCTTTTGTATCAGATATAGTCTTTAGTTACGAATCGGCAATGATTGCAGCAATCTTAGTGACTTTATTGGCATATTACTTGGTGTATCTATTTACGAAATATGGTGCTTTGAGGAAAGTCATTTTGATGACGGTAATAATTTTATTTAGTTTACCAGGAACTTTAACAGGGCTCATGGTTAATGGTTATTATGAAGTGATTGACCAAGTGTTTAACATAGAACTCTATAAAACTGTTATACCAGTCGTTCATATGCTAGCTATTAGATTTGTGGCAGTTGCTTTTATAATCATATGGTTTGGATTTACTCAGCTCGATTCAGATATTCTGGATGTGGCATCTATGAATACCAAAAGTACTTGGAAAACTTTGTTTTTAGTGTTATGGCCTTTCACGAAATTCTATATAACTGGTGCGGCATTGGTCATCATGATGTTTTCTTTAGGTGAATTGTCTGGCACAATGATGGTAATACCCCCTGGAAAATCTACATTAGCGGTGACCATTTACAATTATTTACATTATGGTAGTTCGGAAGTTGTAGCTATGTTGGTAGCGTTAATATTTGTATCCATTGTTTTCTTAATTGGGCTACTTGGGTTTGTAATTTATGGTAAAGAAAGAATAAGGAGTTAAGCTGTGAAACAAATCATTTATTTGATGGTGCTTCTTTTACTGAGTGGATGCACCTCTGAAACCAAAATACCTCAGTCTTTTGAAGTGATTGACCAATCTGTTGATGTTATGGTGATGAGAGAATTCAATGAACAACTTTACCTTGGCACCAATGAAGGTCTATTTATTATGAATGATGACCATCAGATTCAAGCAGTTGAGTTAATCAAGTCCTTATCATTGATTCATACATTATATGTAGCGGAAGACCAACGACTCTATGTTGGTGGCATGAACGGTTTGATGGCAATCGATGAATCAGGGAAGCAAACCTATTATGATGCCTCAGAAGAGTGGCTTCCGGATACGAGAGTTCTCTATGTAACTGGTGATGAATCAGGTAGCCTTTATATCGGTACTTTTGGTGGATTAGGCATACTTGAATTAAGTGGCATGAAGGGGTCCGTTATGACAGTAGAGGATGGTCTACTGGTGGCGATGGTGAATAGGATTGTCTTACCAGAGGACGGAAGTCTTTGGCTTGCTTCTTATAATGTACGTAATGGTGGCATCACAAGAGTGAAAAATAATCAAATTATCTATTATGAAGATGAATTAGCATCTATTCATATTACATCTATTTTACAATTAGAGAATCAGCTATATTTTGGTGGCGGTGTGTATGATGAAGGCGGATTGACCATTTTTACTAAGGATGATAACGACTGGCATATAGAATCAGTGTTACATGAAGAAGATGGCTTTGCTGGTCCGAAAGTAAGAAGCTTATATATGGATAGGAATCAATTGTATATTGGATCAGAGTATAGCGGCTTAGCAGTATGGGAAGATGACCAACAGAAGATTTTTACAGACAAAGATGGGTTGTCTCACAATGAAGTTAAGTGTATATATAGATACAATGGAGAACTTCTGATAGGAACAAGAAACGGGTTATCTAGATTATTAGAATAGTGGGCCGTTGAGTTGACTAGGAGCAAATTTGGTAAAGAAGCGTATCGGCAGAATCAAAATGGACTGTCCGAGACCTCTGAAAAGTCGGTATTATTAAGAATTACTGATTTTCAGCAGTCTCGGATTGTCCTTTTTGTTCGCCGTTGGGTTATGAATTTGTTAACACATTAATTTATATAGTACAAACATCTGAAAGTAAGAATAGGTAAAGTATATCAGTGGTAATGGATTATATTGTGTGATGCAATTGATGCTTATATTGCAAGTTGACACTCCTAGTACTATTTACATATTACTAGGAGTATGTGAGTAGTAATACTCAAGAAATATTACATGATTACAGGTATAATTAAAGATAGAGTAATAAAAAAACCAAAAATGATGACAGACCCTTCCGATTGTGGAAACATAATTTTATGAACCCTTAGTCAAAGGAACATTTGTTATTAGGCTGACAAAGAACTGCAACAACAATTTCCCACGTTAGGATGGTGATTACTGTGAAAAAGAGCTCCGACAAAGAATATGTTACTGTCATTGGCTACTTAATGTCATTAATAATTGCAATTGTTAAGAGCATTCCTTCAAAGCTGATGAAACTATTAATCATAGGTGCAGTCATATATATTGTTTTGTTCCTTGTGAACATATGGCTGATTATTTACTATAATGGTGGGTTTTGGTTGGATATGAATAACCCGTTATGGTTTATTACTGTAGCAAGAAATAATAAATATATGCCAACAGTCTTCTGGACTGTGTTGATGTATTTTATATTTATTGTTATTACACGAATAAGAAGAGATGGTATCTCATTGTTTAGTTCTGAGTTTTTTGGGTCCCCATTAGCTTTAATAGGAGATATAAAGGATGGTAATAATTATGATATCACTGCCTTTTTTGTCATCTCTTCAATAGTTTTACTAATATCTATACTCTTAAAATCACCCTATTTAATAATTTTATACGCAATAATGACCTTTATGTCTTACACAAAGAGAAAGGAAGGCTTTTTTTTCAATGTTTTTATGTTTAGCATACAAGACATTAATCGAGCCTTCAAAAGTAGGAACCAAATGACATTCCACGGTTATAGCTTTATGGTTTTTGGCATGACAATGGCTTTGATTATTACTTGGATTCTGCCAGACGGATGGTATTTTCGTGTTATTATAGCTATGATTGAACTAGCGATAGGGTACCTTTTGTACAACAAAAAAGTTAAACCACCTAAGATTGCAGCAATCTTCTTTTTTACAGTCATTGGCTTAGCACTCTATCGTACCTATGCAATGACCGTCTACGCAGATGATGGCGGGTGGGCTGAAGCAGGAGGTACTTTAAGAAATTGGTTGGGTAGTGCCGGGGCAGAAACAGCTGCTGGTATGGGTTCAGGGCCAGCAACTGGTGGGGCCGTTGGTGCAGCAGCAGGAACAGCTGCTGGTTCAAGTGGTGGTGGAACAGGAAGTGGTGCAGCATCGGGAAGTGGAACAGGACCAAGAAGTGGCGCAGGTAGTGGCGCAGCTCCGGGAAGTGGAACAGGACCAAGGAGTGGAGCAGGAACAGGAAGTGGTGCAGCATCGGGAAGTGGAACAGGACCAAGAAGTGGAGTAGGAACAGGAAGTGGCGCCGCACCGGGAAGTGGAACAGGACCAAGAAGTGGCGCAGGAACAGGAAGTGGTGCCGCACCGGGAAGTGGAACAGGACCAAGAGGTGGCGCAGGAACAGGAAGTGGCGCAGCACCGGGAAGTGGGACAGGACCAAGGAGTAGCACAGGATCAGGTAGCAAGACAATGCAAAGAGCTGACACAGGACCAGGAAGTGGTGCAGCATCGGGAAATGGAACAGGACCAAGAAGTGACGCAGGAAGTGGCGCAGCACCAGGAAGTGGAACAGGACCAAGAAGTGGCGCAGCACCAGGAAGTGGCGCAGCACCGGGAAGTGGAACAGGACCAAGAAGTAGTACGGGAACAGGAAGTGGTGCAGCACCAGGAAGTGGAACGGGAACAGGAAGTGGTGCAGCACCAGGAAGTGGAACGGGAACAGGAAGAAGCACAACACCAGGAAGTGACACAGGACCAATAAGAGGACCAGGAAATAGCATTGGTTCAGGACATAGCGCAGCACCAGGAACCATTAGTATAGGACATAGTGCAGCACCAGGAACCATTGGTATAGGACATGGTGCAGCACCAGGAACCATTGGTATAGGACATAGTGCAGCACCAGCGGGTGAAAGTTCGGGAAGTGTAACAGTAAAAGGAACAGCAAAGGATCAAAGTTCAGGAAGTGTAACAGTAAAAGGAACAGCAAAGGATCAAAGTTCGGGAAGTGTAACAGTAAAAGGAACAGCAAAAAGTGAAAGTTCGGGAAGAGGAACAGGACCAAGAAGTAGTACAGGTTCAGGAAGTAACACAGCACCAGGAAGCAGCACAGCACCAGGAAGCAGCACAGCACCAGGAAGTAGTACAGGACCAAGAAGTAGCACAGGTTCAGGAAGTAATACAGCACAAGGAAGCAGCACAGCACCAGGAAGTAGTACAGGACCAAGAAGTAGCACAGGTTCAGGAAGTAACACAGCAACAGGAAGCAGCACAGCACCAGGAAGCAGTACAGGACCAAGAAGTAGCACAGGTTCAGGAAGTGCAACGGCAGCAGAAGGTGGAAAAATAGCAGGTGGAAGTTCAGGAAGTGCAACGACACCAGTAGGTGGAAAAATAGCAGGTGGAAGTTCAGGAAGCGGAACAACACCAGTAGGTGGAAAAATAGCAGGTGGAAGTTCAGGAAGCGGAACAGCACCAGTAGGTGGAAAAATAGCAGGTGAAAGTTCAGGAAGTGGAACAGCACCAGTAGGTGGAAAAATAGCAGGTGGAAGTTCAGGAAGTAGTACAACACCAGGAAGTAGCACAACACCACCAAGTAGCACAGGAACAGGAAATAGCACAGGTTCAGCTGGAGCACCAAGTAGCACAGGAACAGGAAATAGCACAGGTTCAGCTGGA
>RCND010001326.1_pt1 | contig 13950 bp, 9 predicted proteins | sample 2041351 | NCBI WGS metagenome assembly RCND01 (sample SAMN09708230, study PRJNA481090) | Marine sediment metagenome, whole genome shotgun sequencing project. | biome: marine sediment; feature: ocean; material: sediment; isolation source: Sewage treatment plant 12B marine sediment (STP12B) ...
CCAATATGCGCAATCCTTCCGCAGCAGTGTCGGCTGTAACAACCTCAAATTCATTCATAAAGGTAAGCTGGAGTAATTCCAGATTGATGACTTCGTCATCCACATACAGGATCCTGGGAAGCTCCATATGGCTCAGTTAATCTTTGCTTTTATGTTCTTCCATGGTCACCACCTGGTAAGACTTATCCACCACCAGGTCGGCATTGGGTTTCAGAGTGATTACTGCCTGGTGCTCATGTTCCAGGATGCCCAACCGAAAGTCGCTAAGTGCTTCTTTCATCCGGATAATCTGGTTAATCTTGGTTTCGTGATAAGTGAGATCAATAAAGACCCGCATATCAATATCTTTGGCATTGATGGCATAGAGTCCGTCCACTATAAGCAGATCCACCTTGCTGAAATCTGTTATCAGCTTGTCCACCTGTTCGGGAATCAGATCGATGCATGGAATCATACACTCCTGCTCCTCTTTAAAGTCCCTCAGGGTTTTCCTGATCTTAACCCAGTCATACTCATTGATCCCAATCTGATCAAAGCCCTTATTCCGACGCCACTCCTCTCTCAAAAGGGGCTGGATTCTGTAATAGTTATCGGTATGAATCACCTTTACCCGGATATTGTGATGCTTCAGGCAGGTCCCCAGGGCATGAGCCAGTTCAGATTTCCCCGAACCCGATTCGCCGGATATTCCCACCACATAGCGGTAGCGTTCCTCCTTGCTTTCCCTGGCGGCTATGACCTTTTCACAAATAGACTGGGCAGCCTCCTTGTGCATATCATTGATCAGCAGAACATCTCCTAACATCGAATCTATCTTTATTTAATTATGGCTGTCAGGGATTTTCCCTCAGACAGCGTAAGCTCTTCTCCGCAAAGATGAAATTTTATCCGATCCTTTCCCATATTTTTTCCGGAGATTTTGATTTGTTGACCGCTTATGGAGACTAAAAATGTATTTCCCCTGAATGTGAATCGGAAATCGAGACCCTTCCAGAGTCCCGGTAGTTTCGGGTTGAGTACCGGAACATCTCCACTGAGGTCTAAGCCGGCAAAACTCACCAGGACATCGTAGACCGTGCCAGCCATCACACCACAATGGATTCCCTCTCCGGTGGTTCCTCCCTGAATATCCACCAGGTCGCTTCGCAGCGCATCCATGAAAAGATCCCAGCCACTGTCGCTCATTCCAATCTCCCAGGCAAGTCTTGCATGTACCAGTCTGCTGAGGGTGGAACCATGCGAGGTGCGTGCCAGGTAATAGTCGAAGTTGCGCTTCGCAAAATCCTCAGGAAGGCTATAGCCCAATCCATCAAAGGTGCGTTCAAGCTCAACGGTGCCCAGGTTATAAAAGCTCATCAGGAAATCGGCCTGTTTGGCCAGCTTGTAATCATCGGGCGACTTCCCTTCCGATTTGAGGATCCGGTCGAGCCGGTGTATATCCCCGTATTTTTCGCGGTAGAGCTCCCAATCCAGTTCCTCCAGTCCAAAGTAGCCCTTGAACTGCTCAACCACTCCTTCGTCTGATACATTCAGAGCCACGCCATGCTTTATTAGTTTCCATTGTTCCATATCCTCTTCAGATAAAGAAAGCCCTTCAAGGATCCTCTTCCTTTGCTCAGGGCCTATGGCATCAACGGTCCGGAATGCCTTATCCATCATCCAGCTTACCATAATATTGCTGTAGGCATTATCGGTCAGTCCACCCACACCCGATCCGGGCAGGGATTCATGAAACTCATCAGGACCCATCACCTTATGAATATGGAACTTTCCATCCGGACCCACTTCCGACTTACTTGCCCAGAATTTGCAAATATCAAGCAACAATTCAGCACCAAAGTCCTCCATGAAATCCATGTCGCCCGTCACTTGAAAGTAAGTCCAGATGTTAAAAGCAATGGCCAGGGAAACATGCCTCTGTAAGGAACTATAATCATCTCCCCATTCACCAGATAGTGGATTCAGGTGAATAATCTGTGTTTCCTCCCGTCCATCGCTTCCACTCTGCCAGGGGAACATGGCTCCTTCGTACCCGTACTCCTTTGCATACGCCCTGGCCGCATCCAGTCGTCGGTACCTGTACATCAATACCGATTTCACCACCTCCGGAAAATGAAGATTAAAGAGAGGAAGAATATAGAGTTCGTCCCAGAAGATGTGCCCCCTGTATGCTTCCCCGTGCAGACCACGTGGCGGAATTCCCGAATCGAGCCCTGCATGATGGGGTGAAGCGGAGACCATCATATGAAAGAGATGGAGCCTCACCAGCTTCTGGGCTTCCCGGTCGCCCGAGATACGTACATCTATCCGGTCCCAGAGCTCCTTCCAGCGTCCAGCCGACAGCTTCAATTCATCTGTGTAAGCCGACATGGCTTCCAGGGTTGTCCGTGCTTCTTCCAGGGGATCTTCCACCCCCGGATCACGTGAAGTAAAAATAGTTACCAACTTTTCAAGAACCACCTCCTCGTCCCTGGAAACCTCCAGGGAAAAGTGGCTTTCGACCCACCCCTCACCAGAAATGCTTCCCAGTTCAGCCTCTTTGTTCAAAGTAGAAGAAGCACATGCAGCAATCAGGATATCTGATTGGGTGGTCTTCACAACAAGTTCGTTAATCTCTCCTGCATTGATCTCTGAAACAGCTTCCAGGTGTTGTTGCTCCAGGGAGTTGTAACGCTCCACCCCGGCATTCTTGTGGTTGCTATACAATCCGGATTTAAGCTCTATGGTGCCTTCATAATTCAGGGGTGTCAGGGCATAGTACAATCCGGCCCGGTGGGGATCTGCCATGCCGGCAAACCTGCTTGAAACCACACGGGTTAACCTGCCGGAGGAATCTTCCACCAACATCTCTCGCTTAAGTTCACCCTGGTGAAGATCAAGCGTCCTGTGAATTTCTGTGACCTTGAAGCTGGGCTCGGGAGTAAACTCAAACCAGGGACCCTTGTCAATGCGAAAGGAAACGGGCAACCAGTTGGTGACATTTACAAAATCCTCATTCTCAATATCCCGTTCCCCCACCTTGGAAACCAAGCGGTTAAACAAGCCTGTTATATAGGTTCCCGGATAGTTGACCTTATTGGCTCCGCTCTCTTCCAGGGCACCACGGGTTCCAAAATAGCCGTTACCCACTGTCAGCAAAGCCTCCCTGGACCGCTCCTTCTCCGGATCATAATCATGATACTTCAGAAGCCAGCCATCCTGTTCCATACCCTTATCGAACCAGGCATTGATCCCTTCCAATCCAATATCAGCCAGGTCCTCTACCACAATATCAGCACCACCCACCTGCAACTCTTTTATATTGTCTTCCCGGGCCAGTCCCAGGGTCAGTCCAAAGTTTCCTTTATGTCCTGCCTGAACACCCGAAACTGCATCCTCCACCACCACGGATCGATGATACTCCACACCCAGGTTATCACAGGCCGTGGTGAAAATATCGGGTTCGGGCTTTCCCTGCAATCCGATCTCGGCCGACACCACACCATCAACCCTGGTCTCAAAAAAGTGAAGCAATCCTGCACACTCCAGGACGGGCTTACAATTTTTACTGGATGAAGCCACGCCAATGCGAACCCCTGCGGCTTTTAAGCCCTCCAGCATTTCAACCGAACTCTCATAAACCTCCACACCATCCTCATCCAGCACCTTGTTGAACATAATGTTCTTCTTGTTCCCCAGTCCGCATACCGTCTCCATATCCGGGTCATCACCCGGATCTCCGAAGGAGATGTCAATGCCCCTGGACTCCAGAAAGGATTGGACTCCCTTGTAGCGTGGCTTGCCATCCACATAGGGTAAATAGTCCCCGGCATGGGTAAACTCCCTGAAGGAATCTCCATCACGCTCCTCCCGTAGCCTCATATACTCGTCAAACATCTTTTTCCAGGAGGAAGCATGGACAAGAGCTGTCTTGGTGATTACGCCGTCCAGATCGAAAATCACAGCATCAAACTTGGGTTGAAATGTCATATTGTGCAATTATATATTTTGTAATGAGCATCAAGGTATCTAAATTTATAGAAGTGTTCAAATCATTATAGCTAAAAAATCACCTATGAAACGTCTCATCCTTGCTTCCAACATGCTACCGGTAAATATCACCTGGCAAGAAGGCAAGTACCAGATTGAAAAAGCGGAGGAGACTACGATCTCTGGACTAGAAAACTTTTACGGCGCATTCGAACCCCAATGGGTAGGTTTGACAGGCTTTGAGAACCATGAGTTCAAAGCCAACGAGATCCGTTCGCTGGAAGCTGCGCTGAAGCCCTATGACTGTGTTCCCATATTTCCCCGGCCCAGGGATGGAGACCTGCACCTACATGGTTTTGCACGCAATACCCTCTGGCCCCTGTTTCACTATTTCACGGAGAATGTCATTTACAGCGAGGTCGCATGGAAAGCCTATGTAAAAATCAACCGCATGTATGCGGATAGAATCCTGGAGATTATCCAGGAAGGGGACATCCTATGGGTTCATGACTACCACCTCCTGATGCTTCCCCAGATGATCAGGGAGGAAAGACCAGATATTTCCATCGGTTTGTTTATTCATATTCCCTTTCCTTCTTTCGAGCTTTTCAGATTGCTTCCCTGGAGGCTGGAACTTATCGATGGAATGCTGGGCGCCGACCTGATTGGTTGCCAGACCTATGATAATGTGCGGCACTTTATGAGTTCGGTCAGGCGCCTGAAAGGGGTAGATTCCGTTTTCAACAGAATTTCAATCGGGGAACGTACCCTGAAGGTAGATGTCTTCCCCAAGGGGATCAATTACGAACGTTTTCGCAACAAGGCCCTTGAGATCCACAGTGAAAATCCCAGACCATCTGTGATCCAGGAGGAGATGAAATTATTCAAGGAGTATGGACAACTGGAGAAACTGATTATCTCCATCGACAAGTTGGATTACACCAAGGGAATCCCCCAGCGAATCAGGGCCTTTGAAAGGTTCTTACAGACTTACCCCGAATACAATGGACGCATCAGCATGATTGTGCAGGCCATCCCCTCGGGAGAAACCAGTGAGTCCTTCTTCAACCTGAAGAGTCAGGTAGATGAATTGGTGGGACGGATCAATGGCAATTACGGAACCATTACCTGGACACCTGTGCGCTACCTGAACCAGAACTTTACCATGGATGAGCGGATCGACCTCTACTCTCTATCGGACATCGCCCTCATCCTCCCTCTCAGGGATGGGATGAACCTGGTGTCGAAAGAGTTTGTTGCCTCCAGGCATGATGGCACCGGGGTATTAATTCTGAGCGAACTTGCCGGTGCCTCCAAGGAACTGCATGAAGCTCTATTGGTCAATCCCAATGACCTGGATGCCATTGCTGAGGCAATCAAAGAGGCCATAGAGATGCCTGAGGAGGAGCAGATCCGACGAAACAAGGTGATGATGATGCGCCTTCATCGTTATACGGTGGGACGATGGGCCCACGAGTTTATAAAAAGCCTGGAGGGTATCAAAGAGATCCAGGAATTTACACTTACAAAGAAGATCAACACCACCCGCATGCACGAGATTATTGACAGGTATAAGGCAAGCAAACAGCGAATCCTGTTTCTCGACTATGATGGTACCCTGGCCTGGTTTAAAAAGGATCCGGAGGATGCAAAACCAGATGAACAACTTTATGAGATCCTGAAGCGGCTCACCGACGATCCCAATAATACCATTGTGATTATCAGTGGAAGGGACAAAGAAACCCTGGGTAGGTGGTTTGATGCGGACTGGAAGATCCATTTTGTGGCCGAACATGGCGTCTGGTTTAGGGACCCCGGAGATGAATGGCACATGATGGAACAGATCAATAATGACTGGAGGGAGTCAGTGGAACCACTGTTGGAATACTATGTGGACCAGACCCCCCGTTCTTTTATTGAATACAAGAACTTCTCCCTGGTGTGGCACTACCGTAAATCGGACCCCGACCTGAGTTTACAGCGTGCATGGGAGTTGAAAGATGAACTGCGCACCCTGACCTCAAATCTGAACCTGGAGATTATGGATGGTGACAAAGTTCTGGAAATCAAGTACTCAGGAATAAACAAAGGCAGAGCTGCTTCCCATAAATTGGGCGATTCAAGCTTTGACTTTACCCTGGCAGTAGGTGACGACTGGACCGATGAGTTTACTTTTGAGGCCATGCCTGAGGAAGCCTACACCATTAAGGTGGGGACCAAAACCACCAAAGCCAACTTCTATATCGATAGTGTCGATCTTGTGAGGGAGATGCTATGCCGTTTCACCAAAGATGATTGCAATGAGTCCATCTAAAAAGAATATCGCCTGCTTTATGCATGTGCCTTTCGAGGGCCCGGGCATCATCACGGACTGGATTGGAGAAAAGGGACATCAGCTCCATTACACAAGGTTTTATGAAGGAGATGTACTTCCCGATGCTTCGAATGTGGATCTGCTGATTATCATGGGAGGCCCCATGGATGTTTTTGATTACCACGTACACCCCTGGATGGGGGATGAAATTGAATGGGTGAAAGAGTATATCTCTCTGGAGAAACCGATCCTGGGCATATGCCTGGGCGCCCAGATTATTGCCAATGCCCTGGGCGAAGAGGTGTTCCCCGGCCCAAACAGGGAGATTGGTTGGCACAACCTGCAGTTCTTCCCTTCCCTGGGCGACTTCAAAATCTGCAAGGATCTGCCGGCCACCCGGAAGGTTTTTCACTGGCACGGCGACACCTTTAATATTCCCGAAGGTGCCACACGGATCGCCGCTTCACAGGCCTTTCCCAACCAGGGGTTTATCTACAAAAATAAGGTGGTGGCCCTGCAGTTCCACCTGGAAGTTACTCCGGAATCGGTCAGGGAGCTGGTGGAGAATTGCCGGGACGAGCTGGTAGATGGTCCACATATACAGACTGAAAAGGAAATTCTGGCTGAACAAAACTACTTTGAAAGCAACCAGAAGGTGCTTTTCCAGTTTCTTGATTATCTTAGCGCTTTGCTTCCCTGAAACCCTCAGGCCAGTTTCAAATTAAACAAATATGAATTCCAGATTACCCTCTATATTGATACTTTTATTCGCAATTTCTATTGTGTCTAACGGACAAAATACGCCCGTGAACCGTGCCGACTTCAGGCTCCAGGCCCTGGAGACCGACCAGGCCGTGGAAATTGATGGCCTCCTTAATGAGAGCATCTGGTCCGAAGCTGAAAAAACCAGCCCCTTTTTCCGCATCACCCCCATCGACACCGGTTATGCCTCAGCTCAGACCGAAGTGATGGTGGCCTATGATGATGCTTTTATCTATATGGGAATTATCTGCTATGATCCCACCCCCGGAAGGCGGCCCGCTGAATCGTATCGGAGGGACTGGAGTTTCAATAGAAACGACAACTTCTTTGCAGCCATAGATACCTACAACGACCAGACCAATGGCTTTGCCTTCGGTGTTAATGCTGTGGGAGGACAATGGGACGGAATGCAGTCCGACGGCGGGAAAGTTGCCACCGAATGGGATGGCAAATGGTATTCGGCCGTGCAGAATTATGAGGATAGATGGGTAGCTGAATTTAAGATTCCCTTCCGGACCATTCGTTTCCATGAGGGAGATACCGAGTGGGGAATCAACTTTAGCAGGCTTGATCTGAAAACCAATGAAAAATCGGCCTGGGCACCTGTCCCCCGACAGTTTGCCTCTGCAACCCTGGCCTTCACCGGAACCTTATCCATGGAGAAACCTCTGCCTAAATCGGGTGTCCGCGTCTCCCTGATTCCTTATGTATCGGGAAAGGCTACCAAAGACAAAGAATCGGGCAATCCTACCGATTATAAGGCCAATGCAGGACTGGATGCAAAGGTGATCCTCTCCACCTCGCTGAACATGGATGTCACTCTAAATCCCGACTACTCCCAGGTGGAAGTAGACCGCCAGGTAACCAACCTGGACCGTTTTGAGATTTTCTTCCCGGAGAAACGGAAATTTTTCCTGGAGAACAGCGACCTCTTTGCCAATCTTGGGACCCAGAATGTGAGACCCTTCTTCTCCAGGAGAATTGGTCTGAACCAGCCGGTAATTGCCGGAGCAAGACTCAGCGGTAGTGCCGGGGACAACTGGCGAATCGGACTCATGGACATGCAGACAGCTGCCACTGATGAGTATACAGCCGATAACTTCAGCGTGGCAGTGCTGCAACGCAAGGTCCTGAGTCGATCCAATGTGGGGGCTTTTCTGACCAATAAACAGGTGATTTCAGGCCCCGAAGACTCTGCAAGTTATAGCTATAACCGTGTGGCGGGAGGGGAATTTAACTTTGCCAGTGCCAATAACAACTGGATGGGCAAGGCCTTTTACCATTATTCCTTTAATCCGGGTCCCTCGGGAAACCGTTTCGCCACCACCGCAATGATGGCATACAACACAGAAACATTTTCTGCAGGATGGAGCCAGGCTTATGTGGGCGCTAACTACCTGGCCGAAATGGGCTATGTAAGGCGAAACGCTTACCACCAGTCCACTCCCTTTGTGGGCTACAAGTTCTATACCATGTCGGAAAGGGTGGTTAGCCACGGCCCGGAGCTGGAAACTGATTTCATTTTTGATCCCAAATTAAACCTTACTGACAGGGAGATTGATCTGAGTTATTCCTTAACATGGAGGGACCGGAGCTCCATCTCCCTTGGTGTTGAAAATTCTTATATAATGCTGCTTGAACCTTTTGATCCCACCCATACCGGGGGAGTCGAAATTTCTGCCGGTTCTGAATTCAACGAGAACGAGGTCTCCCTTATGTATATGTCCACCATGAAAAGGCTCTTCACCTTTATGGCCGGATCACGCTATGGCGGCTATTTCGGAGGCACACGGGCAAGCTTTGAGGCCGAGATTAACTACCGGATTCAACCTTACGGAAGTCTCTCAATGGTGGCCTCATACAACAAGGTAGTAATGCCTGAGCCCTATACCAGCGCGGACCTGGTACTGGTGGGCCCGAAGCTCGACATTACATTCACTGAGAAACTCTTCTTCACCACCTTTGTACAGTACAACAACCAGATCGACAATGTGAATATAAACATGAGATTACAGTGGCGCTATGCTCCTGTCTCCGATCTCTACATTGTCTACACCGAGAACTCCTACCCAAGCGGCTGGACCACCAAGAACCGTGGTATTGCGATTAAACTCTCGTACTGGTTTAACTAAAAAGCAATGATCAGCGCTCCCCCACTCCTACCAGGTAATGCTGTGTCCTGAAGTAGATCATATCCTCGGAGATGGCCGGAGAAGCCATCATCAGGTCTTCCATGGGGTTCCTGGAAAGGATTTCGAATTCACGGCCGGCCTTCACAACCACCACATCTCCCTGTTCAAGGGAATAGTATAGCTTTCCATTGGAGGCAACTCCCGAAGAGGTTATTCCCATGGCTTCGGGAATACGTTCCTTGTAGATCACCTCACCGCTTATAGCATCATAACAGGTAAGGTTTCCGTTCATGCGCAGGTTATACAGGTATTCTCCATAGACCAGGTTGGTAGGCATGTAGGCGGCTCCCCGCTTAATGCTCCATACGATGTATTCATTGGTAGTGCTCTCTTTGTCCAGGGTAATGTCACCCCTGGCCCCTGGACGAATGGCAAATATAGGTTGGTAACGGCCGTGGGAACCATGAATATAGATGAGACCGTGTGCAAAGATGGGCGTTGGAACGGGAGCATCTCCCCCATTGCTCAGTACCCATAGCTCCTTACCGGTATCAAAATCATAGCCGCCAATTTGACTGAAGCCATTGACCACAATCTGCCGTTCACCATAGCGCTTCAGAAAGTTAGGGGTTGACCAGGTGGCTACATCCTCCCGGGGTGTCCTCCAGATTTCCTCCCCGGTTTCAAGATCGAGGGATGCCAGGAAGCCTTCCCCTCCCAGGATATCGGCCTGTATGATCACCCTGTTTTCATGAATGATGGGGGAAGAGGCATAGCCCCACTCCACATCAGGATCATTATAGGGACCAGCATTCATCCTGCCAAATTTTTTCTTCCAGATCAGCTTTCCCTCAAAATCGTAGCAAAACATACCATCCGATCCAAAAAAGGCCACTACATACTTACCATCGGTGGCAGGGCTTGCATTGGCATGGGAGGACTTGGTATGCCTTTCGGTGACGGGAACTCCCTTGTGTGCCAGTTGCTCCCAGAGGATCTCGCCACTCTTCTTATCAATGCAATACACCCAGAACTCATGTTCGGAACGGTCGCCCACCTCATCAATATCTCCATAAAGTCCCACCTTCAGGGAATCGCTGCCGCTCCCACTAATAGCTGTGGTTACAAATATCCTGTCGCCCCAGATGACCGGACTGGAATGACCCAGGCCCGGAATCTTTATCTTCCACCGGATGTTTTCCCCGGTGGTAATATCCCACTTTTCGGGTAGTTGGCTTGATTCAACAATCCCGCTTGCAAAAGGACCACGGAACTGGGGCCACTGCTTCATGTATTCGGTTTGAGCGTTTACTACAACAAGGGTGAGGAGTAAACCCAGCACCAATAGATAAGTTCTTGATTTCATATGCTAAAAATTTCCTTTATCCACGTCCTTCATAAACTGGATGACACCCCCAATATATATTTTTTGATCGTCATATTGACTCAGGTGACTTCCATTGGGACAAAGCAAAAACCGGCCATTGGATACTTCCCCGGCCATCCACTTCATATATTCCGGATCCATGGTATCATGGGTCGCTCCTATCACCAGGGTTGGGACAGTAATACTGGAAAGCTGCTCAGTTACATCCCAGTCTTTCAGGACCACATCGCCCACCAGTCCAAATTCACTGGGGCCCTGCATATAAACATACACTTCGGGGTTCATATGCCTGAAGGCCAGGTTTACCGACTGGGGCCATTGCTCAACCGGCATGCGTAAAAGATGCTCGGTGTAAAAATGGTCCATTAGAAGCTCCATGTAACGTGGATTGGAAAAATCGTTATTGGCTTCAATATCCATTACCTCGGTCAATACAGCCGGATCCATCTGCGGACCCAATACCTCCTTGACATACCTGGTATAGTCGGGACCACTGGCCATCATATTGGAGATAACCAGTCCTTTTATTTTATCCTGGTGCTTGAGTGCATATTCCATGGCCAGCACACCTCCCCACGATTGGCCAAGCACATAGAAATTATCCTTGTTCAGACCCAGCGCCACACGCACCTGCTCCACTTCATCCACAAAACGTTCTATGGTCCACAGAGTATTATCGGAAGGTTGATCGCTAAAGTAGGAACCCAGTTGATCGTAATAGATGTATTCGATCCCCTCGGAAGGTAAATAACCATCAAAACAGTCAAATACCTCATGAGTTCCTCCGGGCCCTCCATGTAATAACAATAATTTCATGGTGGGATTGTTACCTACTCTTTTGGTCCAAACCTTAAAATCCCCTTTGGGTGTGGAGATAGGAATCATCTTAATTCCTCCCGTAAATTGGTCGTCCCGCTCCGAAAAATCCAGGTAGCTACACAAGGAATCACTTTTATCATCCGTCTCCTTTGGTGAATTAACACATCCCGGAATTATAAAAAATGCTAAAACCAGTATGTAAAGAGATTGTTTCATTTCCGGGCTGCTTTGATATTCCTGCTAAGATACAGAATCCTGAATTGAAGTGAGAGAATTGTATATCACCAATCTGTAACAAAGACTTGGACATTTCGTATAAAAGCAAATGTGCCTCAGCACAACAGTAATATATGTTGTTGGCAATAATTAATTATCTCCCAGCGTTTTAAATATTATTCCGTTAAGAAATAAAAAAGCCAAACCCAATGGAAAAATCAACTTCTCCAGCATCATCTAAAAAAGAAAAAGCTGTTCACCAGGTTGAATATGTCAATCTGCAGGAATTCGGATATGAGAAGTCCGGCAATGTAAAGGGCGATCCGGATGTTTACACCTCCTACCTCAACATGCTTCTGAATGGAGATCTTGTTGATGAAAAATTTAGTGGCCTGAATGAGGACGAAAAACCCGAAAAACGCAGCAAGCTGAAAGAGCTTGAGTCCAAACTTGATCAGACAAGCCAGCAAAATGAAAAGATCAACACCACGATCAAGGAAAAACAGGACAAAATTGATATTCGGCGGGAAGAATTACTGGACATCCGGAAAAAATATGAAGATGATCCGGAAACCATGAAGAGGGAGATATTCTCCCCTTTCAAATTTAGCATAAGTACGTTCATCCTGATCATGCTTACCGCCTATTTGTTTTTCTTTTACGTATCAGCTGCCTACAGAGCTCTGTATACCGATTTTGAAGCCATTGCCAGTCGCATTGCCGCTGGTCTGGGTACCGGCAGTATTATGCCACAACCTGCAGAGTTGGCCGAAGCCTTGCAATACAACTTCCTGCTTTTTCTGGTTCCCTTTGTTTTCTATGCTTTCGGTTGGGCATTTCATGTCATCCTTGAGCTGAGACACAAATACAAATTTGTATTTCTTGGTGGCCTGATTGCTGTTACCTTCTTTGTTGATTTTCTGCTTGCCTTGCTAATCCATAATAATCTGGAATATGCCAAAGAATTAATGGGGCTTGCCACCAAATCATGGGCCGCCGATCCTGCCTTCTATATGATTCTTTTCCTGGGGTTTATTGTTTACCTGCTCTGGAGTATCCTTCTTGATTCCGTTGTACGTGAATGGGCCAAACGTATGGTAACCGTTAACCTCAAGAAGATTGTTAAACATCTTCGGAACGATGTTAAAGAGCTTCAAAGCAAACTTATGCCTGAGGAACCCATCAGATTCGATATTGCCAACATTCGGGAAGATCTTGGCACCGTTATTCTTGGGAATCTGAAATCCTATATTGATTTGTTCACAACAGGATGGATCTCCTACCTGAGTCCTCAAAACCTGAAAGAAGTGAAGGTGAAGTGTGTCAATATTAAAAAGGAATTTGAAGAAAAGCATTCCATCAAATCAGGTACGGTAAAGGTGATCAAACGCCGAGGTATTTAAATAGACTCGAAAAAAAACATTCCATGAAAATGAAACTGTCCATTCGATATATTCCGGTATTCTTCCTCATGCTGCTTCTTGCGTCCTGCATGCCGCCCCAGGAGGAAAAAGCGGTCCCCATGGCCGTCAAAAATAATTATATTATTCTTCTTGACCTTAGTGATCGCCTGATTGTACAAGACAACCAGCCAGAGCGGGATAAAGAACTGATCAAAGAGCTTTATACACTCTTCGAAGCCCAGGTAAGGAGTCAGTTATACCTGCGTTCCCGTGATGAGATCAAAGTGGTGATTGCGCCCCAGCGTGGTGCCGATCTGCGAAATGAGATCTACGAAGATAGTTTGTACATCAACATCGACAATATTCCGGGTGTACTTCGCCGGAAAACCGAGGAAGAAAGGAGAAACACTTTTGCCAACAATCTGGACGCTCTCTACGATCAGGCTGTCTTCAGCTCTAATCCAAAGGACTTTTATGGTGCCGATATCTGGAAGTACTTTTACGAAGATCTGAAAGTTGATTATGTCAAGGATACCCTGAGTCAAAACTTCCTCTTTCTGTTTACGGACGGATACCCCATTGTGGGAACAGATCCAACGAAATTACAGAGCGTAAAAGAAACCTATCCCGACCTGAAAGTTATTCTTATTGAAGCTGCTCCGCGCGATAAGGATATGGAATGGGACCGTGTGGTTGAACTCTGGGAAGGATGGTTTGAAAGCATGAATATCGAAGATTATATGTTTATCAAGCGCATGGCCCTTTCCAAGGAAAAAGATATGTTGAAGGAAATTGTGGAAGGTTCGTAAACTAAACCTCGTTTAATTGCTTAATGATCTGTTCCTTGTACTTTCTACTCAGGGGCAGATCATTTTCATTTATAGTGATCCATTCCTTATTAAAGGATTGAATCTTATCCCTGTTAACGATAATGGAGCGATGTATTCT
>RCND010001327.1_pt1 | contig 13947 bp, 13 predicted proteins | sample 2041351 | NCBI WGS metagenome assembly RCND01 (sample SAMN09708230, study PRJNA481090) | Marine sediment metagenome, whole genome shotgun sequencing project. | biome: marine sediment; feature: ocean; material: sediment; isolation source: Sewage treatment plant 12B marine sediment (STP12B) ...
CTATTAACATAACGCGTTTGCGGGGTGCAAATGTAACATCCTTTTTCATACCAACAACAATAAAAATTAAACTTTTTTAAAGGTTTTTTGGACCAAGCCTTTAACACCTTATAAAATAGATATTTACAGAATACTACTTGTTTAAAAAAGGGGATTAAACTTACAAAATATAAATGAATTAGCAAAGTCCTTAGAAAAGGAAGCGCTACCCAACACCAAAGCATGTCCAAAACAACCTATACTATGTTCATTAACCTGTATCATCTTAGCATAAAGATTACGAAAACAGCGTTGTAAAAATTGTAGACCTTAAAACAACACATTATCTTTGTGCACCTTATATATATGATACGATGATTGAAATTACATTACCAGATGGCTCCACCAAGGAATTTGAAAAGGGAGCCACTCCAATGGATGTCGCAAACAGCATAAGCCAAGGCCTTGCCAGAAACGTAATCTCCGCCAAGTTCGAAGACACCATTGTGGAGACCACTACCCCATTAACGGAAAATGGTGCTTTGGTATTATTTACGTGGAACGACCCAGAAGGTAAAACCGCATTTTGGCATTCTACCTCACATATTGTAGCACAGGCTTTAGAGGAACTATACCCTGGAATAAAGCTGACTATAGGACCCGCAATTGAAAATGGTTTCTACTATGATGTAGATTTACCTGAGGGAAGTATCTCAGACAAGGATTTTCAAAAAATCGAACAAAAGGCAATAGAGATTGCAAGAGGTAAACATGATTATAAGATGCGTTCCGTATCTAAATCAGATGCGCTTAAATTCTACAAGGACCAAGGAAACGAATATAAAGTAGAGCTTATAGAAAATCTGGATGATGGAACAATCACCTTTTGCGACCATGATAGTTTCACCGATTTATGCCGAGGAGGGCACATTCCTAATACAGGAATCGTTAAAGCCATTAAAATTCTAAATGTCGCAGGTGCGTATTGGAGAGGAAACGAGAAAAATCCACAACTGACCCGTATTTACGGGATATCATTTCCAAAACAAAAGGAACTTACTGCCTACCTTGAGCTTTTGGAAGAAGCAAAAAAGCGGGACCATAGAAAATTAGGTAAAGAGCTAGAATTATTTACTTTTTCACAAAAAGTAGGACAAGGGCTTCCTTTATGGTTGCCAAAAGGTGCAGCCCTAAGAGAACGTTTAGAACAATTCCTTAAAAAAGCTCAAAAGAAAGCAGGCTACGAAATGGTTATTACTCCGCATATAGGGCAAAAAGAACTCTATGTAACCTCAGGCCATTATGCTAAATACGGCGAAGATAGCTTTCAACCAATAAAGACGCCAAAGGAAGACGAAGAGTTTTTGCTAAAACCAATGAATTGTCCTCATCATTGTGAAATATACAATGCCAAACCTTTTAGCTATAAAGATTTACCAAAACGTTATGCCGAATTTGGCACCGTTTATAGATATGAACAAAGCGGCGAACTTCATGGTTTAACAAGGGTAAGAGGCTTTACACAAGACGATGCCCATATTTTCTGTATGCCAGAGCAACTGGATCAGGAATTCAAAGATGTAATTGACTTATCCTTATATGTGTTAGAATCCTTAGGGTTTGACAACTATACTGCCCAAGTATCTGTAAGGGATTTAGATGATCCAGATAAATACATTGGTTCTGTTGAAAACTGGGAAAAAGCAGAGCAAGCAATTATCAATGCTGCCGAGGAAAAGGGACTTAATTATGTCATAGAGAAGGGGGAAGCAGCATTTTATGGACCAAAACTAGACTTTATGGTTAAGGATGCCTTGGGAAGAAAATGGCAATTGGGTACTATCCAAGTGGATTACAACCTACCAGAACGATTCGACTTAACATACAAAGGCAGTGATAACGAACTTCACAGACCTGTAATGATACACCGCGCACCGTTTGGCAGTATGGAGCGTTTTATTGCCCTATTACTTGAGCATACCGGAGGAAACTTTCCTTTATGGCTAACCCCAGAACAGGCTATAATTTTACCTGTAAGCGAGAAACATGAAAAATATGCTGAAAAAGTTTTAAAATCCCTAGAAAATAACGAAATTCGCGCCCTCTTGGATAGTAGAAGCGAAACTATTGGAAAGAAAATACGAGAGGCAGAGATGAGCAAAGTGCCGTTTATGCTTATCGTTGGTGATACCGATGAAAAGGAAAATACTATTTCCGTTCGAAAGCACGGAGGTGAAGACTTAGGAGCGATAACGATAACAGCGTTTACAGACTTGGTTAATACTGAAATAAATAGTACCTTAAAGTCGTTTTAAAAGTGCCTTACTCAAGATTTGTTGAAATACAAATCTAACCTATATAAGAAGTAGGTATAATGGAAAAAGGTTAAAGTAATGTTTAATTAAAAAATACGAGTCATAGCAATACGTAAAAGATTTAGGCCTCAACCTAGAAGGGAAAATAAGAATCCCCACAATATCAATGAAAAAATACTTGCTCCAGAAGTAAGGTTGGTTGGCGACAATGTGGAGGTTGGTGTATACCCGATCAGAAAAGCTTTGGATTTATCCAAAGAATTAGAATTGGATTTGGTGGAAATTTCACCAAAAGCGAAACCGCCTGTTTGTAAGATAATAGATTATAAAAAATTCTTATACGAACAGAAAAAGAGGGATAAAGCCATGAAGGCAAAAGCCTCTAAGGTGGTTGTAAAAGAGATACGATTTGGTCCTAATACAGATGACCATGATTATGAGTTTAAAAAGAAACATGCCGAAAAGTTCCTAAAAGAAGGAGCTAAATTAAAGGCATATGTCTTTTTTAAAGGGCGGTCCATCGTTTACAAGGATCAAGGAGAAATTTTGCTTTTGAAGCTAGCTTCAGAGTTAGAGGAATTAGGAAAGGTGGAACAAATGCCTAAGCTTGAGGGAAAAAGAATGACCATGTTCTTAGCTCCAAAAACCAAGGGTAAATAATATATCGGTATCGCTCAGATACCGTATAGATTTATAAAATTCGAAACGCTGCTTGCTCATTGTAAGCAGCGTTTAGATTGAAAAAAGTTGAACTGATGGCAGTTAATTACTGAAATAAGTTTAGCATATAGTGAGATTAATTAATTAAATAGGAGAAAATGCCTAAACAGAAAACAAAATCCAGTGCCAAAAAGCGATTTAAGCTTACAGGTTCTGGTAAAATTAAAAGAAAGCACGCTTTTAAGAGCCACATTCTTACAAAGAAATCTAAAAAGCGGAAGCTTAGGCTAACGCATGATGGTTTGGTTCATCAAGCAGATGTTAACAGTATTAAAGAGCAGTTACGTTTAAAGTAACCTAGCCCTTTAAAAAGGTAGAATTATTAACCATGGAGTTAGGCCATAAAAGTTCCGAAATAAAAAACATAGGACGCCTACTACAAAAAATTTAGAAAAATGCCAAGATCAGTAAATGCAGTAGCTTCCAGAGCCAGAAGAAAAAAGGTGATGAAGCAAGCCAAAGGGTACTTTGGGAGACGTAAAAATGTTTGGACAGTTGCAAAAAATGCAGTTGAAAAAGCAATGTTATATGCTTATAGAGACCGTAGAAACAAAAAAAGAACCTTTCGTGCGCTATGGATTACACGTATCAATGCGGGAGCCAGATTACACGGAATGTCCTACTCTCAATTTATGGGTAAGGTAAAAGCTAAAAATATTGAACTTAATAGAAAAGTTCTTGCAGATTTAGCCATGAACCACCCTGATGCTTTTAAAGCCGTTGTAGACCAGGTAAAATAAATTAAACATATACATCTCACTTAAAAAATCCGATTCATATGAATCGGATTTTTTTATGCCATATTAGTTCATTCTTCAAATGAAAGTATCGTATAATTAACAGCTTTATAGATAAAGTCGGTATAGTTAAGTTCCGGATATAGTTAAAACCAAGTCCCTTCCAGAGGCATGATTTCTATGCTCACACAGATATACTCCTTGCCATACTCCCAAATTTAATCTTCCATTCGTAATTGGAATTTGCACTGAAGCACCTAAGAGGGCTGCCTTAATATGAGCAGGCATATCATCAGGCCCTTCATACGTATGTATATAATAAGGTGCGTTTTCAGGTACCATCTTATTCATATGACTTTCAAAATCTCTACGAACAGATGGATCGGCATTCTCGTTTATTGTTAGACTTGCCGATGTATGTTTAATAAACACTTGACACATCCCTATTTCAATTCTTGAAAATTCCGGACACTCATTGACAATTAAATCGGTAATGAGGTGAAATCCTCTAGAAAAAGCTGGAAGTCTATATGTTTTTTGATACCATTTCATAAGATTGTTATGTATAAACCGATAGTTATAGTAGACTAAAATAAGTACTTGACTATACTAGTCCTGAGCATATTCAAAGGTACAGACAGCATAGTTAAGCTAAAGCTCATCTAGCTTTAGCATTAATGGGACAAACACTATTAAATAAAAGTGAAAATTTGAGTAACCGTATCAGGAATCCTTTTCATTAAAATACCTTTACATTTTAAATTAAGCAATAGATGGATTTATCCAAAATAAAGATGGTAGTATCTGACATGGATGGTACCCTGCTCAACTCTACCCACGAGGTTAGCGACCGTTTCTTTAAAATTTTTGAAACGCTAAAATCAAAAGGCATCCTCTTTGTTGCGGCCAGTGGAAGACAGTATAATAGTATAATTGATAAACTGCATCCCATCAAAAACGATATTATAGTCATAGCCGAAAATGGGGGTTTTGTAATGCAGCAAGAAGAGGAATTACTTTCTACACCTTTACCGACTAACCATATCAAAAAAACTTTAGAAATACTGCGTATGTTTCCCGAAATGCATCCAGTACTGTGCGGAAAACAAACGGCTTTCATAACTGGAAAATCAGATGTTTTTGCAGACAAATTAAGAGAATACTATTCCGAATTCGCTATTGTTGACACCTTGGAAAATGTTTCTGCAGAAATCATAAAAATAGCTATCTATCATTTTGAAAGTTCAGAACGGTTCATTTACCCACATGTAAAGTCGCTAGAACAAGAACTTAAAGTGAAAATATCAGGAACAAACTGGGTTGATATTTCTAGTGCAAATGCACATAAGGGGTTTGCATTAGAAAAAGTTATGAAGGCGCATCACATTAATTCAGATGAAGTACTCGTGTTTGGAGACTATAATAATGATTTAGAAATGCTTGCCCTGTCTGATTTTAGTTTTGCGATGGAAAATGCACATCTTAATGTCAAAAATACAGCAAAATTCCAAACGGTATCCAATGATGATTTTGGAGTTGAAGTAGTTTTGGAAAAACTTATATCACAATTGAAGTGACCTAATTCAATCAAAATTATATAGTCAAGTGACTTAGTTTTTAAAACCTTAAGCGGTCTAAAAATTATGTTTATAATAAATTATTACTTAAAATCATAGCTATGAAATTTAATCAGAACTCTGCCCTAGATCAGTTAATGACCCTGTTGTTCGAGCCATATAAAAAAAGTGTTTCGGATGTACAGAAAGTGTCCAATGCTTTATTGGAAGGTGGAATTATAGCATCAGAAGATGAAATAGTAAACGACCATATAGCTTTTAGGACATTGGGCGTTCCTTGTTTGGGTATAGCTTCTTTAGAAAAGATTTTTCTTCACTATGGGTATGAAAAACGCGATTATTATTTTTTTGAAGGCAAAAAATTAAATGCTTATTGGTACGCACCACCATCAGCAGAATATCCACGTATATTCATAAGTGAACTTAGGGTCGATGATTTATCAAAAAGTACCAAAGCGCTTATTACTAAATACACAGCTAAAGTTACTTCCGATCCAGTTTCCAATTTAGATTTGAACGACCCTAAGGCCGTAGGCGACTTTTTCTACAAATCGTTATGGCAACTACCCAGCATAGAAGATTACCAAGCACTTGCAGCTGATAGCGAGTATGCCGCTTGGGTAATTTACAATCGATACTATTTAAACCACTACACCATTAGTGTACACGAGCTTAAAGAAGGGTATAATACTATGGAAGCGTTTAACGAATTCTTAGTAGGTATTGGTATAAAACTAAACAACTCGGGCGGTGTCATCAAACAAAGTGCCGATGGGCTACTTAGACAAAGTAGCTCTGTGGCCAAAATGATGGAGGCCACGTTTAAAAATGGCAAAACAATGGAAATTCCGGGTAGCTATGTGGAGTTTGCAGAACGACTTCCTTTACCTAAATTTAAACATTTGGCTAAATCAGAAGTTTCCAGAATACAACGAAGGGACGGGTTTGAATCGGCCAATGCTGATAAAATTTTTGAAAGCACCTACGCTTCTCAAACAGATTCTAAAACAGACTAAGTTTTCTGTTTTTTCTTACGAGCCGCTGGAAAAAGCACATTATTTAAGATCAATCGATATCCAGGTGAGGTTGGATGTAACTCCAATTCGGTTTTTGGGTCTCCTACCCTATGCTGGTAATCTTCTGGATCATGCCCTCCGTAAAAGGTGAAAAATCCTTTTCCATTTATTCCATGTATATATCTGGCTTCTCCGTTTAGTTTATTTTCTCCAAGTACCAGCACGGTAGGTTTAATTTGTGATTTATTGAAGGCCGTGGTCTGCCCCATAAAACCCTTTACCAGCGAGGTATGGTTTTGACACAGCATGGTAGGTACAGCATCCCATTTTGCCGAAAAATCCATCAATGAAAAATAATCCGACTCCTTGGGAACGTTTCCTCTTTTAGCAGTCATATCTATAGAGGAAAACTCATATTTCATAGGACTTCTCTCCAAAACAAAGTCTGTAAAAGCAAAAGTTTTACTAAAACTCAAACTAGCTTGGTAGTTAGGGTCTGAGGCATCCCCATCGAACATAGGTTCGCAAATGTCCACACCACCCGCCGCAAGGGCAATATCAAAACTATCTGTTGCAGAGCACATGGCGAACATAAATCCACCACCGATAACATAATTCCGTATTTTTAAAGCTACGGCTCCCTTTTCTTGAGACACCTTATTGTAACCCAATTTCTTCGCTAGTTTTTCAGATGCTGCCTTCCCATCAATATACCACGGCGTTGCTCTATATGCTCCATAAAATTTTCCATATTGACCCGTAAAATCCTCATGATGTAAGTGCAACCAGTCGTATAAAGCTAGTTTATCGTTTAATACCTCCTCATCATAAATAGTGACATAAGGTATTTCCGCATAGGTTAACACCATAGTTACGGCGTCATCCCAGGGCTGGTTACCTTGTGGTGAGTACACGGCAATTTTTGGTGCTTTCTCCAAAATAACGGCATCCTGATTTTTGGATGGACTACTGATTTCATCCAAAATAGCATTCGCTTGATTATCGGATACAATTTCAAACGAAACGCCTCTTATTTGACATTCTTTTCGGATACTTTCTCCGTCTGGCAATAAGAAAGAACCGCCCCTATAGTTTAAAAGCCACTGTACTTTTTGTTGTTTAGCAAGGACCCAATAGGTAATTCCATATGCCTTTAAATGGTTTTTCTGGGAATCGGCATCCATAGGTATAAGAATGGATGATGCTGAGATTTGCAAGGAAAATAGAAACAATAAAAAAAAGAAAAGACTTTTTAGCATGTGCTTTATATTATTCAATCCTTACAAAGGTAGAAGAAAAACCTCGGGTTGTATTTCACGAACAGTTAAAGAATTTGCAAAACTTTATCCAAATTAATCTTAGACGTGGTTTGAATCTAAGCTTTAAATTCAACTAAAAATTGAAAGGCATGTATAGCACATATCTCCAGTTGGAAAAATATTCAACTCACTAAAAAGGCACATCGTTATCATCCTCAGGGTCTAAACCTTGATTCATATTACTGCCAAACGCCTCTTTCGTGGTAGGTAAATTTTTAGTAGCAAAAGGGTTTTCCTCATTTTCGTTCATTTTGGACTGAAATTCGAAAGGGGAGTCAAAATCATCAAGATTATCAAACTTACCGAGATTTCCGATAAATTTCAATCTAATACTATCCAAACCACCGTTCCTGTGCTTTGCCACAATCAACTCTCCTTGGCCTTGGGTAGGACTTCTTTCTTCATCATCCCACTCATCTATTTTATAATATTCAGGTCTGTAAATAAATGCTACGATATCTGCATCTTGCTCAATTGCACCAGATTCCCTAAGATCTGATAATAGCGGCCGTTTACTACCTCCACGTGTTTCTACAGCTCTTGAAAGCTGTGACAATGCGATTACAGGAACATTTAATTCCTTAGCCAATGCTTTTAGGTTACGGGAAATCGTAGAAATTTCCTGTTCCCGATTTCCTCCTTTTTGGGAACCTCCAGCCGTCATCAATTGTAAGTAATCGATAACAATCATTTTTATACCATGCTGCGATGCAAGTCGTCTTGCTTTTGCCCTAAGGTCAAATATGGAAAGTGACGGGGTATCATCTATAAACAAGGGTGCTTTTTCCAAGGCCTTTACCTTTACATTCAGCTGCTCCCACTCGTGTTTTTCTAATTTACCTGTACGCAGTTTTTCGGAAGAAAGTCCGGTTTCTGAGGAAATTAAACGAGTAATCAATTGTACTGAGGACATCTCACAGGAGAAAAATGCTACCGGAATATTATGGTTTACCGCCATGTTCTTGGCCATGGACAAGGTAAGCGCGGTTTTACCCATACCCGGACGCGCTGCAATGATAATTAAATCACTGGGCTGCCAACCAGAGGTAAGTTTATCCACTTTATCAAAACCGGAGGGTACACCACTCAACCCTTCCTTATTGGCAATTTCTTCAATTCTTTTCTTGGCTTGTATCACCAAATTCTGAGCTGTTTCCGCAGAGCGCTTTAGATTACCTTGGGTAACATCATATAGCTTGGATTCCGCAGCATCCAAAAGATCAAAAACATCGGTACTTTCATCGTATGCCTCCTCAATAATTTCGTTGGATATCTTAATCAAACTCCGCTGAATGAACTTTTGAAGAATAATACGGGCATGAAACTCGATATGCGCCGAAGAAGCTACTTTTTGTGTCAATTTTATCAAATAAAAATCACCTCCTATTGCCTCTAACTTACCCGCTTTCTTCAATTGGGAAGAAACAGTTAATAAATCCACCGGTTGAGACTCTTCGAACAAAACGAAGATGGCCTCATAGATAAACCTGTGCGCGTCCTTATAGAATACATCTGGGTGCAAAATATCGATAACCTCATCAACCCCCTTTTTATCTATCATCATCGCGCCAATCACAACCTCCTCCAAATCAACGGCTTGCGGTGGTATTTTACCTCTTTCAAGGCTAATGATAGTAGATTTGTCAATCTTACGACCAACTAAGGGTTTCGTGTTCTCCATGAATGCGAAAATATGCAATTAACATTTAGCTAACACTGGAATTCCTTTTTAGGATGTTCACAGATCACTAACAATTGCTGTTAATAAGTTACAATTTTATGTTGATAACAAAAAAAATCCAGAGATTAAAAACTCTGGATTTTCCTGAGGTTGCAAAAATGGTCTATCAACCATTAAAAACACCCATCTCTTCGTATTTTTCCATACGCTGTTTTACTAATTCTTTTGGTGATAACTTTTGAAGCTCACCATAATGGGAAATTATTTTGTTTTTCAGAATATCGAAAGTTTTATCCCTATTCGCATGCGCACCTCCTGCCGGTTCCCTAACAATTTCGTCTATTAACTTTAGTTTCTTCATATCGGTAGCGGTCAACTTTAATGCAGACGCAGCGATTTCCTTATATTCCCAGCTTCTCCATAAGATAGAGGAACAGGATTCCGGTGATATAACTGAGTACCAAGTATTTTCTAACATCAACACTTTGTCCCCTACTCCAATACCCAATGCGCCACCTGAAGCACCTTCTCCTATAATAGCCACAATAATAGGTACTTTAAGTCTTGTCATTTCCAAAATATTCCTAGCAATAGCTTCTCCCTGTCCCCGTTCTTCTGCTTCAATTCCTGGATAGGCTCCTGGAGTATCTACCAAGCAAACTACAGGAATATTAAATTTTTCGGCAGATTTCATCAAACGCAGCGCTTTACGATACCCTTCAGGATTTGCCATACCAAAGTTCCTGTATTGCCTTGTTTTTGTATTATACCCTTTTTGTTGCCCTACAAACATGAAAGACTGGTCCCCTATTTTTCCTAACCCACCGATCATGGCTTTGTCATCTTTAACGTTACGGTCACCGTGAAGTTCCAAAAAGGTATCTCCACAAATAGCTTTGATATAGTCTAAAGTATACGGTCTGTTTGGATGTCTTGAAAGCTGAACACGCTGCCAAGCCGTAAGATTCTTATAAATATCCTTTCTAGTCTCGGCTAATTTTTTCTCTATCTGCTTACAAGTTTCAGTAACGTCAACATCACTCTCTTCACCAATAATCATACACTTGTCCAATTGGTCTTCCAGCTCCTTTATAGGAAGTTCAAAATCCAAATATTCCATAGTTCAAAAAAGATTTAGTTAGTTGTGAGTTCAAAGATAAAACTTTAAACCCTAACCTTTAGGTGAAGGCTGCTTTTTACTGGCCCTATGTTTTAAAATACCGTTTGTAATTACTGTTACCAAAATAACCGTGGCTCCAACATAAAAAAGCGGATTCATTTTTTCCTCCGAACCGAAAAATACCAATGCCAGCACTATGCCGTATACGGGTTCCATATTGTTGGTTAACATAACGGTATAGGCGGTAAGCACACGCATAATTTTCACAGATGCAATAAAGGCATATGACGTACATACAAGTGCCAGAACAACGATATACCACCAATCAGAAACTTCTAATCTAAAAAATTCAGAGGTAAAACCACCTCTAACAGAAAGCAATAGGGTTAAGAATAAAGTTCCAATTCCCAACTCATAGAACGATATGACCGATGGTTTATTTTCCTTTACCAACTGTGCGTTTACAATCGAAAAAACGGTGGCCAAAAAGGAAGAAATTAAAGCGATTATCATACCATAAATATAGTTGGTCTCTACACGAAAAATAAGATATAGCCCTAGCATGACCAATAATCCTAATAGCAATTCATACCCAACTATTTTGCGCTTGTACACTATTGGCTCTATAACAGCAGCAAAAAATGCACCAGTGGACATCATGGCTAGGGCTACGGAAACCGTAGATACTTTAATCGCCAAAAAAAAGGTGACCCAATGTAAGGCTACTATAATACCGGCAAAAGTGAACCACAACAAGGTTTTAGTATTTACGCGTAGTGTAAATTTTGAAAAACGAATGTACACGAGAATGAATAGGGACGCCAATCCCATACGATACCAGACTAGCGGCAATGAGTCTATAGAAATTAGTTTTCCAAGAATCGCTGTAAAACCGTAAATAAAAACTATAAAATGGAGATGTATGAGATTGCTTAATCTATCTTTTTGCATTCTGTAACAAGTAAAAAGCCAAAGCGCCAAAGACTACATTAGGTATAATTACCGCCAACAAAGGGGGAAATCCTGATTGCTCAGCAAGGGTACCAAAAACTTTATCGAAAAACACGAACACGAAGGCTACTAAAATTCCAAAGGCTAGATTAACCCCCATTCCTCCGCGTCTTTTTACCGAGGATACAGCAACGGCAATAATGGTTAAGATAAAAGCCGTTAATGGCAAGGCCCACCTTTTGTATTTTACAAGAACATAAGTGTTAATGTTGGATGCTCCTTTTCTTTTTTGACTTTTAATGAACTCGTCTAATTCATAAAGATTCTTTGTTTCTGCTACGTAGGATACCTGGGTAAGGTCGTTGATTTTGAAAGGAAACAGAGTATCAAGGCGCCTTTTACTTTCAATAAATGCAGTATCTCCCTTAACCGTTCGTTTACTATAGGAAGTTAATCTATACGTACTATCTTTTTCTACCCATCTAATATTTGCCGCGGAAATTTTAAATTTAAGTTCATTCTTTTCATCAAAACGTTCAAACGTGAAATTGTTTCCCAATTGCCGGGCTGGATCAAAACTACTCACATAGATAAAATCCGTTTCATTCAACTGATTGAAAATATTATTGGTGATACGATCTTTCTTTCCCTTTTTAAGGTATTTGAACTTAAATTCATTAAAACCAAGACTGGCATTAGGCACGATGAACATGGTCATAAAAAACATCAATACAGCTATAATAGATGCTCCAATCAAGTAAGGGCGCAAAAACCTACCATAGGAAACACCAGAGCTTAAAATAGCTACAATTTCAGTATTGTTGGCGAGTTTAGACGTAAAGAAAATTACCGATAAAAAAAGAAAAATAGGAAATAGCAGATTACCAATGTAGATGGTGAAGTTGAGATAATACACCAAAATTTCGTTTAGTGGGGCTTCATTATCAATCATTTTCCCAATCTGCTCTGCCAAGTTCACCATAATACCAATGGGAATGAAGAGAAGCAACATTAGGGAAAATGTAGCTAAATACCGCTTTAATATGTATTTATCAATTATCGAAAGCATTAGAGCCTTTTATCCATTTGTTTTACCATCCGATCTTTCCATTCTCTAAAATCACCTGCCAAAATATGCTTTCTGGCCTCGCGTACCAACCAAAGATAAAATCCTAGATTATGTATCGTTGCTATTTGTTTTCCTAGATATTCATTGGCTGCGAACAAGTGCCTTAAATACGCCTTGCTATACTCGCGATCGACAAAAGTAGTTCCCATTTCATCCAATACGGAAAAATCGTCTTCCCACTTCTTATTCTTTATATTGATGGAGCCATGAGCCGTGAACAACATTCCATTTCTAGCGTTTCTGGTAGGCATTACACAATCAAACATATCTACCCCAAGGGCAATATTTTCTAATATATTAATAGGAGTTCCAACACCCATTAAATATCTGGGTTTATCCTCTGGTAATATTTCGCAAACCACCTCGGTCATTGCATACAATTCATCCGCTGGCTCTCCTACAGAGAGGCCACCGATTGCGTTTCCTGCTGCACCGGAATTGGCAATATATTCTGCGGACTGACGTCTTAAATCCTTATACGTTGACCCCTGTACAATCGGAAAAAAAGTCTGAGCATAATCATACTCCAAAGGTGTTTTTTCTAGATGATTGATACATCTATCCAACCAGCGATGCGTCATGTGCATAGATCGTTTTGCGTAGTTGTAATCGCAAGGATATGGTGTGCATTCATCAAAGGCCATAATAATATCTGCACCAATGACCCGCTGGATTTCCATTACATTCTCCGGGGTAAACATATGTGTAGAACCATCAATATGCGATTTAAACTTTACGCCCTCTTCCTTTATTTTTCTATTTGCAGAAAGGGAATACACTTGGTATCCTCCACTGTCCGTTAAGATATTCCTTTCCCATCCCATAAACTTATGCAGACCCCCGGCTTGTTTTAATATATGGGTCTTGGGCCTTAGGAACAAATGATAGGTATTGCCCAGAATAATATCAGGGTCAATTTCTTCTCGTAGTTCTTTTTGATGTACTCCTTTTACGGAAGCAACCGTACCAACGGGCATGAAAATCGGTGTTTTTATAACACCATGATCTGTTTCAATGGTTCCTGCCCTTGCTTTGCTAAGTGGATCGGTTTTGTGTAAGGTAAATTTCAAAAGCTTATGAATAAGTACACAAAGATAATGAACTCAAAGTCCACAAAACTTAATAAAAAGTAAATATCCAAAAGCGATACATGTTTATGTTAATCACTTAAAAAATATACCACAGCCTGTTCCTTATTGGCATAAAACAATAAAGCAGAAGGCTTTACGTTCTGGTGGTATAAGGAGAAACAGGATTTTTGGTATTGTTATTGATTTCCATTTCGTTCAACAAAACAAAATAATCATGAAAAAAATAGTTTTAATTACAGCAGTGGTATTGTCAGGGTTTTTTGGCTTAGCGCAAACTGGCTCCGGATTTGGTATAAAGGGTGGTATAAATTA
>RCND010001633.1_pt1 | contig 13938 bp, 12 predicted proteins | sample 2041351 | NCBI WGS metagenome assembly RCND01 (sample SAMN09708230, study PRJNA481090) | Marine sediment metagenome, whole genome shotgun sequencing project. | biome: marine sediment; feature: ocean; material: sediment; isolation source: Sewage treatment plant 12B marine sediment (STP12B) ...
CGCAATATATTTCTCATTTATTGAAACAAATTGGTCGTGAATCCCTCCATAAGATCTCAATATAACCTGAAGCACTCGTGCCCGATCATTATTGCTATTTTGCATATGGAACAAGCTGTCAGAGCGATCAATAACACGAATCCTTGAATCTTTACCAAACCCCTGATCAAGAAAAATGATATTCTCATTATGTAAATGATTTAAGGCATGAAAGACTTTCGCTAATGAGAAATCATAACTTGAGGAAAATTCTTGAATATCGAACTCAAATGGAGCTTCGTTCAATTCACCTTTGGCTATTTGATAATAGTCATTAAGTTTCCCAAATATTTTTTTACAATCCATTGGACTCACCATTGACTTTTCAATCAAACTGTCACTTGCATAAATGCTATGATCATTGTACAATAAATGGGCCCATGCTTTTTTATGATCCCGGCCGGCACGACCAATTTCCTGCATATAGTTCTCAATGCTATTGGGTAAATGCGTATGGATTATCAGTCTTACATTTGCTTTGTCTATACCCATCCCAAAGGCATTTGTTGCAACCATTACTTTAGAGGCTTCCGTTTTCCAATGTTTTAAAGCTTTACTTTTTTCTTCATGAGATTGCCCTCCGTGATAATAAGTTGCCTTGATATCGTTATGTTGTAAAAACTGAGCATATTGTACCGCATTTTTTCTAGAGCTCACATATATGATGGCTGGCTCATCAATCGACTTTACCAGTTTGAGTAATTCTCGTCTTATATTTTCTGTTTTACGCATAAAAATACATAAGTTATTTCTATAATAGGATCCCTTAAATAATTTAGCTTTATGAAGTTGAAGGTTTTCTACGATGTCTTGCTGTACGATATCAGTTGCCGTGGCGGTCAATGCAATTTTAGGCGTGTCAGGATATAAATCATTCAATAAGGGGATTTTTAAATAAGCTGGTCTGAAATCATGGCCCCATTGTGATATGCAATGGGCTTCGTCAATGGCAATGCAATTTAACTGCAGTTGGCTGATTTTTTCTTGTATAAATTCTGATTGCAATTTTTCAGGCGAGAGGTATAAGAACTTATAATTGCCGTGTAGTAGATTATCAAAGGCAATTATCGTTTCATGTCTGTTGAGTTTTGAGCTTAGCATCAATGCTTTTATGCCTTTCTCTTCAAGACTTTTCACCTGATCTTCCATAAGGGCAATGAGGGGTGAAATAACCAAGCATATTCCATCATTAAGTAGGGCTGGAAGCTGATAGCAGAGCGATTTCCCGGCGCCTGTTGGTAACAAAACAAAAACATCCTCCTTGTTTAAACCTCCTTGTTTAAAACAGACCTAATAATTTGTTCTTGGGGTCGACGAAAAGTATCAAATCCCCAATGTTTTTTTAATAACTCAATTGCTTTATTCATATGTTAATTAGAGAGATTTTAAAATAAAGTCCACTCTAGAACTGATGCTGCCTTCTGGAACAGTAATGATAGTATAATTATTGGCTTCGTAGGCCGTGATCAAGTATTGATAAATAATTAAGGATTGTTCAAATGATTCATATCGTTCATTATCGGTTTTGTAAATATTCTTCCAAGGAGGCATCATAAATATTTTTGAATACCTGTGTTCATTACTTTTTTTTATATAATCATTCGGATATTCTGTTCCAAGGTAATCCATGTAGCCATGAATATCAGGAATGCCTCTGTCAAAAAAGACAGTGTTTGACTGTTGTAAATCGGCCTCTTGATACTGTTTGATTCTTCCTTTTAATAAAAGACGACTGAACAACAGAGGATCTGTTAAAAAAAGTTGATCAATTCCAGACTCTTGAGCTTCTTTAGTGATTGTTCGTGAAATTTCAGGCATACAGGTAAACTCCATGCTTGCCAATTGATCAATAACTGTTGATTTACCTGTGCCAGGGCCCCCGGTAATCACTATTTTTTTTTGCTTCAACTAATGGGAATTATTCTTAATACAATTCCAAAATTAAGAAAATAATAATTGTAAATTTGAAGACTTTTAAATTCAAAATATTAGGAATGAGTAAGGAGTCGGATTTTTATGAGAAATTAAAGAAAAGTTTGATTGAAACAACGGAGTTTCCTACCAAATATATGTATAAATTTATCATACCAAGCGGAGATGAAAAATTTAAACAAATTGAAAATATCTTCGATAATATGGGAGCTGTCATAAATTCTAAATCATCAAAGACTGGTAAATATACAAGTTTGACGGTTTTAGTAAATATGAAGTCACCTGATGATATTATTGATAAGTACCAGGAAGTGTCAAAAGTTGAAGGGGTTATTTCTTTGTGATATTTTTAACAAGCCAATTGAAAAATATAAAATATTTTTGAGCGTTTTAGAAGATTTATCAAGAGAGAGGAAACAATTGGAAATGAGGATAAAAAAAGTAGTGATCTTATCTGCCATTCTTATAAGTGGTTTTGCCAGAGGACAGGATGCAGACAAGAAACTTTTTAGTATTGATGATACTGATGTCTATAATTCAGAATTCATTCGAGTTTACGAAAAGAATAAGGATATAGTTGTTGAAGACGAGCGTAAAGGTTTTGATGATTACTTCGATCTTTTCGTTGACTTTAAATTAAAACTTACACAAGCTCGAGAAATGAAGTTGGACACAGTAAGTTCATATACTTCTGAATTAGAGAATTATCGTGAGCAACTTATCCAACCTTATTTGCAAAACCCAGAAGCTACTGAAGATTTAATTAGAGAAGCTTACGCCAGGACAATTGAAGAAGTGAATGCTAGTCATATTTTAATTCTTTTAGAACCCGAAGCTAGTCCTTTAGACACTTTAAAAGCTTACGAAAAAATATCAAGGGCCAGGAATGAAATCATAAATGGAGCTCATTTTGACAGTATAGCAAGGCGTTATTCAGAAGATCCCTCAGTGAAAATGAATAATGGAAGTTTAGGGTATTTTTCGGCATTTTCTATGGTCTACAATTTTGAAAATGCAGCATATCAAACCGAAGTGGGTCATATCTCAGAACCATTTAGAACTCAATTTGGATATCATATTGTGCAGGTAAACAATAGAAGGAAATCTCTTGGAGAAGTTCAAGTGGCACATATCATGGTTAAAAATGATAGCAGCGACTTGAAGCAATCTGAAGATAAGATTTTTGAGATTTATCAAAAACTAGAACAAGGAGGGGATTTTGACAAAATTGCTAAGGAGCACTCAGACGATCTTAGTTCTGCTCAAAAAGGAGGTGTCTTACCTAAATTTGGTCCGGGTAGAATGATCAAATCTTTTGAAGACATTGCTTTTTCCTTGGAAAATGAGGGAGATTATTCTAGCCCTTTTGAGAGTGATTATGGTTGGCATATTCTGAAATTATTAAAAAAATTTCCTATACCAGCATATGAGGATTTATATGTAAAACTAGAATCAAAAGTTAAAAACGGTAGCCGTTCGAGTTATGTGGAAAGATCGTTGGCTCAGAAAATTGCAAAGGATTATAAGGTGGTTACCTACAAGGCTAAATTACAACTATATCCAAGCATTAAGGGTTTTGAGAAGAATACAGATACCTTGTTAAGCGTTCAGGAACTAATATATACGGGTCATGATTTTTTTGAATATGCTAAGGATTTTGAGAAGAAAACGAAGGCAGAATCGTATGCTGGTTTTAGAAATAAAATGATCATCGAGTATTATAAAAGTCATTTAGAGGAAACAAATAAGGAGTTTCGTTTGACATATAAGGAATACCAAGATGGCTTATTGTTATTTGAATTATTACAAAAGGAAGTATGGGAAAAGTCTGAAAAAGACAGTCTCGGACTTCAGAATTATTTTGATGCGAATAGAAATAAATATAAATGGAAGAAAAGAGGTGAAGTTACAATTGCCAGCTGCACTCAACTTGAGAAAGCAAAAGTAGTGCGAGAACTGCTTCTTAAGAATATGAATACAGATTCTATTAAGAATTCGGTTAATGAAGGTGCGAGAATCCATGTGCTTTTCAGTAAGGGAACATTAGAAGTTGGAAGTCAGAAATTGCCTTCTGAATATTCAATTGTTTTAGGTGTATCTGAAATTTACGAAGAAGAAGCAGATAATTTTACAATCATAAAGGTAGATACTATCTTTGACCCTAAACTGAAGAAGCTAAAAGAAACACGCGGTGAAGTAATGAATGATTATCAAAATTTTCTGGAGTTAAAGTGGGTTGAAGAATTACAGGAGAAGTATGAGGTGAAAATTAATCAAAAGAATTATAAGGAACTTAAGAAAAGATTTGAACTCGAATGAAAAATAGGCTATTGACATATTCAATCATATTGTTAGGCTTAATCAGCTGTAAGCCTGACGCACCCAGTCAGAACGCAGTGGCCAGGGTAAATGATAAGTATTTATCCAGGAAGGATTTAGATGAAGCTATGCCATCAGGTCTTGTGAGTGAGGATAGCCTACTTTATAGAAACAACTATATCAAAATTTGGGCTACAAAAGAATTGTTGCTAGAAAAAGCCAGAATTAACGTTGAAGATGATAATGGTGAAATCGAGGAATTGATTCGAGATTACAGAAAGGAACTTTTGATTGATAGGTATAAAAAAGCTTTATTACAGCAAGAGTTGGATACGGTAATCACTGAAATTGATATAAATGATTATTACGATGCCAACAAGAATGTCTACAGGCTCAACGAGGACTTAATTCAGCTCAAATATATTCATTTCAATAAAGACATGAATGACAAGAACGAACTCGTGAAGTTATTCAAGTCAGAGACAACTGATGATTTAGAGGAATTGATTGCACGTGAACTTGAATTCTATTCATTTTCTTTTAATGATAGTATCTGGGTTTCGTACAGAGATGTCGAGAAAAAGTTAACTTTTTTAAAGGAGGAGAAAAACATAAAAAAGGAACAATATATTCAAAAAGAAGATTCATTAGGACTATATTTGCTCGCTGTTAAGGACTTGCGTCGCAGAAATGAGATTGCTCCATTAAATTATGTGATTCCAACAATCAAGCAGATGATTCTGCACAAAAGGAAATTGGAGTTGATGAATGATATAGAAAAGACAATTATGGTGGATGCCATTAACAATAAACAATTTGAACAATATTAGAATGAAGAGAATTATAATGATAGCAATACTTGCTTGTGGTTTGCAAATGGGAGCGCAGGAAAAGTTAAAAATAGATGGAGTTGCTACAGTTGTTGGAGATAACATTGTTCTGGATTCTGAAATAGATGCTTTTAAGCAAGAATTGATTCAACAAAGTGGTGGTGAGATTGAAATTTCTGACTGTGAAATGTTGGAGCAAATCATGAACAGAAAATTACTAGCACATCATGCCGTTATAGATAGTGTAGATGTTAATGAAGGAGAAATTCAACAACAAGTTCAGCGTAAAACAGATTATTTTACCCAGCAGTTGGGGTCTACAGAAAAAATGCTGGAACTCTATGGTTTTGATAATATGAAAGACCTTAAAGATGAACTTTATAGAGTAGAAAAAGAGGGATTATTGATTGAGAAAATGCAGCAACAGTTAACTTCTGATATTGATATTACACCAGAAGAAGTTAAGAGGTATTTTATTAGCTTGGAATCAGAAGGGAATTTACCAGAAATAGGAGCGGAGATAGAACTATCGCAAATTGTTATGAATATTGAGCCGAGTAAAGAGCAAGTTCAGAAAACAATTGATAGACTAAAAGAAATAAAAAAGGAAGTTGAAGACGGAGGAAATTTCAAAATGAAAGCTATTTTATATTCTGATGATCCGGGTGTAACCCAGAATAGCGGTTTTTATTCAATAGAAAGAAATAGTCCTTTTGTTAAAGAATTCAAGGAAGCTGCTTTTAGTATGGAAGAGGGAGAAATTTCTCAACCCTTCAAATCGGATTTTGGTTACCACATTTTAATGGTTGACAAAATAAAAGGAAAGCAAAGAGATGTTTACCACATTTTGATGCAGCCAAAAGCTGATGATGCTGTTGAGGAGCGGGTAAGTGACTCTCTTTCAAAATACAGGAAGCAAATACTTAAACTGGAAATTACTTTTGGCGAAGCCGTGATAAGATATTCTCAAGATAAGGATACCAGAATGAGCAAGGGAGTTTTGATGAATCCAGTTTCAGCAGATACTCATTTTGATTTGACAAGGATGGATCCTGAATTATATGCAAAAGTAAGTAACTTGAAGGAAGGCGAGATTAGTGAAGTTTTTAGAGATGAGACCAGGCAAGGTCTTAAGATGTATAAAATTCTTTTACTAAAAAGTAGAACTGAGGCCCATACTGCAGATTTGGTTCAGGATTATGTAAAGATTATGGAATTGGCGCTTCAGAAAAAGAAAACAGAGTCTATTGAAAAATGGTCTGAAGAAAAAATAATGGATACTTACGTGAATATAAATGATGTCTATACCAGTTGCGAGTTTAAAAGTAATTGGGTCAAAAATTAAATTTCATGTCAGATGTTGCTAAAATCAATGCGCTAGTAGAGAATTATTCTCTTTTAAAAAAGGAAATAGGAAAGGTGATCATAGGTCAACACGATGCTGTTGATCACGTGCTTCTTTCCGTGTTATGCGGAGGCCATTCCCTGCTGATTGGAGTTCCGGGATTGGCAAAAACTTTATTAGTCAATACAGTGGCCAAGGCTTTGGGTTTGGATTTTAAGAGAATTCAATTTACTCCTGATTTAATGCCGTCTGATATTTTAGGTAGTGAGATTCTAGATGAGAACAGGCAGTTCAAATTTATTAAAGGTCCAATTTTTGCCAATATTATTTTGGCAGATGAGATTAACCGAACACCACCAAAAACACAAGCAGCTCTCTTAGAGGCTATGCAGGAAAAATCTGTTACCGTTGCTGGTCATAGCTTTGATTTAGATTTGCCATTTTTTGTTCTTGCTACGCAGAATCCTATAGAGCAGGAAGGGACTTATCCATTGCCTGAAGCTCAGTTAGACAGATTTATGTTTAGCATTTATCTGAATTATCCAACTTTTGAAGAAGAAGTATTTGTAGCTAAGAATACGACAAATGATGAAAAAATTATTGTTAATCCAGTTTTTTCTCATTCTGACATTATTGAATATCAACATTTGATTAGAAGAATTCCTATAGCTGATAATGTTGTTGAGTACGCCGTGAAATTAGCAACGCGTACAAGGCCTAAAGAAGAAAATGCACCTGAGATTGTAAAAAATTATATTGATTGGGGAGCTGGCCCTCGTGCCTCACAAAATTTAGTCCTGGCAGCAAAAGCTTATGCTGCAATTCACGGTAAATTTTCTCCTGATATTGCAGACGTTCAGGCCGTTGCCCATGGTATTTTACATCATCGAGTTGTAAAAAATTATAAAGCTGAGGCTGAAGGTATTTCAGAGACCCAAATCATCAATTCACTTCTTTAAGATAACTTACTAATTAACAACACGCTATCTCTTGCTTGGGGTTGGTCTATATTAATTTGTTTGTAGCTATTGTTAAAACAATAATTTGTTTGTATATTTGCACGCCTTTTGAGCGATTTCAGATTTGCAAAAGGTGTAGCGAAATAAGTAATCATTTCTCTTAGTGTTTTAATCGTATATAAATCTGTAAAGCAATAAGATACAAAGTATAAGACACTATGTCTACACTACAAGAAAAAATTGATCTATACACAGGCGCAGCCGAAAAACTAGGTATAGAATTAAACGCAGATCTTTTTAAATTAGTAACTAAAGGACTAGGTCCTTCTATCTACAAAGAGGATGCTGAATTAGTTTCTTCATCGAATAATGATGAGTTAGAAACAATAAAAACAAATTTCCTAATCAAAAAACTTGGCCTTGAAAAGGACGATGAAACTTTGGATGCGAATATCTCAAAGGTAGTTGACATCCTGGGTACGGCAAACAGAAAAAAGTATCGTGCTTTGTTTTACTATTTATTAGTAAAAGAAACTGGAACTGAAGCTGTTTACGAAGTTACTGAAGAGGTTGAAGAAAAGGAAGCTCCGGCGAAAGCTGAAAAAGAAGTAAAAGCTGCAAAAAGTGCTAGTAAAAAAGTTGAAGAACCTAAAATAGAAGAAGTGATCGAAGAAAAAGTAACAGATAAAGCTGAAACTCCTGTGGTAAAAGTAGAAGAAACCACTGAAGTAGTTGATGCAAATGCTGAAATAGTTGTTGACGCAAATGCTGAAACAGTAGTTGATGCTGATAAATTTTTAAATGATTTTGATTGGCAGATGTATGAAGAAGGTATTGAAGCCGTTGATCAAATACAGTTGGATGAGTTTGACAAAGCTTTAGAAAATACAGTTGGATTTGTGGAAGAACGTCAGGTTATAGATGGAACAGTTATTCGTCTTACCGATCGTGAAGCTATTATTGATATCAACTCTAAATCTGAAGGTGTTATTTCTTTAAATGAATTCAGATATAATCCACATTTAAAAGTTGGGGATACTGTAGAAGTAAAAGTTGATAAACTTGAAGACAGCACAGGTCAATTGGTTCTTTCTCATAGAAAGGCAAGAGTGATCAAAGCTTGGGATAGAGTTAATAAAGCTCATGAAACGCAAGAGATTGTGACTGGTTATGTGAAGTGTAGAACAAAAGGAGGTATGATCGTTGACGTTTTCGGAATCGAAGCATTCTTGCCAGGTTCTCAAATCGATGTGAAGCCAATTAGAGATTACGATCAATTCGTAGACAAAAATATGGAATTCAAAGTTGTTAAAATCAACCATGAATTTAAGAATATTGTTGTTTCTCACAAAGCGCTTATCGAAGCAGATCTTGCAGAACAGAAAAAAGAAATTATTGGTCAATTAGAAAAAGGTCAAGTGTTAGAAGGTGTTGTGAAAAACATCACTTCTTACGGAGTATTTGTTGATCTTGGTGGTGTAGATGGATTAGTTCACATTACTGACTTATCTTGGAGTAGAATCAATCACCCAAGTGAGATTGTTGAATTGGATCAGAAATTGAATGTTGTTATTCTTGACTTTGATGACGAGAAAACAAGAATTCAATTAGGATTGAAACAATTGAGCAAGCATCCATGGGAAGCTTTAGATGAAAATCTTAAAATTGGTGATAAAGTAAAAGGTAAGGTTGCTATCATAGCTGATTACGGTGCATTTATCGAAGTTAGCGAAGGAGTAGAAGGCTTAATTCACGTTTCTGAAATGTCTTGGTCAACTCACTTGAGATCTGCACAGGATTTCGTTAAAGTTGGAGACATTGTTGAAGCAGTTATTCTTACACTTGATAGAGAAGAAAGAAAAATGTCACTTGGTATCAAACAATTACAACCAGATCCATGGACAGATATCACTACTAAATACCCTGTAGGTTCTAAACACACAGGTACGGTTAGAAACTATACTAACTTTGGTGTGTTTGTTGAATTGGAAGAAGGTATTGATGGTTTGGTTTATATTTCTGATCTTTCTTGGACTAAAAAAATCAAGCATCCATCTGACTTTGTAAAAGTTGGAGATAAGCTTGAGGTTGAAGTTCTTGAATTAGATGTGGAAGGACGTAAATTGAATTTAGGTCACAAACAGACAACTGAGAATCCTTGGGATAAACATGAGGAAACATACACTATTGATTCAGTTCACACTGGGACAGTGAAAGAAGTGAATGATAAAGGTGCTATTGTAACTTTTGAAGATGGTGTTGAGGCATTCGTTCCAGGACGTCATATGGAGAAAGAGGACAGGTCTAAATTAGTAAAAGGTGATACAGTTGAATTTAAAGTATTAGAATTCAATAAAGAATACAGAAGATTGGTTGTATCTCATTCTGCTATTTTTAGAGCTCAAGAAGAAAGAAATATCAAAGCTGTTAACAAACAAGCTGATCAGGTTGAAAAAACAACCTTAGGAGATATTTCAGGTCTTGCTGATCTTAAAAAGAAAATGGAGTCTGGTAAAAAATAAGATTTCCATTTAAAAATAAAGAACCGTTCTTATTTTGAGTTTCAAAATTTGAACGGTTTTTTTATTGCCTAAATTTAGTTAAAAGGTATATTTGTGTCAGCTAAAAAAAAGACCTAATGACATTAATAAAATCTATTTCAGGTATTCGTGGAACGATTGGTGGATCAACTGATGAAAACCTTACGCCTCTTGATGCTGTCAAATTTGCTTCAGCCTATGGAGCTTGGCTTCTTAAGAGAAATGAAAGTGAAAGAAAGTTAAAAGTTATAATTGGTAGAGATGCCAGGATTTCAGGAAAAATGATCAGTAGCCTTGTCTCCAACACTTTGGTTGGGCTGGGAATTGATGTGATAGATCTGGGATTATCAACGACTCCTACCGTTGAAGTGGCTGTGCCTCTTGAAAACGCTCATGGAGGAATTATTGTAACCGCCTCGCACAATCCAAAACAATGGAATGCTTTAAAGTTATTGAATGAAGCTGGAGAATTTTTGAATGGTGAAGAAGGGAACTTAATTTTAGATCTGGCAACCTCACAAGATTTTGAGTATGCTGAAGTTGATGATTTAGGTGTTTATTCAAAACAAAAAAAATATCTCAAGAAGCATATTGAAGAAGTAATGAAATTACCTCTTGTGGATGTTGAAGCGATAAAAAATGCTAGGTTTAAGGTGGTAGTCGATGCCGTTAATTCTACAGGTGGTATTGTAATACCCCAATTATTAGAGGCTTTGGGAGTTCAGTGCATAAAGTTGTTTTGTGAGCCAAATGGTGAGTTTCCTCATAATCCAGAACCATTACCCAAGCATTTACATGAAATTTCAAAATTAGTGGTTGAAGAAGGTGCCGATTTAGGAATCGTAGTAGACCCTGATGTAGATCGATTGGCGATTGTAAATGAAGATGGTAGCATGTTCGGCGAAGAATATACATTGGTGGCTTGCGCAGATTATGTCTTGTCTAAAACTAAAGGAAATACGGTTTCTAATTTGTCATCTTCTCGTGCTCTGAGAGATGTTACTGAAAAACATGGTGGAATATATGAGGCCAGTGCTGTAGGAGAAGTGAATGTTGTAGAACTCATGAAGAAGAATAACGCAATCATTGGCGGCGAAGGCAATGGTGGAATTATTTATCCATCATCTCATTATGGGCGAGATGCTTTGGTTGGAGTTGGTTTATTTTTAAGTCACCTGGCTCATTTGAATATGTCTTGTAAGTCTTTACGCGATTCATATCCTTCTTATTTCATGAGTAAGAATAAAATTCAATTGACACCTCAAATAGATGTTGATGGTATTTTGAGCGCGATGGCTTCAACATATCAAAATGAGGATATTAGTACCATAGATGGAGTGAAAATTGATTTTGAAAATGAATGGGTACATTTGAGAAAGTCAAATACTGAACCAATTATCAGGATATATACTGAAAGTAATTCACAAGAAAATGCCGATGCCTTGGCAGAGCGAATTATTGAAGAAATAAAAATAATAGCCAAGATATAGCTTGGTGCCATAAATAGAGTCATGAGTTTAGAGAAATATTTTGACAAATTTCGTAAAGAAATCATCGGCATTGATGAAACTTTTGAAACTCCATTTGGAGTCCAAAAAATGATTTATGCAGACTGGACTGCCAGTGGAAGACTATACCGGCCAATTGAGGAGAAAATGCTCCATGATTTTGGTCCATATGTTGCAAATACCCATACTGAAACTACCTTTTCTGGCTCAACCATGACCCTGGCTTATCATGAAGCGAGAGAGATCATCAAAAGACATGTGAATGCCGGACCTGATTGCGCACTTATTGCTGAAGGAACTGGAATGACGGGTGTGATCAATAAATTTCAAAGAATACTTGGACTCAAAGTTTCAGAAAACCTCAAAGATTTAGTCGATACCATTCCTGATGCTAAAAAACCAGTCGTTTTTATTACGCATATGGAGCATCATTCTAATCAGACGTCTTGGTTAGAAACCATTGCCGATGTTGAAATAATTCCATGTGATGATTCTGGGTTGGTTGATTATAATTGCTTAGCGGATCTTCTTGATAAGTACAAGCATAAAGAAATGAGAATTGCGTCAATTACTGCCTGTTCAAATGTTACAGGTATACAAACGGATTACCATCGAATAGCTAAAATAATGCATCAACATGCTGGTGTTTGTTTCGTTGATTTTGCTTGTTCGGCACCCTATGTGAAAATTGACATGAATCCAAAGGATGAAGAAGAACGTCTAGATGCAATCTTTTTTTCACCTCATAAATTTTTGGGTGGGCCAGGAACTTCTGGTGTTTTGATCTTTCATAAATCTCTTTATAATAACATGATTCCTGATAACCCAGGAGGTGGTACGGTTAATTGGACAAATCCCTGGGGAGAACATCGATATCTAGATGATATTGAAACTCGTGAAGATGGAGGAACACCCGGATTTTTACAAACTATAAGAACGGCCTTGGCCGTTCAGCTAAAGGAAGAAATGGGTATTGATAATATTCATGATCGAGAAAATGAAATTGTTGCTCAGGTCTTTAAGTCTTTGAAACCCATCGATAATTTAAATTTATTAGCGGTTCAACATAGCAACAGACTTGGAGTTTTTTCATTTTACATTGATGATTTACATTATAATCTTGGCGTTAAACTCTTGAATGATAGATTTGGGATTCAAACTCGAGGAGGCTGTTCTTGTGCAGGGACTTATGGGCATTTTTTATTGCATGTTGATCAGCAACATTCACATGAATTACTAGAAATGATGGATCAAGGCTGTTTGATTGAGCGCCCGGGATGGATCAGAATGTCTATTCATCCAACAACAACTGATGCTGAAGTTATTTTTATTTGTCAGGCAATTAAAGAATTGGCTTCAAATTTTACGGAATGGTCTAAAGACTATACGTATGATATGCCTAGCAATGAATTTTTGCATAATACGTTTCAATCTAAAGAAAAAGAGCTTGTAAGAAAGTGGTTTAACTTAAAAGCATAAAATTTGAAAGCTTATGTAGCTTTATTGAGGTCAATCAATGTTTCGGGTCATCATATTATTAAGATGGCTGATCTAAAAATCCTGCTCGAAAGGCCAGAATTTTTGAATTTGACTACCTATTTACAAAGCGGAAATTTAGTTTTTGAATCTAAAATTGAAAATTATCAATTACTAGAAACTTTGATTACCGATTTAATTAAAGAAGAATATGGTTATGATATTAGTGTAAAAGTAATTGAGTCTGTTACATTTCAAAAATATTTTTTGAATAACCCATTTCTAAACGCTCCCGAAATAGATACTAAAAAATTATATTACATACATGCACTGGGAGTGGTTGATTTGTCTGTTTTTGAAGAAATGAAAAACAAAGCAAAATTTCCTGAAGAAATGTTTTTAGTAGATAATGTTATTTATGTATTGTATCCTAACGGTTTTGGTCGCTCAAAATTGACGGGTACTTTCATTGAAAAAAACTTAAAACTGCTTGTTACTGCTCGTAACTATAATACGATGAAAAATCTATGTAAGAAATTAGTGGAACTTACAGCAAGATAGTTTAAACTTAAAACTTGCCTGATTAGTTCTCCTTCATATGCTTGAATCGTTTATGGCTCCAAAAATAATAAGCGGGTTCTTTTCTGATATGGGCTTCCAGCTTCTTCATAAAAAGGTCAGTAATTTCAAAATCAGGTACTTCACGCGGATTTTCAGTTAAAATTTCCATTTTTGTTTCGTAAAATCCACGTTTCACTTTTGTTGTTTCTATATACATCACTGCATAATCATATTTCTTTGCCAACATTTCAGTTCCAGTAATTACTGGTACTTCTTTCCCAAAAAAGGTAGTCCAATGAAAAGCTTTATTTGATTTTGGAGATTGGTCAATAAGCATTCCGTAAACACTGCTGATACCTTTTTTATCATTTTTAGACAACTCAGGTATGATCTGTTTTGTTGGAATAAGTGTTGTATTAAACCTGCTTC
>RCND010001638.1_pt1 | contig 13935 bp, 13 predicted proteins | sample 2041351 | NCBI WGS metagenome assembly RCND01 (sample SAMN09708230, study PRJNA481090) | Marine sediment metagenome, whole genome shotgun sequencing project. | biome: marine sediment; feature: ocean; material: sediment; isolation source: Sewage treatment plant 12B marine sediment (STP12B) ...
TTAGTCACTTCTTCAAAGACGCTGGATTCTCCTATCGAGAATGACGGTAATAGAGTTCAACCTTTGTGGTCTTCGTGTCTTCTTTGAGGCCTTTGTGGTTGGTCTCTAACAGCTTTACCACTAAGAACACTAAGAAGTCTCTAAGGACTCAAAGGTGTGACACGCCTCACTGGGGACAGGCCGAGACCACTGAAAAGTCGCCTTTTTAATAACAATGAAGTTCTCATTCAATCTACTTCTTTATGATGGTTTGTATTGATGTGTGATTTGTTAGGGGTCATTCGTTTGCACTTCATTTATCCTTATGGAGAAACGGCAGCAGATCAGGCGCATGCTCATATTTATGTGTCCTTTCATCTGAACGCAAATAAGCCACTGCAGCATTTAGCTCTCCGCCTACCAAAATAATGACAGCACTCAGATTAAGCCAGATAAGAAAAACGATGATACCACCGATACTGCCATAAACCCGGGTATAATTACCGAACTGATTCACATAGGTGGAAAACAGCTGGGATATGCCAATCCATCCAAGGGTTGTGAAAACAGCACCTGCAACCACCTGACGGATTTTGATGCTTCTGGTCGGTGCAAATCGGTAAAATAAGGTGAATACCCCAATCAATCCACCTAACGGAATGATATACCTGAGTAAATTCCATAGGATGACAAACACCTGGCCAGCATCAAAATACCCAAATAGTTTCTGACCAATAACTTCGCCCAACACTAACATAACCAGGACAATGATGATCATACCAATCAAACCTATAGTAAATAGAATCGCAATCACTTTTAACCGCCAAAAAGGCCTTTTCTCTTCTAGGTCATAGGCCTTGTTTACGCCTTTCATCAGAGCAGCAATCCCATTAGATGAAGACCATAGAGCTGCCACCATACTTACAGACATCAATCCAACTGACGATGCATTGACCGTCTCATTAATGACGTCAAGAATCATCGAACCGCCTTCATCGGGCATGAATTGAACAATATTGGCTAGAACTTCGTCACTGGACAGATTGGTGTTCGCCAGTATGCTGAGCAGCAGCATAAAAAAAGGGAAAACTGATAGGATGATGTAGTAGGTCATCTGTGCACCCAGAGCTGCCACATCATGTTCCTTAAATCGAAATGCCATCTGTCTGATCAAATTGCCCCCATTCAAACTAAGGGGTTCGTTATCATCCAGTAATTTATTGTTATCCATCTTACCTCCTGACAGTGCCAACGTAATAGAGTCCAACCTTCGTGGTCTTCGTGTCTTCTTTGAGGCCTTTGTGGTTGGTCGCCTCACTGGGGAGGATGACGGTAATAACCACAGTTCTTTTATTTATAACAAACTTGAGTGGTCATCCAGAAGCGTCTTTTGCTGAAGGATCTGTCCGCAGGACTTAAGAGTTCTTTGTACAGATTCTTCGCTATACAATGGCTGCGCCATGTTGCACTCTGAATGACCCCTCATGTGTTTCTTGGACTTATTTTGGACTACCTAATGTCAATTATTCGTGTTAAGAAGACTCTGGATTCTCCTGCGGAGAATGACGGTAATAGAATTCAACCTTTGTGGTCTTTGTGTCTTCTTCGAGGTCTTTTTTGTGGTTAGTCTTCAAAGCTTTACCACTGAGGACTTAAAGGTATGGTATTATTGAATACCTTTGTACCGCTTATACTTCTCGTGGTTCTTGGTTGCCTCAGTAAATTGAATTGCTTCTACTGGGCATCCATTGTAACACCTGAGGCAGATCATACAATTCTCGTCAAACCGGACCCCCTTTGGGATCATCTTTATGACATTTATCGGGCAGTTCTTGACGCACCAGCCACACTTTGTACAGGTATCATCTGCTACAAATCCGGTAAAGACTTTGGCTTCCATACGATCTGCTACAGCTCTTTGACTGATGCCAAACAGCCATCCAGCAACACCATTACCATCGTACTTTGTTTTGTTTAACAGTATCCGCTGGGCTGTATCTTCTAGTCGTACCTTAGCTTTAAGCATCTTCTTCTGAAGGCTCTTATCGCCTGTAACCCTAAGAGGTGATAACTTAGGCAAATGCATGTTATTACCAAGAATGATGTTGGTATATATTTTTGGACTATACCCTTTTTCAATCAGTGGTTGTAGGTTGTACTTGAGTACATCACCTGCTACATATCCCGCTGTGCTCAAACCTATTAGTGGCATAACGCTGACGTTAGGCATATCATTAATGAAGGACTCAACTATTTTTGGTGTAAACGATGAATGTATGGGAAATCCAATGCCAATCATGTCTGATTTTCTTATTATTTCTTCTACTTGAAGGGTTTCTTCAATAGAGATTGCTTCAGCACTACAACCTCCGGCTTCAAGGCGCTGGCACAGGTATTTGACTGCCCATTCTGTATTACCAGTACCACTGAAGTAGAAGAAACTTATGTGTATTTTATCTCTCATAGGTTGTTCCTTTCAATTTCTCTTAGTTTTCACATGATGATTGGTGTCGGTCCCCAGATGATTCTCTGTTCCGATTTATGCACTTCTTCAAATATTCTCATTCTTCCAGTCTTTTATCCAAGCTATGCCATCTTTATACCGTTGAGACATTACTTCTGAGGTTCCCTGTAACCAAAAGAGACAATCCGTCTTTCTCGGTTCTTCACTACCATCCTGCATATGTAAATCATAGATGCATGCATTACAGCTTATACACTTAGGTACGTAACTGGCGTCTGTTTGCCATTGAGTTATTAAATCAGGTTCACAGATTAGAGGCCGACAAAGTGACATAAACTGAGCAATGTTCCTTTGAAGTAAGTCTTCCATTAGTTGACAGTTCCTATTACCTCCGACGAGAATTGCTGGCACATTGATGGTTAGATCTTCAATATAATCTTTGTAATAGGATTGCTTGTCCAATGATTGAATTCTTGTGTGTGCTTCTATGGTTGGTACTACTGGAAAACCTAGCTCATCTTCACTAAACTTCATAGCCTCCCACAGACCACCTGAGAATTCTATCCCGTCTATGCCAGCTTCTTCAAGCTGTAGCACCGATTCTTGCAAAGAGGCTTGATTCATACCATCTTCGAAGTACTCTGTTACATTCATCTTAATGAGTACTGGAAAGGATGGCGATTGCTTTTTAATACCTCTAATTATGTTGGTCACAAGGCGACAACGGTTCACAGTATTTCCACCATAGTCATCTGTCCTATGGTTGGCATATGGTGAAATAAAATGGGAAATAAGCCCACCGTGGGCACCATGTAACTGAACACCATCAAAGCCTTCTTCTTCCATTTTAAGTGCTGTTTCTATAAAGGATTCTTCTATAAGTCGTATGTCATTGTGGGTACATACATGCATGCCTTCCATACCCCAAGGGCTATCGAAATGGGATGGTATGAAGTACATCGGTTCTGTAGAGAGTTGTGCAACAATTTTACAATCATTTCCCACACCATGGACTGCACTGGCAATCTTATCTAAACCATAGATACGAATCAACGCGTAATCATAAGCGTTCTGTTCGATAATTGTCATCCCAACAGCTGGTAGACCACCTGTAAGAATCATCCCTACATGTTCCCTTGCAAGGGTTACATACTTATCAATGGTTTCACTCTGTACTTGTCCACCTACTGACAATTCACTGTCCGAAGTGCTTGAACAAACAAATCGATTAGGGATGTTCATAGAACCAATTTTATAGGGTGTAAATAACATCAACTATACCTCCTCATCTTCATTCAGACTCACTGGATAATCTACGGTCAAATCTTACAGCTCTTCTGCTATCTCATAATAGTGCATCTCTGATCTAATAACAAATCCGCACTCTTTATATAATTTAAGTGCATGGTCATTAAGTATGGCCACCTGTAGCATGACCTCACTACAGTCAAATGTCTTAAGTTGCTTAACCGATGCCATAAGAAGTTGGCGACCATAACCCCTTTTACGAAATTCAGGCAATATCCCAAGTCCATAGATACCACCTTGTTTTTCACTCAATTGAAGATGTACTTTACCAATGATTTGGTTGTCTACAACAGCAAAATAGATATACATGCCTTTCTTCAATGCCTCTTCAGGGACAATACTGTCTTCCTCCAACAATGGCACCTCTGACGGCTTAACTTCAGGATGAATCTCTAAATACTCATCTCTCCGAAATAGACGTATTTGGTGATTCACTTCGCCTGCGTCCTCATTACGTGCCAATTGTAAACCCAATGTTCCATCAAGCTTCAAGCTTTCTTGTTGCCCATAAACCATTTCATATTCAGAATGCTCAAGTCTGCCATACCAATGGTGCATCCATGCTTTACCTGAACGGGATCTACCATCACATAACACTAATAGTCTTTTGATGCCTCGGTCTTTCCTGATTCTTAGTACTTCCTTGATGAGCTTTGAGAATATGCCTCGTCGTCGATATGCCGGCATTACAATACCACTGACTTCCATGGTCACACCATCAAAACAGCAAATACCGACATAGCCAATTAATTGATCACCTTCATAGTACAACAACTCATCTTCAGTACCCGATTGATCTCGTAGTTTATACGCTAATTCAAGCTTCAATTCCACTGGTTTATTGGTGTGACATTGTGCCACCAATACATTGATTTCAGACATGATTTGATCATTCAAAGATGTCACTATAAGTCTCTCCAAATTCATGCTCCTTCCAATGCTACTAATGGCGGCTGGGGACGGGTTCTTTGGGTACTTGGTGTCTTCTTTGAGGTTTTTGTGGTTGTCGCATCACTGGGGACAGGCCCCTCTTATTCCAAAAGCGAATCAGATGGGTCGGTCCCCAGATGATTCTCTGTTCCGCTTTATTAACATCCCTTCACAAGCCTTTGCCAAGCATAGTCTGGCAATCCAGCTTTTATAACCTTATCAATAGTCAAATTTATATCATATGGATATCGAATAAATGTCACATCGTTGCTGTCACTTTCCATTATGCAAAGACCTCCCAATGGAATATCTCTAGGCTGACCTACTGAACCGGGGTTAATGATGTATTTCTTACCCTCATCCATAGTATAGGTTACCGCCGCTTTCTCTCTGCATTCCTGAAAAGATAAAGTCGCTTTTTTGCCTTCTTCTGACAACTCAAATTCACGAATAAATGCCTCGTGACTATGTCCTACTAATAAATACGGCGTTTTCATCAAAAGAACATTTTCTACTGCAGACCGTGTGCTCTGAATGTAATCAAAATGGTCTCCCGTCAGAGAACCGTGAGCCAATGTCGTACGTTGATCGGAAAGCATCGATCCTCTTTGCAAAGATGACAAATATTCTTTTGCCTCACTATCAAGTTGCATTCTTGCATAGTCAATACCAACCCTAGCCATATTATTCATTCTGGCATATTCACCGTCATCTGATACCGCAGCATCATGATTCCCTTGAATGACTAAGGAGCATACACTTCTGACCATCTTAAGACACTGTAATGGTTCAGGACCATACCCTACAATATCACCTAGGCAGACAATCTCATCCACACATTGATTCTCTAAAATCTTTAGTGCTTCTGTTAATGACTCCATATTAGAATGTATATCACTTATAACACCTATTTTCGCCAATACTGCCTCCTTCATTATGCTTTGATTTCTAGATTCTCTTTACCGATGATGACGGTAATATGGTACAACCTTTGTGGTCTTCGTATCTTCTATGAGGTTTTTGTGGTTAGTCTTTAACGACTCAAAAGAAGGCATCAACTATCCCTTAACTCTGGTTTATAGTGAGCGCACTGAATTCCTTACGCATCACTGGGGACAGGCCCCTCTTATTCCAAGGGCGAATCAGATGGGTCGGTCCCACAGATGATTCTCTGTTCCGTTTTATACAATTCTTTGAATGCACTGGTTCCTCCTGGGGAAGATGACGGTGTTTACATCAATCCTATAGACTCTAACCAATCTTGGGCATTCTTTTGCTGGAGTGTATCACTATAGTTATACCATTGTTTCTCAATAAATGGATAGTTCTTCAACTGATTTTTTATACGTTCTACGGCACCACTGCCATGTCCGAATCGTTCCAAATCCTTCTGGAAAAGTGGGTTGTTGACCTCATCAGCAAATTGATGAAAGGTACTAAAGAAATCAGTGTGTCCGCTTCTGATATAATTATAATCTTCATCTGCATCTAAAGTATCAGATAACTCAGTACCTCTGTCAGCAAGACTTATGGTTCCATCTTTAATATTCAAAAAGTACACCCTGTCCAATCGATCTTCTGCGAACATATGAGTTGCAATCTTTTCTAAGTTGTAATGAACGGGCGTTGTTGTGTATGTTCGTTCTACTAGATTTTTCATAATCTCTTTTGGAGTAACATAGTCACCTTTGTCATTTTTAATGATACTGCCATTCTGATGGGCGCATAACCCGTTTTGAAGGATTTGATCACTATACAAATCTGCGAAGAAGTACGTCACTTCCATTGCTGCTCTATTTAATACACCCAGTTGTTTCCTAGTCCCACTGGTAGTGAAGATTGGTTCTCCCAAATCTTCCATGTAATGATTAATTGTCTGCTGTGGCAGTTGACAATCCTTTAGTACTTCTTCGATGGCTTCTTTCATGACTTGATCAAAGGACTTAAATTCTTTTGCGGTGACTCCGTAAAGAATGACACTTAATTTGGTCACATCATTCATCATATAGATAAGATTTCTTCTTCCCATCTTAACAAGTTTCACGTTCCAAGAAAAAAGTTCATTGAATATTGTCGGTTTTTCCATGGGATTGACTTTCAATGCCGTCAACAGATTCTTTGTACAATTATAGATCATCTTGTAGTCTCCCATATTACTTTATTTTCGTTATTCTATGAGCACTTAACTCTTTCTTAGGACCATGAAACCAAAAGCAATTCTGACATTGAAGCAAATTTTTAAATCTCTCGGTACTCACGCATCACTGGGGACAGGCCCCTCTTATTCCACTTCTTTGAAGACACTGTTAACTTTGAAGACACTGGATCCTCCTGCGGAGGATGACTGTGTATGCGCATCACTGGGGACAGGTTCCAAACTTCTACCAAATACCATCAACCTGCTTACGAATATCAAACAACTGTACACTACCGTATGCACCGATCATTTTTCTCGTATAAGTAGCACCCTGGCTTTCCACGATCTTCCCGATATCTTTCATTACATCACCGCATAATTCTATGAACTTCACCATTAGATACCCTCTAACATCTCTGTCTGGTGGGTAGTCGTAGTCAATTAGCAATAGTTGACCCTCTGGCTTTAAGACCCGTAGCATTTCTGACATGGCCTTGTCCCCATCTGGATAACCTGAAAATGCCATCGTATTAACAATCGTGTCAAAGAAGTTATCTGGGTAAGGCATTGCTTCAACATTACCTTCGATTAGTTTGGCTTTTCGTTTAGCTTTAAGTACTTTGACTTTTGCTCTATGAACCATCGTACTGTTGTAGTCTAGACCGTATACGTTGGAGGTTTCAGGATATTTGGTTAACAGATACCCTGGCCCAAAGGACACCTCAAGTACCTTTTTCCCTAAATCATAAGTAAGAACCTGACTTAACCACTCAGACCAAAAAGGCGCAAGACGAATGAACCCATCATAGGCCTTGGAGAAGCGTGTGTAGATACGGTTCATTTTATCCGTATACATTTGACCATTGACTGGTTTTTTTGTGTAAAGACACCACCGGGCTGGTACTTTAAGCATATTGCCTCCTATATTGTCTATCTCTTTTACGCATCACTGGGGACAGGCCCCTCTTATTCCAAAAGCGAATCAGATGGGTCGGTCCCACAGATGATTCTCTGTTTCGCGTTATACACTTCTTTAAAGATACTGGTTCCTCCATTCGGAGGATGACTGTAATAGGGTTCATCACTGAAAACTATTCGTGAGCCTTCCATAGACACTCACTCAACTGTATCTCTGTAAATGTCGCCTTAAATGAATGCTTCAGTGGTGAACAGGCCAATAACCCTACATTTACCTCTCCTTCGCCTTCAAAAAAGTGAAATATACGCATCTGTTTATAAGTCTCACCATCCAGGGATGACTCTATAAGATAATCACTCTCACGGCGACTCAGTCTGTACCAGATGGCTTTGATGGTTGCGCTAACCTCTGTGGTTGCCCAATCTGAATAGCCATGGTTGGTGACCACACTGCCTAACCAACCTATGGTCTCGTCTTTGTATTCAATACCGGCCTTTACCCAATTGTTACTATTCTGGTAGATGGCAATACCACATTGATCAAACATTATAGAACTATCAAAGGTCACTTTGAAACCGAATGTAAAATAAGTTTCTTTAATTGGTACATATAACACATGAGCATTATCATTCTGAAAACCGTAATAAGTCCGTTGCCAAAAATCTGTGCCTGGGTCAGTGATCATCTCAACAGTGTCTTTCTCGATTCTGTGCCTTTTAGGTTCAAAAAACCATTTAGCTTCACTTAACTTATAATCCATTGACTTTCCTCCTAGTCATCTATTTCAATACGCCGAAATGTGGCGATTGGGGACGGACCCTTTTCGCCATTTTGCCATTCAGGGATAGGACTCTGTTTCTTCTCTATTCCACACGAAGACACTGGTTCCTCCTTTTGAGGGATACGGCTTGTGAAGACATTGTGGTCACTGGGGACAGGACGATAAAATTTGATTCAGTCCTAGACCCTCTCCATCAACCATTCCATCTGAGCCACCCAAAAGTCTTTATCCATTAACTTTTTCGCATATGCTTCGTTGCCTGCTAGAATTTCTTCTTTGGTTATCCATAAGGGTAGGATATTTAGGTCTGTCTCAGAAGGTGTTAGCGTTCTCTCTATTGGTGTGTCTTCCACATCGCAGCTATAATAACGACAATCTATCTCATAGCTTGCGTTCTTTTTATATTTGTCATCCTTTTTGAGTATACAAGCACCTAAAAATCCATGTTTTGTTGATGCTAGATAGCCGGTTTCTTCTTTGAGTTCTCGGTATAACGCCTCTTCTGGTGTCTCACCTTTCTCAATACCGCCACCAGGAAAAATAATATCCCCTTGGTTGCTTTGAATAACTAGATATTTATTGTCTTTTTTCACGACTGTACGGTAAGATAATCTGCTCTGTTGCTCTTCGTGATTTGCGGTTGTGAAATCCATTTTGCAATGAAATACCTCATTGTTGTTAGTCATTGACGCAATCTCCTTCTAGTCAGGGACAGACCCTTCCCATTTAACAATATTAACTCAGAATCCCACCGCTCTATGTTGAACAAAAACGGTTCCTAATCAACCTAATATCCCTGTTTTACTTCCATCTTGCACTCACAAGCCCTTTACAGGTTGCCGTTTCCTTCAATAGTCAGTTGTTCAATAGTTGGCATCCCATTAACACCCCTATAACCGTGTCACCTCATCTACTATAATACCCCTCATTGCATAATGTTACAATAAATGAAGGCTGCTATTTTTTTAAAATAAACCGTTTAAAATGGCACTTGCTATTTAAATGCCATTGTTCTTACCACAATCATTCCTAGAGTCGTATAAGTACAAATTAAGACGCCATCTCTGGCGTCTTAATCTAAAATCTATTGTTTTCAATTACTGTTCTAATTCCCTATAGGGCTAAACTGAATAATTGTGATTTTACACCTTTCACACCTCTATCGTCATTCCATCAAAAGCAAATTCAATATCTTCTAAGTGCATCTCCCACATGAGGTAATCGTCAAAGCTCATTTTATCGGTCTCTTCTATATGTGTGATGACAGTTCTTTTGGGCTTAAGCTTAGCAATCAAGGGTAATGTGTCTCGCTCGAAATTGGTATTCTCTTCATCGCTGATAACACTATATCCTTTACTTGTAATAAATAAGTCCACATCGAGTAAAGCCTCTGTAACGGCCAAATGTTTAGTATGACATGGACAATACAGAACTTTTTTATTATTGCCTTCAATAAGGAATGCGTAGGCAAATCCATTAGATAACTTGATTTTCTCAATTGATAGATCATTGATTTTTATGGCGTCATCGGATTGAATCAAATCTATATAACCAAGGTTTTCGTAAGATGAAAAGATGGAGTTTCCTTCGATGTTAAGGTCAATACCATCCTCTGGCATATGCACTTGAAGTTGCTCCCGAGTGTTCTCTTCTCCATCCATAATGGACTCTATGATTCTACAGCCAAGAAGATGATCAGGATGCCAATGACTAAAGACAATGTGTTTAACATCCATAACCTTATGGTCATTCAGCTCTTCATTAATGTCTTCCGGTGTATCGAACAACACACCTTCATCGTGAAGATATAGAGATTGACCTAGTCTTTTATATGGGAACCCTTCCAGCCTTGCTTCTGTACATACATCACATGTGCAACAAGCTTTTGGTATTCTAATTGCACCGCCACTACCAAGTATAGTAAATTTCATTAAAGACCTCCTTATTAGTTATAAAAACTCATACAACAAGTTTATCACTCGTAAGTTACAACTACAACTCAAATTAATGGATAAAATAGTGATCCAAGGTTCTATCTGTAGGCTATTTTTCCCGTATCAATAAGAAATGGCATTGCCTGACAGATTATCATCTTGTGATCATCGTATAGGATGTAAAATTTTCCGGTGCAAGAAATGCTTTGCTGTTCATGTCTATTAACTATAATATTTCACTAACAAGCTTTCAAAAAATCTGCTCCTTAGAACCTTTTTTAATTGAATGGTCCACTTCTGGAAAGTGTAACCAACGGGATATCTTAGCTTCCCTGCTCTTCCTTGGATGATTTTCAGTACGAGTGGACCAACCATCGCTGGATTCGCACCGTTCATTTCATCGTATTCAATCTTCTTCATAACCCTCTGATAATTCTTGTAATAAGAGGAATTTGGACCCGTATCATGTGCCGTCATCCTATTCTTAGTGAACTCAGTAGCCATGTCCCCTGGTTCAATTAAATGAACGTCAATGCCATAGTCTTTCAACTCCATGGAAAGACTCTCTGAGAAACCTTCTAAGGCAAATTTACTGGCGCAGTAACCTGACACATAGGGTTGGGCTATTATGCCGCCGATGGAACTGATATTGATAATCCTACCTCGCTTTTCCTGACGCATATGTGGCAGAACCATTTGGACCACCCTAATCACACCAAAGAGGTTCACATCAAACTGTTGCCTATACTCATCAACTGATGTGTCTTCAACAGCGCCGGCGATGCCAATGCCTGCACAGTTAATTAGGACATCAATTCTCTTCTCAAAAGTGATAACTCTGTCCACTGCCTTCTGGATTGAATCTGGGTCTGTAACATCCATCTTAAGAAATCTAACACCATTCTTAATCTTCATATCACAGCTATCTCTTCGGGAGGTTCCATAAACTTTCATGCCACATTTAGCTAGATATATGGCAGTGACTAGCCCAATACCTGAAGATGCCCCAGTAATCAAAATAACTTTATTGTGTGTCATTGAATTCTCCTTATATGGCGTCTGATGTGACCTACTTGCATGGTGATTGGGAATGGGTCCCAAACATCGTTTTGATTCGAACTTTTTCAGCACTTCACGCATCACTGGGGACAGGCCCCTCTTATTCCAAAAGCGAATCAGATGGGTCGGTCCCACAGATGATTCTCTGTTCCGTTTTGGTCACATCTTCAAAGACACTGGATCCTCCTGGGGAGGATGACTAGTGCTAGAATAGTTATCGGACAGGTTAAACCTTCGCGTTCCTGGATATAATGTATAATTAATTATCTAGGAGGAATGATTATGTCCGAATCAACTAACCAATACACGGCTGAATTTAAACAAGATGCTGTGAACTACTACTACAAATCAGGAAAATCGATCAAAGCTGTTGCAAAAGACTTAGGGTGCTCAGATGTATCTATTGGTACTTGGTTAAAAAAAGCTAAGGTAAGTGGCGGTGTTGTAGAACACAGAGGATCAGGCAATTATGCTTCTGAAGACGCAAAGGAAATAGCTCGACTTAAACGTGAACTGCAAAACTACAAGGATGCCCTTGAAGTATTAAAAAAAGCTATCAGCATACTGAACGACTGACAGAGCCTGTATATAAGGCAATGAAAGACATCAATAACTCTCCTGAATTGAAACGCAAAGTTTCTGTCAGCAGTGTGCTGTCACTTGTAGGCGTTTCATCCTCAGGATACTATGATTGGCTAGACCGGAAACCTTCAGTCCAGTCCCTACACAAAGAAAAGATGAAAGAGTTAGTCACAGAAATCTACAATCAATCTAATCAAATATATGGTGCTCCAAAAATAACAAAGGTGATTGCTGCCAAAGAGCTTGATATCACCGAAAGAACAGTCAGTGTATATATGAAAGAGCTTGGAATCAAAGCTATCTGGGTTATGCCTTATAAGAGGACAACCATTGATCCAGAGTTTGATTTCAAACTCAAGAATGTTCTAAATCGTCAGTTTAATCCAAAGCATCCCAATGCTGTCTGGGTAACGGATATCACTTATATATATACGCTCTCCGGTTTTGTCTATCTAACAAGTGTAATGGATTTATATTCAAGAAGAATCATCGGATGGCACCTCTCAGAAAGCTTATCAACCGAACATGTACTGAAAGCATTAACCAAAGCCAAACAAGCAAGAAAAATAACACAGCCAATAATCATACATAGTGATATACATAGTGATAGGGGTTGCCAATATGTCTCGAAAGCATACATCAATGCCACCCCTGCGAAAGACTTCATACGGAGTTATTCAAAAAAGGCTACTCCATGGGATAATGCATGTATCGAATCATTTCATGCACTGATCAAAAGAGAATGGCTCAACCGTTATGTCATTTACAACATAAAGCATGCCCATAATCTGGTGTTTGAATATATAGAAGCATTCTATAACACAACCAGAATTCACAGTCACTGCGGTATGAAATCACCAATGGAATACGAAGCTGATTTTGTAAGCTAACAATCCAAGAATGCAAAGTTTTAAGATGTCCGAAATCTTGACAGAAGACCATGACTGTAATAGAGTCCAACCTTTGTGGTCTTCGTGTCTTCTTTGAGGTCTTTGTGGTTAGTCTCTAAAAGCTCTAGCACTAAGAACACTAAGAAGTCTCTAAGGACTCAAAGGTGTGGCACGCCTCGGTTCTGGGATGACCTGTTGCGGAATCTTAACTTTGAAGACACTGGATTCTCCTGGGGAGGATGACGGTGTTATGGCCTCATCTACTATAATACCCCTCATTGCATAATGTTACAATAAAAATACCAGATTCAAATTGGCATTAGCTACTTTATACTATTTGCTGCTGATACCGGCTCTTCAGGGTCATTAGCCCTGCGATCCTTAAGAAACTTTCTATATTCATCGTAAAAATTATCATCAATCTTTAACTTTCCACCTAGTTTTTTATATACATCCGTAATAGCTTTTAGTAAGTCAGGGTCCTTGGAAACACGTACTTTTTCTTCTAGAAATGGCCGTTTGTTGAATATATTGGTTCATTTGATTGCTGAGATTGTAAGTGATAAACTATGAGTAGGAGAAAACAAAAGCGACTCTGTCGTGCTATTTGCTTTGCGAATACTTGTTACGGCAGGAAAGTTTCCTTGGTATGAATGAAGACGTACTTACGTCGTTCATTTCGACAATGTTACACTTTCCGAGAGCCTACAATTGTTTTTGAAAAGGAGGGTACATCATGTTTTGCAGTCATTGTGGACAACCCATTGAAGCCAACGATAAATTCTGTCAAATATGTGGACTAGCAGTAGGCCCTGAAGCAATGCCTATAAAGACGAAACCTAAGATTATTCATAAGCTAAAATCACCTTTATATATCTTACTTTCACTTCCTATACTGGCTCTACTCCTTCTTTCAACTTTATCAATTTATAACACTTTGATCTCAGGAAAC
>RCND010001328.1_pt1 | contig 13931 bp, 12 predicted proteins | sample 2041351 | NCBI WGS metagenome assembly RCND01 (sample SAMN09708230, study PRJNA481090) | Marine sediment metagenome, whole genome shotgun sequencing project. | biome: marine sediment; feature: ocean; material: sediment; isolation source: Sewage treatment plant 12B marine sediment (STP12B) ...
GCTTCTGGGGCTACCACCCGGTGCGTCATTGATGCCGGATGTTCTACAAGAGTGTCGATGTTGCCAAGGCTGACTGCCAGCGTGCACAGCTCGATTCGATCCATGAACTCGATGGCGGCTTCGTAGCTACCGAGGTCAAAGGAGATCATCGCCCCGAACCCGGACATCTGTTGGCCGGCTAATTCATGGTCGGGGTGATCCGGTAAACCCGGGTAGTGCGTGGTGGAGACGGCTGGGTGATTATTGAGGAACTCTGCAACCTGCTGGGCATTCTCACAGTGCTGCCGCATCCGTAGCGGGAGCGTCTTCAACCCCAGGTTGGTTAGCCAACAGTCGAATGGGCTGGCGACGCCTCCGGTGAAGCGAATCAACGATCCGATTTGTTCCTCCATGAGCGCAATATCGCGGCTGATTACGGCACCCCCGATGACGGTGCCGTGACCGTTGATGTATTTGGTGGTGCTGTGGACGACGACATCGGCTCCGAGTTCAAGGGGCCGTTGTAGAACTGGTGTGGCAAATGTGTTGTCGACGACGACTTTGGCATCGTGGGCATGTGCGATGGCAGCGACGCCGGCGATGTCGATGATGGTCATGGTGGGGTTGGCCGGCGTTTCGAGGTAGATCACCGCCGTCTCTGGATGAGACTCCAGTTCGGCGCTCAGGGCTTCCAGTCCTAGTCCTGGGATCCGGCTGTTGGTGATGCCGTACTCGGGCAGGACCTCAGCGATGAGGTGATCGGCCGAGCCGTAGAGGACTTGTTGGGAGATGATGTGGGTCCCAGCCTTAGCTATCCCCATAAGGGCAGCGCTGATGGCGGCCATGCCAGAGGCAAAGATTTCGGCGGTGACGTTCTGTCGCTCCGGGCCCATTCCAAAGCTCTCCAACGCAGCCAGCTTGGCAGCGAGGGCGGTTCGAGCCGGGTTGCCGCGGCGCGAGTAGATGTAGCCATCAGTCTCGCCTTGGGCCCAGGACTCGACAGCGGCCATGTTCTCGAATGTGAACGTGGATGTCTGGTAGATAGGTGGGATGTGGGATCCAAAACCATCGTGGATCTCTCCGGCATGGATGGCCTCTGTCGCGATATGCCGTTGTCGGTCCTTGTCCATTGCGCACCCCTTGGCTTGATCTTGCCCAGGAGTGTAAGGACGCGGCGCGGTGGGGCACCATTTTGTTGGGCCATCCGGCCCGTTGCCAAGATCGGCGACTCCTGGCAGACTGCATAAATGTATAAGTGACAGGAGTGCAGATGACAACCCGCATACTGATTCTCGGAGCGGCTGGACGCGACTTCCACAACTTCAACACGATGTATCGGGACAATCCTGACTTCACCGTGGTCGGGTTCACCGCCACCCAGATTCCTGATATCGCCGGTCGGCGCTATCCGACTGAGTTGGCTGGAAGCCTGTACCCGGATGGAATCCCGATCTACGAGGAGAGCGAACTCGAAGCGCTGATCGCAGAGTTCAGCGTCGACCATGTCTTGTTCTCGTATTCCGACGTTACCTATGAGCACGTCATGCACTTGGCCTCTCGTGCCGTAGCTGCCGGCGCCTCGTTTGGTGTCCCCGGCTCTGAGACGCTGATCAAGTCGAACAAACCTGTCGTGTCGATCACTGCAACCCGTACTGGCACAGGCAAAAGCCAAACGAGTCGGCAGATTCGCCAAATCCTCGCCGACGCCGGCGTCCGGGTTGCTGCGATTCGTCACCCCATGCCATACGGAGACCTGAACGCGCAACGCGTACAACGTCTCGCCAGTTTCGAAGACCTCGACGCGGCCGACGTAACCATCGAAGAGCGCGAGGAGTACGAGCCATACATCCGCCAGGGTGCGGTCATCTATGCAGGCGTCGACTATGGCGAGATCCTTGCTGCCGCCGAGCAAGAGGCCGACGTAATCATCTGGGACGGCGGCAACAATGACCTGCCCTTCTACCAGGTGGATCTGGGCTTCTGCGTCGTCGACCCGTTCCGCGCCGGGCATGAGCTTCGCTACTGGCCGGGGGAGGCCAACGTCCGTCAGGCGGACGTTGTTGTCATCAACAAGATCGATACGGCGCCGGCTGATGGGCTTGCCGAGATACGCAAGAACGTCGCCATGTTGGCCCCGCAGGCCACTGTTGTTGAGGCAGCTTCACCGATTAGTGTCGATGATCCGACTGTCATCGAGGGCAAGCGGGTGCTGGTGCTCGATGATGGCCCGACTATCACCCACGGCGAGATGCCGTTTGGCGCTGGAGTGGTCGCTGCCCAGCAGCACAATGCTGCCGAGCTGATCGATCCGCGCCCGTATGCGGTCGGCTCACTGGTTGGTGTGTACGAGAAGTATCCCCACATCGGTGCGGTGCTCCCGGCCATGGGATATAGCGATCAACAACGCCAGGAACTAGAGGAGACCATTGCGGCAGCCGCTCCCGACGGGATCGTGATCGGTACGCCGATGGATCTCGCCAGCGTGATCGATCTTGGTGATATTCCTCGCACCCGGGTCTATTACGAGCTCGAGGTTCGCAACGGACCGTCCCTGCAGGAGTTGCTGGCCCCGATCATCGCAGGGGTAAACGGATAGCCCGCCTGCGGCGAGCTATCTTGGCAGTTCCTAAGAGGAACTGCAGGCGTGGTTTCTGCGGCGAGTTCCCGAATATCGCCGAAGGCGATACCGGAGTTCGCAGCGGGGACTCCCAGGGGAACTCGAAGAGTTCCCGAATATCGCCGAAGGCGATACTGGAGTCGCTTTGCGAACTCCCAAGGAACTCGCCCTTGGCGAGTTCCCCTATACCTGGGGCTGTTCTTTGTCGTAGCGGTCTAGCGCGGTAACAAACATCAGGAACAGGATCAACGACGCCAAGGTCAGAGCAATCGATGGGATCCGGATCTGGAAGGCATTGAGTCCCTCCAGGTTCGCAGGACGTAGCCCACGGGGGGCGTAGACAACAAACAGCGTTGACCCGATGACCATCCAACCAAACGTGGCTGCACCCGACACCAGGAAGCCGAGACGAGCTCCCAGGTTGGTGTAGAGCAGTAGATAGCCAGAGCCGAGGAATGAGACTATCGCGACGATCGTGATCAGGATGCCACGCAAGGCGACTGCCAAGCCGGTGAGGTCTCCTTCATCGTCGACCTGGCCAAGCGTTGCATCGAAGATGTCGCCGAGTATCGAGCGGAAGACGGGGATGAAAACTAGGACCGAGAAGACGGCGGCGAACAGACCGAAGCGCTCCAGCGCGCTGATACCGCGCTCGTCCTTGATGATCCTATTGATCAGGTTCATCACATTGACCTCTCGTACTTAACGATCAACTCGATGTCCTCCTGGCTCAACACCGCACCAAACCCTGGCATACCGCCAACGCCGCTGATGCCGTTGATGCCGTACTCGGCGGATGCTTCGGCACCGTTGATGATGAAATCGATGTGATCCTGGGCGTCGGGGAATTGCACAAGGGTTCGTCCGTTGGTCAACGCTGGTGCCCAGGCCCCGGAACCTGGCTCTTGCTCGAATTCGATGCCTGCGCTGTACCCAGCGGTGTGGCAACGAGCGCAGTAGGCGTTGAACAGACCGACTGACCGGGCGGCGTCATCCTGGGTGAGTCCTGTAGCTGCGGCTACCTCAGTGAAGTCGACATCCCAGGCCTTTTGCTCAAGGGCAGCATTGAGAAAAGCGATTCCTGCAATGACAGGAGCGGCGAACTGGTCGTTGCGATCGGTTAGCAGCGACAGTTCGAGATGCTTGGCGTCAAGATGAGAGATGAAGCCGGCAACGGCCTCCAGATCAGCGATCGGGGTGCCGGTGGCGTCGGTCATCGAGAAAGCCGAGGTTGGGGACAGGCTCAGTGCAAATGCGGTGTCTTCGAGTTCATTGACCTCGAGTGTCGCGGTATCGACGGTGAGCGAGATTACAGTCTCCACTGCCGATGTCGCCATGGCCACCAGCGCCGACTCGGCTTCGTCGACAAGTCCGTCACGATCGGCATCAGGACCCGGGTTAGCGCACGTTGTTCCGACCAATGCTGCAGATTCGTCGGTACAGGTCCCAGCCCCACCGAGCAGGGCATCGACATCGTCTGGCATCGAACCAATAACGCTGAATTGGGCGGGGCGGCTCCGGATGTCCTTGAGGGCGGTCTCTTCGATCAGGATTCGGGTCTGAATGCTGGCCTCGGCATTTGCAATGCGATCCAGCGCGGTTATGACGGCCGCGTCGGCCTTGCCGAAGGCGTCCATCTGCGAAACCTGCAGGCTCTTGAGATAGTCGACAACCTGATCGATCTCTTGGACTGTCATGGCACCGCCACCATCGAGCCCACTGGCCGGCATCGGAGAGCCTGCTCGTCCGTTGACGATCCAGTGGCGAACTTCCTCTTCGTCGTAGCGGTAGAAGACATCATTGATTGCAGGAGCCGCCCATGTTGCAATCAGCCCGGAACGTTCTTCAGCGATCTCGGCACCACCGCCACCACCGTCGGGGCCATGACATACGGTGCACTCAAACTTGACCCACCATTCTTCGCCAAAGTGGAGATAGTCCTCACTGATCTCTTCGGCAGCGGCCTCCTGGCGGCCGGTCTCGTTGACGTAATAGATGGGCAAGACAATCGCTAGTACGGCGGCGGCAAGCACGGCCGCGGTCAGCACGCGGGTGAGGCGGTCGTTCTCCAGGCCTTCATTGTCCATGAAGAACTCTTGGTTGGGGGCAGGCGTTTCCGGGGGTCGAGTCCGGCGCCTGCTGTTGATGACGACATAACCAACCCAGACCAGAAACACGCCAACGGCGATGGTCAACACGACCGAACCCAGCCCGACATTGCTGGGACCGACGGGTTCCGCTTCAGCGGTTGCGATTATTGGGAGGAGATATGGACTCACAGGCAGGATGGTCCCTGGGGATAGGCGATGGTCTTTGTCTTCGCTCGTGAAGTCTCGAGGACATTCCCGGTATCGACGATGAGGTCGCCCTGACCGTCGATCTCAAGCGCAAACCTGTCGAGGTTGCGAGGAGCTGGGCCGCTGTCGTACTCGCCGTGGAAGTTGTACTTCGAGCCGTGGCAGGGGCACTCAAATCCTTGGGACGACGAGCATTCTGGGACCCGGCATCCGAGGTGGACGCACTTCTGCCACAACGCCATCAGGCCGGTGTCACCGGCGTCGCCGCCTGCAACGACGGGTAGCCCCTCAAACGAGCTTCCCGGAATCAACGACGACTCCATCGGAACCAACCACGATTGGGCCTCCGCCACAAACAGCGGCCGGATGGACCCATCACCAGGAACCACTTTCGAGCGCAGATCGGAGATTGGCCCGATATTGATCTTGCTGCCGAACCCGCCCTTCAGCTTGGGCCAGAAAAAGGCCAGCATGCTGATGCCCATTGGCGCAATAAAGCCGACTCCAAAGACCCCGAGCAGAGCACGGTTGAGGAACTTACGTCGAGTAACCCCAAGGTCGGCTGCGGATATCGGCAGCCGGTCATCGGCAATTGTGATTGGTTCGCGGAGCGCGGGCGTCGCTACCTCGACCTCGACCGAGCCAGCCAACGTAGGCTCTGGCTGGTGTTGGCCTGATATGTCGCGTTTGGCTGCGGCGGGATCGAACTCCCCGACGATTGGGCTGGCGGCGGGACCGCGTTTCCATGCAACCGCAAACACGCCGGCGGCGACGACTACGCCGACCCCGATGAGGGCTGTGATGAATATTGCTGTGGCACTCATTGTGTGGCCTGATCCTTTTGCATCAGAAGTCGAAGAAGATTCCGTCAACCCAAGGGAACGAGAAGTTGAATCCCGGGCCCCGGAAGAAGGAACCGTATGTTGTCAATATTGCTGCACCGAAGAGGAAGAAGCTGAAGATCATGATCGCAAGTTTGCGATCCGATGGCCGGACTGCCGGGTTTTTGTCAACGTAGGGGATGGCGGCAAGAGCGATAAGCCCGAAGGTCGGGATGATGACACCGGCAACCTGCGGATCGAAGTAGGACAGCAACTCCTGGAGACCGAGGAAGTACCAGGGCGCCTTCGACGGGTTGGGCTGCTCGTTGAAGTTGGCGAACTCCAGGAGCGGTGCATCCACAAACACAGAGAAGATGATGAGTCCTGCGAGCACGACCATCAATGCCACAAACTCGATCGCCAGCAGGTGAGGCCAGACGTTGACCTTGTCCGTCGGTGAGCTCTTGACCTGTTGGATGGCCCCGGCCTTGACGACTGTCAGCAGCCGTTGTGTCGTGACCCCTTCTGGGATGGCAGGCGGGGCGGCAGGAGCCGCCGCGGGGGCGGTTGTTGCTGCTGCGACGGCTGTGGTAGGGGCAGCAGCAGGAGCAACAGCCATCGCTGGGACCGGTTTGCCCTCTCTGCGGGCTCGTCCTTCCATCCCACGTTTCAGTAGCTCGATCGGGACCCCGGTGGCTGCCGACTCTGCTGCCAGATCCCGTCCGCCTCTGGAGCTTGCTGCAACTGGGGCTGGCGCCGCGGGGGGCTCGGTCGTGATCGCCGGAGTTGCCGAGGCTGCTGCAGGTGGAGTTGGAGCCGCGGCCGCAGGAGCCGGCGTGCCAGCCAGTTTCGCCCGAGCTTCCATGCCCCGTTCCAGCAGCTCTACAGGGACACCGGTGGCCGCCGACTCTGCGGCCAGGTCTCGACCCGGCCCTGATGCGGCGACTGGGGTGGGGGTCTCGCTGGCGACAGGAGCCGCAGCCGGCGTTTCGGCAGGGGCAGCGGCGGGTGCCTCGCCTTTCATTTCGGCAAGGATCTCTTCGACGTCACGTCCTTCAGCCTTGGCTCGGGCCTCGGCGGAGCGACGCAGCAGGTGCTCGGGTAGTCCAGCCATTAGAGCGGCCCCGAGATTCCGCCGTCCTTGCGGACCCGCCAGAAGTGGACGGCCATGAAGATGACAATGATGAATGGCAAGAACAGGACGTGTAAGACGTACCACCGGAGCAAGGTGTCCGGGGTGATCTGGACACCTCCGATCAGGCCAAAGGACACTTGGTCACCGATGACCGGGGCATAGGCTCCCATGTTGCTTCCGACTGTGACTGCCCAGAGAGCCAGCTGATCCCAAGGGAGAAGGTACCCGGTGAACGAGAGCAGCAGCGTTAGCACCAACAGCACAATGCCGACTACCCAGTTGAACTCCCGGGGCGGCTTGTAGGCGCCGTGGTAGAAGACCCGGGCCATGTGCAGGAACACGGTCAGCACCATGAGGTGTGCACCCCATCGATGCATGTTGCGGACCAGCTGGCCGAAGGCGACATCGGTCGACAGCGCCTGGATGTCCAGATACGCCTGTGGCGAAGTCGGTCGGTAATAGAACATCAAGAATATGCCGGTGATGGTCAGCAGAATGAACAGGAAGAAGCTGAGTCCGCCGAGGCACAACGTGTACGAGAGGCGAACCGCATGTCTCTTCACCTTCACCGGATGAAGGTGATAGAGAACGTTGTTCATGATTACGTACGACCGGTTGCGGGGCGAGTCTGTATAGCCGTGCCGGAACGGGGATCCTGGACGGAAGATGCTCGCCCAGACCTGGCTGGTGCGAATATGGTCACCGGCTTGGGATAGGCGTTCTTTGAGCCCGACCCTTCCGTTTCCGTTTGCCACCTGTTCTCCTCAGTCTTTCAACCGCTACCAGCGGATTCCGTACATGTAGCCGTTCTTCCAATCCCGGGCGCCAGTGTCGTACTCCCAGGGCTTGGATGAAAAGTCAGCGTGCTCGTCTGCAACCGATCCGGCAAATTTGCCGAGCGAGATGACACCCGTCGGACAGCGATCTATGCAGAGTGCGCACCGAGTACAAGCGTCTTCGTCAACGACAAAGAAGCCACCGTTTTCGGGCTGTTCTCCCGGGTCGGCAACATTGCTCGCTTCTGCAATTGCGTCCATAGAGAGGTAGTGAATGCACTTCCATGGGCAGATGTCGACGCATCCTTCACAGAGAATGCACTCGGACTCGTTGATGTGGAGGAACTGCTTCGGCTTAACGGCGGCAGCCAGATAGGACCCGTCGACAACGGCGAGTTGGTAGTCCTCGCGGGTATCGATTAGTTCGGTCCAGGCCTCGTTTGCCATTCCGGGTTACCTCTCGACCTTCCGCAGCGGCCGACCGTATGCAGAAACGTTCTGCGCTGCACCCTTTGACTTTTCTCGCTTGGCGCGGATCTCGTCGCGCTTTTGCCAGGCGATCATGGCGACAACAACCCCGCCGATAGCAACCATGGAGTAGGTGGCAGCGATGACGTCCTTGACGACTGCTGCCGACAGGTTGACCTCGTTGCCGCCGAGGAGACTCGTCGGGATCTTGACCCAAATCTTTTGGTCGGTCCATTCCCAAACAGCTTGGCTATAGGTCAGCCATTCGTTGGGGATGATGCCAAAAAGGATGATCATGAGTGCGGTGAACAGTCCAGCACCGACCGAGGCCCGGGCCCAGGTCACTGGCTTTTCGTAGAGGTAGGCGAGCACCACACCACCCATGGCGAGGAAGACGCCACCGAGTGAAACGAGTTGGCCAAGGAGAACCCAGACCCAGCCACGCGGAATGTGTGTGTAGAGATCTCGGCCAACGTTGTCGACTGCTGACAGGCCGGTGAAGTGAGCCCACAGAGCCCCGGCGATCGCAAGGGCCAAACCGATGACGACAGCGGTGACGCCCAGAATAATGTTTCTGTCTCGCTCTTCAGCCATCGTGGTCCTGACTCGTCTCTCCCTCAGGTGGCGCCATTCTAAGCCTTCTTTTCGGTGCCAAGAGTGGTCGTTCGTTCGCCAACGTGCGCAACCATAGTGTCATCATCTCGGCATCGCCCACCGGGTCCAGCGGGGTTGCTCCAACGAGATATCCGATCGGAATTGCCTGGGCTTTCCCATCCTGCGACAAGGCTGATTACAGTGCCGCACATTCAGTGGTTTGGTCTGGCCGCTTGGGGAGGTTGAACACCCGTGCCGATTTCGGGATTCTTGATTGGTGCGAGCTATTCTGCCGAAGTCCGCGACGGACAATCCGGGTATTCCAGCAAGGAAGGGACGAGGCAAGGGTGACTGCCGACGTTGCACACGAAAATCAGACGGAGCTTGCGACCCCTGCCGCTTCGTCGCAGAGCGTGGCCCGCCACCATCTTGCGGCCTCTCTCGGATTCCTGATTGTTGGGGTGCTGATGTTGGCCGTGGCCAGCGTCCAGTACGCGGCACCGGAGTTGCTCAGCGGGTCAGGCGCCCTGTCCTACGGCCGTCTTCGCCCCGCCGCCATCCACTTCCTCTTGTACGGGTGGCTGACGCTTGGGCTGATCGGAGCGTTTTACTACGCAGTTCCCCGTCTGGTTGGGGTCAAGCTCACGGACCCGCTCATCGCGAGGATCGGATTCGTCCTCATGTCGGTTGGGTACGCCGTCGGCGGTCTCGCCATACTCTTTGGACAAACCGAGGGCGCCCGCTACCTGGAGGCACCGCCGGTTGCTGATCTGATCGTGTTGCTCGGAATGGTGGCGATGTCGCACTCGATTGCTCGAACCATTTCCAGGCGCACCAGCCGAGACAGAAGCCCTGCAGAATGGTTCATCCTCGCTGCTGTTTTGTGGCTGGTCGGGCTGCATGTCATCGGCAACCTCAACATGCTTTCGCTGTTGGCGACGATCTTCTACTCACAGCCGCCGGTACTGCATGGGATCAACTCAGCGATCCTCGCTGGGTTCTACAAGGCCGGGATCATCGGCATGTGGGCTGCTACAGCCAGCGTCGGTATCTTGTACTTTCTGGTTCCCCGCCTCGTTGGATTGACCGAATTCAAGGCGACTCGTATGTCAGTGGTTGGATTCTGGGGTCTCGGTATTGCATGGGCCTTCACCGGATCGGCCGAGCTGACGTTTACCGCCATCCCCGACTGGCTCGAGACCATTGGAGTCATGTTCTCATTGGCATTGCTGCTTCCGGTAGCGACGATCATCGTCGATATCACCACCTTCCTGCGGGGCCGCACGGCAGGTGTATCTGACAAGGATCGCTACTCGCTGAACCTTGTCTACCTGGGGCTTGGTTTGTTTGCGGCTGTTCCAGTCTTGAACTTGATGCAGGCGTTGCGGGCATCTGGCGGAGTCGTCGGTTACACGGACTGGGTCTATGGCGTTGAGATCCTGGCCATTCTCGGAGCCTTTAGCTCATGGTTATTTGCGTACGTCTATCACGTTGCCCCCGCAATGGTCACGGCCGATGCCCGTCGCGTGCAGAAGTGGCACGGCTGGCTGACGCTCGCGGGTCTTGCCATCGCTGTCTTTGCGATGTTGCTCGGTGGTGTTGTTACCGGCTTCACGTGGGCCGGTGGCGAAGCAGGAGGAGCGGTCGCTGTCGGAGATGGGTTTGAGTCGACTGCGGATGCCATGTGGAACTTCGGGTTTGCAATCGCCCGCATCGTTGGCTTGGTCATCTTCGCTCTTGGGCAAGCCCTGTTGTTCGCCTATGCAACTGTCGCTTGGTTCCTCGAGCCGGATCGTGACTCGGTGCTCGCCGCCGATCCAGAGCTGGATGCCGGAGGCCAAGAGGTTAACGATGAGCTTGCTCTGAATCCTGGCTCTGAGCCGACATGGCGCCGCGTGGGGTCAATTGCTCTTGCCGCCGGCATCGGCGTGTTCATCCTTGTTGTCTTTCTACCGGCGTTGGAAGCGGAGTCGGCGACACCTTCAATCCTCGCCGATGAATCTCGTCTCTATGTCGACGACAGCGACTCCGCAGCGGGCCGTGACATCTACATAAGCGAAGGGTGTGTCTATTGCCACACCCAGTCAGTTCGGCCCATCGTCACGGACATGGGTCTGGGAGCGGTTTCGGTTTCGGGTGACTATGCCCATGAGGAGCCGGTGCTGCTCGGTGTGGCGCGCATGGGGCCGGATCTCATGCACGTTGCCGACCGCGGTGGAACGACCGTCGATCATTTGAAGGATCCGCGTGAGGAACGGCCGTGGTCAACGATGCCGTCGTACGACTACTTGTCAGCGGCCGATCTCGAGGTGCTGGTCGCATACGTGAACGGGTTGAAGTAATGCAAGAAATCCTGAACCAGATAGCGGCCGACACCGGGGTACCTGCGGAGTTGCTTGAGAGAGCTGCCAGGGCGCGGGCGACCGTATTGGGTATCGATGCCGAGGCATTGGTGTCGGGTTGGGGTGGCGGCGAAACACCAGCGCCGGCTGCTGTGGCTGATCCCACCCCTGCGGCGCCGGCTGAGCCCACCCCTGCGGCGCCGGCTGAGCCAGCCCCGGCACCGTCGAGTGACACGGGCGCGGGCAAGCTACCGGAAGCCCTGGTGCGCCGTTCCGCTGCTGCCAAGGCAAAGCGGGAAGGTCGACCCCTCGATGAAGTTCTAGTGGAGATGGGCCTGAGCCCTGCTGGAGGAGCGTCTGCGGCTCCGGTCCCGTCCGTTGCGGACGCAGCCGGGACCGGAGCTCCGACGTCCACCGCGGCGCCATCCGTTCCGGACGCAGGTGCTGATGAAGCGCCGGTCGAGGAAGAAGAACCGCAGCCGGTCTTTGCCGGTTTTCCCCGCTGGCTGGCTGCGTCTTTCATCATCATCCCGATGATTGCCTTGTTGTATGCCGGCCTGGCACCCAATGGGCCGGATTGTGGAACCTCAGGGCAGCTTGCCATCAACCCCATCAATGGTGAGGCGCAGAGCTGCGGCGGCGACGCCAGCCCCTTCTTCAGTCTCGGCGGGTCTATCTACGACCTCAATTGTGCGGCTTGCCACGGCGACGACGGCGGCGGCGGCGTTGGTCCTTCGTTCCTCGGTGGTGCCGTGCTGCAGACATTCTCCGCTTGCGAGGACCACGTCAGCTGGGTCACTTTGGGATCTGCAAACTGGCCTGACGTCACCTACGGAGACACGAACAAGCCTGTTGGTGGAACGGGTGTGAATATGGCTGGCTACGAAGGCACGCTCAGCGAACAGGAGATCGCCGCAGTGGCTCTCTATGAACGCGTTGCCTTTGGTGGGCAAGACATCACCGAGGCGGAAGCCGCCTGTGGTCTTGTCGAGGCAGCCGAGGGCTAGAGATCCAGGGAGCACTCGCCGCCGGCGGGTCTTCCGTCGCTGTGTCAGCAAATCTGCGACACTACAGGGCTGTCTTTAAGGAGGCCCCAGATGTCTGCTGAAATTCCCGTCGCTGAGCTGTCGTCGCTGATTGGCACCGAACTTGGGGTTACCGACTGGCTACAGATCGACCAGGACCGGGTGAACACATTCGCCGATGCGACTCTTGATCATCAATTCATCCACGTCGATCCTGAGAAGGCGGCGGCCACTCCGTTTGGTGGGACGATCGCTCATGGGTTCCTGACGCTGTCGCTCCTACCGTTCTTCCTCGAAACCGCGTCACCGCAGATCGAGGGAACCCTTATGGCCATCAACTACGGGAGCGACAAGGTTCGCTTCTTGCAGCCGGTCAAGGTGGGTTCACGGGTTCGGGCTCGAACCACCTTGGCTGCCGCCGATGAGAAGCGACCCGGTCAGTGGTTGGTCAAGCAAGCCATTACCGTCGACATCGAGGGCGAGGACAAGCCGGCGCTGATCGCCGAGATGTTGATGCTCTACTTCGTCCAGTAGATCCAAGGCCAGCGCTAGCCTCGAACCTTCATGATGAATCCTGATGTACTTGTTGTTGGTGGTGGCCCTGGTGGGGCAGCCGCTGGCTATTGGCTGGCCCAGCGTGGGCTCTCCGTTCTTCTCGTGGAGAAGAAGGAGTACCCGCGGGAGAAGGCTTGCGGCGATGGCCTGACGCCGCGGGCGATCAAGCAGCTAGTCGATATGGGGTTCGACTTCGAGGGGCACCACCGCATTGTGGGTTTGCGGGCCTACACCGGCGATGTCCGTCTCGAGATGCCGTGGCCGGAGCATTCGATCTACCCCAACTGGGGTGCTGTAGTGCGCCGCGCCGATCTCGACATGCAGGTTGCGGCGCTCGCCGAGAAGCAAGGTGCAGTCGTCGTCACCGGAGCCGAAGCGGTCCCCGTGGTCGAGGCAGGTGATCTCACCTCGGTAACCCTTCGCCGCAAAGGTGAAGAGGACGAGACGGTCAATCCAAAGTACGTGGTGATTGCCGACGGCTCGCTCTCACGCTTCGGGCGCAAGCTGGGCATGGAGCGACGCAAGGATTACCCGTTCGGTCTTGCGGTCCGTGGCTACTGGGAGTCGCCCAATTCCGACGACGGGTATCTCGAAAGCCAGCTGGACATCCGGGACCGTGAGGGCAAGTCGATGCCGGGCTACGGCTGGGTTTTCCCCCTTGGCGATGGAGAGATCAACATCGGGGCCGGGGTGGTGTCTTCGTTCAAGGGATGGAAGGGTCTCAACACCTCTCACCTGCTGGATGCCTATGTGGAGTCTCTTGGTGACCACTGGGGCCTCACCGATACTTCGATGGTGCGTCAGCCGATCGGGGGCAAGCTGCCGATGGCTTTGTCGGTCGGTCCCCGCTTTGGTCGCAATTGGGTGGCAATCGGTGATGCCATCGGCGCCGTGAACCCGTTTAATGGCGAGGGCATTGATTACGCCTATGAGACGGGACGTATTGCTGCGGGCTATATCGCCGACGCTATCGCCACCGGCAACCCTGCTGTCTTGCAGGGGTACTCCCAGGAGCTCGACGACATCTTCGCCGACTACCAACGAGTCGCCCGCCGCTTTGTAATGGTCATCGGACAGCCGGCCATGATGAAGACGTTCACCTATCTGGGGATGCGGTCGCGTCCGCTCATGGAGTGGGCGCTGAAGGTGATGGCGAATCTGCTGGAGCCGGAGGAGCGTGGTCTATCGGAGCGCATCTACGGAACCATTGAACGCATAGTCAAGGTGACTCCCGACCCGCTCATCAAGTAGGCGTGACCATGACCGTTGCGAACGCGTCTGGCGTCCGTGGCCGCTGTATACAGCGCCCCCGGACGCCAGAC
>RCND010001332.1_pt1 | contig 13926 bp, 11 predicted proteins | sample 2041351 | NCBI WGS metagenome assembly RCND01 (sample SAMN09708230, study PRJNA481090) | Marine sediment metagenome, whole genome shotgun sequencing project. | biome: marine sediment; feature: ocean; material: sediment; isolation source: Sewage treatment plant 12B marine sediment (STP12B) ...
AGGAAAGCCTCCTTTTTAGCACGATTAGGTTCTGGTAGTGCCTGTAGGAGTATTGAAGGTGATTTGATCGTTTGGGGTAAGCATGAAGATATTAAGGAAAGCTCAGATTTGTTTGGCGTGAAATTTCCGCATAATGTTCATAAGAATTTCAAGAATTATCATGACACGATCTTGTTGGTTGATAAAGGTGAAAAGCAAGTGAGTAGTACTGTTGGGCACAATTTGATGCATGGTCACCCGTTCGCGAAGAATAGGTTTGAACAAGCTAATGATAATCTCAGCAGGCTTTCAGATATCCTTCAGAATGGTGATTTGGATGGATTTATTGAGATAGTGGAAAGTGAAGCATTGTCTTTACATGCCATGATGATGACAAGTTTGCCATATTTCATATTAATGAAACCCAATACGCTCGAAATCATTAACAGGATATGGAAATTTAGGCAACAGACAGGTTTACATGTGTGCTTCACATTAGATGCAGGGGCGAATGTGCATGTCTTGTATCCGGAGAATGAAGCTACAACAATTTATGAATTCATTAAGAAAGAGTTAGTTGCATATTGTCAAAACGGTCATTATATTTGTGACAGAATCGGTTTTGGAGCAAAACAAGTCGATTTTTAGAGTATATTTGACTGCAGATAGATTATCTATATACCTGTAAACTGTAAATGAAAGGACCTCTTTTTTACTCAAAAATCCTGCTCTTTGGTGAATATGGAATCATCAAGGACTCTAAAGGACTCTCTATCCCATATAATTTTTTTAAAGGCGCCCTCAAGTTGGATGAAAATCCTTCAGATGAGGCTATCACTTCGAATGAACATTTGAAGAATTTTGTCGCATATTTAGCGAATATAGATACAGCATTAGTGGGTTTTGATTTTGAACGATTACAGAAAGATGTTAATGCAGGAATGTACTTTGATAGCAGTATTCCTCAAGGTTATGGAGTAGGTAGTAGTGGTGCATTGGTGGCCGCAATTTATGATAAGTATGCCGTCGAGAAGATTACAGTTCTAGAAAACCTAACAAGAGAAAAACTTCTGAAATTAAAGACAATATTCTCTGAGATGGAGTCATTCTTCCATGGTAAATCATCTGGATTGGATCCACTGAATAGCTATTTGAGTATTCCTATTCTTATAAACAGTAAAGATAATATTGAGGCTACAGGTATACCTTCTCAAAGCAATGAAGGCAAGGGCGCTGTGTTCTTATTGGATTCTGGTATTGTTGGTAAAACTGCACCGATGGTGAATATATTCATGGAAAACATGAAGCAAGAAGGGTTTCGTAATATGTTGAAAGATCAATTCGTGAAGCATACAGACGCTTGCGTTGATGACTTCTTGAATGGCGATATCAAGTCCTTGTTCAAAAACACTAAACAGTTGTCTAAAGTGGTATTGAATCACTTTAAGCCGATGATACCAAATCAATTTCATGAACTCTGGAAAAAAGGTATCGAGACGAATGAGTATTATCTGAAACTTTGTGGTTCTGGTGGAGGTGGTTACATCTTGGGTTTTACAGAAGATATGGAAATAGCCAAAAATTCTCTTAAAGATTATAAATTAGAAGTAGTTTATAATTTCTAAAACTACGCTATGGTCACTCCGAAACAAAAAAGCTTTCTCGTCAAGGCATTTAGCTTGTTTTCGGTAGTTCGTGGCTATAATGTCTTAGTCATAGTTATAGCACAATACTTAGCATCCATTTATATTATGGCTCCAGACAGGCCATTGGCACAAGTGCTATTTGATGTCAACTTGCTTATGCTTGTACTAGCGTCGGCAGCAGTGATAGCCTCGGGATATATCATTAATAATTTTTACGATTCTGAAAAAGACCTGATCAATCGTCCGGAGAAGTCTAAACTGGATCGACTGGTAAGCCAGAACACCAAACTTTCTATATATTTTATACTTAATTTTGCTGCGGTTATCATGGCTAGCTATGTGTCTTTTAAGGCGGTATTGTTCTTCTCGGTTTATATATTTGCCATTTGGTTTTATTCGCATAAACTCAAGAAACTCCCCTTTATAGGGAATCTGACATCGGCCACATTGACCATCCTACCTTTCTTTGCCATTTTCATGTACTACAAGAATTTCAGCCATGTCATATTTGTACATGCGGTCTTTTTATTCCTGATTGTGTCGATGAGAGAACTAAGTAAAGATCTTGAAAATCTCAAAGGCGATTTGGTAATTGGCTATAAAACGATTCCAGTGATGTATGGAGAGAAGGTTTCTAAAATATTATTGTCCATTTTGGTTGTTTTGACCCTTATTCCAACCTATTTATTATTGAAGTATTATGAAATTGGGCATATGTATATATATTTTTATGCAAGCACAATATTATTAATTGCTTTTCTAGTACTTCTCTGGAAGTCCTCTAAGAAATCACAGTATCTTATTCTTCATAATATCTTGAAATTAATAATTGTTGCCGGAGTTTTTAGTATTTTACTTATTGATATAGACTTGGTCTTAAAACGAATATTGTAATGAAGAATACGCTTAAAGTAGCTTTGGCCCAAATTTCTCCTGTTTGGCTAGATAAGGAAGCCACACTTAAAAAAGTGGAGAATAGCATTTCTGAAGCAGGAAGACAAAACTGCGAACTCATTGTTTTTGGAGAAGGTTTGGTTCCTGGTTACCCATTTTGGTTGGCACTGACAGAAGGCGCTGAATGGAACACTAAAGTGAACAAGGAACTCCATGCACACTATGCCCGTAATTCAGTGAGTATAGAGTCTGGAGACCTCGATGGTATTTGCAAACTTGCCAAGAAACACAAAATGGCCATATATCTCGGTGTTATCGAACGACCTCAAGATCGTGGAGGTCATAGTTTGTATGCTTCCTTGGTATATATCAACGAAAAGGGCGAAGTGAAATCTGTACATCGTAAACTACAACCCACTTATGACGAACGTTTAACATGGGCGCCTGGAGATGGCAATGGCTTACAAGTCCATCCTCTAAAACAATTTACGTTGGGAGGTCTTAATTGTTGGGAAAACTGGATGCCATTGCCAAGAGCCGCTTTATATGGTCAAGGTGAAAATTTGCATATAGCTGTTTGGCCTGGAAGCGAACATAACACAAAGGATATTACCCGATTTATAGCAAGAGAATCTCGATCTTATGTTATTTCGGTATCGAGTATGATGACTATCAATGATTTTCCTGAAGTCACACCACATCTCGATAAGATTCTTGAAAAGGCACCAAAGATTTTGGCTAATGGAGGAAGCTGTATAGCTGGGCCTGACGGCGAATGGGTCATGGAGCCTATCTGTGACCGCGAAGGCGTATTCGTGAAAACCTTGGATTTTAATCGTGTTTTGGAAGAGCGGCAGAATTTCGACCCTGTTGGTCATTACTCTCGTCCAGACGTGACTAAATTGATCGTTAATCGAGAACGACAGTCTACCATTTCTCTTGAAGAGAATAACTAAAATTAGTCATTCGTAAGCTATCATTCGTCAATATATGCTATATCTTTGCCGAAAATAATGCGATGGGTAAACAGCAGAACGAAAATAAGAAGAGCAGATCTTTAAGAGGTGTCCAAAAGAACACCGTAAAAAAATATACTGCTAAAGGAGATGTCAGTCTTAAGAAGAAGGCCACCCCTAAAAAAACGTCTAACCCAGACGAAATTCGCCTTAACAAGTACATTGCTAATTCCGGAATGTGTTCGCGTCGCGATGCTGATATGCATATAAGTGTTGGAAGCGTTACCGTTAACGGTAAAGTCATCTCAGAGATGGGTTACAAAGTGAAATTAACTGACGAAGTACGCTTTGATGGTGCTAGAATTAACCCTGAGAAAAAAGCATATATACTGCTTAACAAGCCCAAAGGTTTTGCGACCACGACCAGCGAAGGAAAAGGGAGAACGGTCATGGATCTTGTTGCTAATGCCACCAATGCTAAGGTAAAGCCCATAGGTCGCTTAGGTAGGAACTCATTAGGATTATTGCTATTCACCAACGATGATATAGTAGCAAAAAAATTCACTAATTCGAATAGTGGTGTAGCACGTTTGTTTCATTTAGAATTGGATAAAAACATGAAACTTGAAGACCTCAAGAAAGTACAAGATGGTTTTAAGATCAAGGGTAAGTTGGTTCGAGTCGAAGATATTAGTTATATCGATGGTGCGCCAAAAAAGGAAATTGGTATCAAAATAAAAAATACGGGTAATACCATACTAAGGGAGATCTTCAACTACCTAAATTACGAAATCGTCAAGTTGGATTGTGTTGCCATTGGCCACCTGACCAAGAAAGACCTACCTAGAGGGCATTGGAAACAATTAACGGAACAGGAGATCAATACGCTTAAAATGCTTTAATTTAAATAAGGATTCTTTTAACGGGTTCGTATATGATTCGTTTTACTGGCATGTATTTAGGGGATACTTAGTTTTTCATTCATTCATTCATTCTCTTGCAGACCATTTCTTGACCTCCTTGAAGAAGAGTTACACTTTCTACTTTTCCGTCGTCATTGCTGTTAAATGTTAACTGTGCTTCAATATCCTTTAAATTAAAAATGTTATTAGACTTTGCAAAAATTAATATTTCCGATTGACCTGTTAATTGAGTTTTTAATTGATTTCCAGTTTTAGTAATAGTAATTATTAAATCAGGCGATAATTCATATTTACCTACATAACCTTCAAGGGTTTTATCATCAACCACAATAGGTTTTATCGGATTATCTTCTATTGATCTTTTTATGTCTAACTCGCCAAAGTCGACATCGAGTAAATTATCCTGATCTATGTCAAACCCTACGATCTCTCTGTCCGAATTAAACTTGAATGTTAGGTATCCATTTGGAACCCTGATATCATACCAATCAATTTGATATGTATCAAAATGCCAGTGTTTTAGTTTTCCTTTAAAGACTGAAGAATGAGGAAATATAATCTCTAACTCCTTATCTTTTAATTGTTTGATGAGAATTTGACCATACATCTTATCATTATAAACTCCTGCATACAATTCTGTTTCCAGTGATGGTTTCGTGCCATCAATTTTCATTTTTTTATTAGAGGTGCTTTTATTGTTTTCCAATCGTTTGTCCCTAAAAGTTTTTACCCTTTCATAAATATCAAAAGACTCATCATCAAATATCATCTCCATTAATTTTGCTTTTAATAAAAATGAGGCAGGTTCTTTTGAGGAGTTTGAAAGTATGACTGCACCTATATTCAAATCTTTCACCATGAAAAGAATAGCAGACATGCCATCAACACCACCACTGTGTTCAATAACCTTGTGCCCATCTATTGGGGTAAGCCACCAGCCAAAGCCATAAGAAGAGAATTCATTGCCGAATGGAGGGCCATTGATAGGGTATAATACTTGTGGTGTGAAAATTTCATTAATCACCTCTTTACCTAAGATTGTATCTTGTTCAAAGACACCGTTATTAAGTAAAAGCCTCATATAGCTATTCATCTCATTTGCTGAGGAATATATTGAACCTGCTGCTGCTAGGTTATCCATTTTCTCTTGCTTTATGGATACTTTATCATAATTTTCATTCCAAATATGAGGTTGAGCTAAATTTTTATTTGATTCTCTAACTGATGAAACAGACGTGCTATTTCTCATGCCGAGTTTATCAAATACTCTTAATTTAAGAAAGCTGTCCCATTCTTGTCCAGTAACTTCTCTGACGATTTCTCCTGCTGCCATATACATAATATTTTGATAGGCAGTTTTTTCCCGAAACCCCGATACAGCCTCTAGGTATTTAAATTTCTTTATTATGTCAACTCTTGATAGATCCGAATGATACCAAAGTGTTCCACCACTTACGTCTTTTAGGCCACTCCTATGGGTGAGTAAATCTCTAATAGTGAAGTTAGCCGTCACATACGAATCATATAATTCAAAGTAGGGAAGGTAGGAGGTGACTTTGTCATCCCAATTTATTTTCCCTTCATCCACAAGTATGCCTAGGGTTAAGGCAGTAAAAGATTTAGAAATTGAGCCTATAGCGAAAATGGTATTTTCATTAACAGAATTATCTTTATTAATTTCCCGTGTTCCAAATCCTCTTGAATAGATAATAGAATCGTTTTGAACGATCCCTATGGAAAGGCCTGGCACATCGAAGTCTTTGATGAGTTGATTGATAAATAAATCAAGTGAGTCAAGTTGTATATTTTGGGCATTTGAATAATTCAAAGAAATAAAACAACTTACTAATAAGAACAAGATTCTGTTTTTCATTTTGTTTATTTTAATTGCGAATAGTAAATCCGAAATCTTCAGATTCAATTGATTATTTCGGTAGTTACCTGTCTACCGGCAGGCAGGAACGAAGTTCGACTTAGTATAAAGTGATGAAGTTAGGTTATTTAAGGAGATGGGAAAGTTAATTCACGAAGATTCCTTAAATTACGTTATGGGGAAACCAAGAGTTTTAAGGAGGAATCCGATATTTTTGCATTATAATAGTTACTTGTTATTCGTAACCAACCAAATAAACTGAATTCATGGAAATCTTATCCTCCTATAACATCATTATCGAAGTCTCGTTGATAATCATTTTGTCTTTTATTTTCAATGTTATTTCGAAGAGAACGAACATCCCATCGGTCCTGATGCTCATTATCCTAGGTGTAGGATTGCAATACTTGATGAGTTATTTTGTGGCGGACAAGGTCGATTTTTTTCCGATTCTCGAAGTTCTTGGTATTATTGGTTTGATCATGATCGTTCTAGAGGCGGCCTTGGAACTGAAACTAAAGAAAGACAGGGTAGTTCCCATCTTGAAAGCCTTCTCCGTGGCCTTGATTGGCTTGGTAGCATCAGCATGGGTAGCTGCATTGATATTGCATCAATTCATACCTGAAATGACCATGAAATCGGCTTGGTTGTATGCGACACCATTATCAATTTTGTCCAGTGCCATTATTATTCCAAGTGTGAGTGGTCTGAAAGTTGCTAAAAAGGAATTCCATATCTACGAGAGCACGTTTTCCGATATCATTGGGATCATGATGTTCTATTTCTTGGTTGGAGAATTGAATCCAAGTGAAAGTTCTGGAGTCATGGCTTTTGGGTTGAATTTATTGATCACTGTAGTAATTGCTGTGGTCGCGAGTTATATGATCATCTTGATATTTCAAAAAATAAAGGGTCAAGTAAAACTCTTTTTGTTGATTGCCGTCCTGTTATTGCTATATGCACTTGGTAAGAAAATGCATTTATCGTCCTTGATCATCATTCTTGTATTCGGATTGATCATTGCCAATATGAAGTTGTTCTTTGCGGGTCCCTTGTCTAAATTTCTTGAGTTGGATAAGGCCAATCAAATCTATCACGAATTACATATCATCACCTTGGAAACCGCCTTTGTTGTACGTACATTTTTCTTTGTGATTTTTGGGTTGACCATTGTGGTGGCCTCTTTGTTTAATTTAAAAGTGGCATTAATAAGCCTATTGCTTATAGCGTCGATCTACATCATACGTTTTGCCATACTTCGCGTCTTTTTTGGAAGTGATATCATGCCGCAATTGTTCATCGCACCTAGAGGTTTGATCACTGTACTTTTGTTTTATGCCATACCCCAAGAAGCAATCGTTGAAACTTTTGAACCAGGTATCCTATTATTTGTGATCATTGTGACGAGTCTTGTTATGACATGGGCTATGATAAAGAACGGAAAAAAACAAAGTTTGGCTAAAGTTGAGACTCATGATAAAGCCATGAAAGAGCTTCAGGAAGATGAAGAGGTAGATTACAATTTATTAATTGAGGAGGATACTGCCTATAATAATAGGGGTATCACTGACGATTCAATCGAAGACAGTTAAAGAGGTGTTGGATTGACTTTAGAATTTTTTTTAATGGTCATAAGATCCCAAATAAATACGGCATAGACAATAACATATTCCAATCCGATGATCCACAGGTTTTCCTCATTGGCATTGTTGGTATATGCTACATAGCTCAGAATGATCACAAAACTCCATACTAACGGGAATTTGTAATTCGTGAAAACTGAAAGAATCAATAATGTAGCTACATACCAGGGGTGAACTGTCGTTGCGGTAAAGAAATAAAATGACAACACTAAGAGCATAGCTGCAATCAACGTTATCATGGTCCTGTTCTTTCTTATGAAAGTAATCAATAAAACAAATCCAATTACCACCCATGGAATATAACTTCCAATAATCGCAATTTCATTATAACCCCTGAACGTGAAACCAATTTCTCTAGCGATATAATAAAGACTTGCATTGAATTCGAAATTCTGGAACCATAGCCTCACTGTTTCAGTATAATTGGTCACGAATTTTGACGAATAAAATGGCAAGAACATCAGGATAGTGATTAAACTAACGATTGTATAAAACCCAATTAACTTTTTGAATCCTTTTAGAGTGCTATTGTTAGGAGATGTCTCGACTCCGCTCGACATGACATCATCATAATCGTCATCTTGTTTACTGTCATCTTGAGCACTTCGACTTCGTTCAGTACAAGTTCCATCGTGAGGTTTTTTTGAAACGAACCACTGAAAAAACAAAGGTAGAAATATGAGAGGCATCAATTTAATGGAAACTGACAATGCAAATACCACGGCTGCCCATTGCCATTTACCTTTTTGTAGTAAATACAAACTCCAAACCAAGAAAAATATCATGACTCCTTCAAAATGAAGATTTCCTGTAAGCTCAATGATAATGAATGGGTTGAGGATATACCAGAAAATACGATCTACGGGAATATGCAATCGTACAAGTAGTTTCTTGCCGAAATACAAGGTCCCAACATCTGCCGCGATGATCAATAAACGCATGACCACGACCGAGCCCAAAATACTTTTACCCGCAAACAATCCTGCGATGACAAAGCATAACTGATTCAATGGTGGGTAATTGGTATAATGACTGGCATTTAGTTGACCCATGCCAACATATAATTCCTGGGCTTGATTTACAGGATACTGACTATTACTTATAAATGATTCAACGGTATATAAGTATGGATTCAAACCTTCTAGGATCATACGGCCGTCCCAGATGAATCGATAAAAATCCTGCGAGAGATTGGGGGTCGCCAATAGAAATATCATTCTAAAAAGGATAGCGGTAATTACTAGAAAACTATAACTTTTCTTGGTCAGCTTTGGTGACATCAAGAAAAAAAACATCAATATGGAATAGACCGCTATAAGTTTTGCATAATTGGTCCTAACAAGGTCATAAGCAAAATCTGCGTAGAAAAGAGCACTTATGAGAATAAGGACTATAGGTAATCTATTTTGTTTTTTGAGTATTTGCGTTAGCGATTGAAGTGGCATCCTTTTGTGTCAGTTCGAGTGTTTCAAGTTATTAATATTTATCGAGAACCAGCAAAAGATATAACGTAAAGCGCGGTCCGGACTGAAGCGTCTGGAAACGCCCAACTCTGCAAAGCTATGTTGGACATGGCTCAACTCATTATGCTCTCGAAGTTAACGATTTAAAGAACACGTATCCAAAACCACAGAAGAGCATTAAATGAAAAGGGAATAGTCCAAAATCACCACCTTGATCCCCGACGATAAAGGCACTGTACATACCGAAGGCAAAATAAAGCATGAGTAATCCTTCAAGAATAACATTAGCCGATAATTTTTTACGAAGATATTTATTGCCTTTCCAGGAATCCTTGATCGAATTGATATTGAATTTAGGAGTCCTTACAAAATCACTTCGTTTACCTATATGACCTTCTAGTACAGCAATAGAGTTATGCAAGGAAAATCCCATGGCCACTGAGAAGAATACAATGAACATGACCATATAACTTACAAAATTCTTAATCCCTCCTCCATAGATCTTCTTGTACATGACCCAATAGCAAATAAAGAAAATAACGGTACTAACCACGAAGAAACTCATCACGAAGAAATACACTTTCAAATGCTCATATTCGTTTTTGATGTATAACATCGGGATGCTCAAAACGGCTACAATTAGAACATTCAAGAACATGGTACTATTTAATAAATGAAGAATGCCATGCACTTTGGTTTTGAAAGGCACCGTCTTGCTCTTGATGATCTTGCCTAACATTTTCCTAAAATTCTCAGCACCTCCTTTATTCCAACGAAATTGTTGCGAACGTGCCGCACTCATAACAACTGGCAACTCGGAAGGGGTTTCTACATCTTCCAAATACTTGAATTTCCAATCCTTCAATTGAGCTCTATAACTTAGGTCAAGGTCCTCGGTAAGTGTGTCTCCAGACCAATTCCCAGCATCTATGATACAGTCTTTTCGCCAAACACCTGCCGTGCCATTAAAATTGATGAAATGGCCATGACTGTTTCGGCCAGTTTGTTCCAACGTGAAATGGGCATCCAAAGCAAAGGCTTGAACCTTTGTCAATAAAGAATAATTTCTGTTTATGTGACTCCATCTTGTTTGAACGACCCCAATGTTTTTATCTTTAAAATATGGAATGGTACGTTTTAACCAATCTTTTTTAGGAAGGAAGTCAGAATCAAAAATTGCAATGTATTCACCTTTAGCGATTTTTAAACCTTCTTTTAAAGCACCAGCTTTAAAACCATCACGATTAGTTCTATGAATGTGAACAATGTCCAGTCCAGAAGCTTTTAAATCTTTTATTTGAGAAGAAGTCGATGTAACTGTTTCGTCTGTTGAATCATCCAAAACTTGTATCTCAAGCTTGTCTTTTGGATAATCAATTTCCGCAATATTGTCAAGTAGACGCTCCATGACGTACATCTCATTGTAAACTGGTAATTGTATGGTAACATGAGGTATTTCAATCGAGTTGTTCAAGTCGAACTTTGGACAGTTGTCATTCTCACTTTTCGATGGAGCTCGTAAGTAATTGAAAAGAAGATTCAACTGTGCGAGGGCATAGGCAAATATCAGCACCAACGCGATTGAATAAATCACTATGACAATAGATTCGAGAATCATTTTTTTAAACTGTATTTAAAAATCCAACCTAAGATTTTCAACCCTGCAAATATAGCACCTTTTACTGTTCCAGACACTTTTGATACGCCTATTCTATTCCGGTAATTAACAGGTATTTCTGTATAGGTCATTTTCTGTTTCAATACTTTTAATTGCATCTCCACCGTCCAACCATATGTCTTGTCTCCCATATCCAAAGCCAATAGCTTAGCATATTTAATGGCCCGAAATGGTCCGAGATCCGTAAACTTTGCTCCAAAGAACAAATGCATGAGCGTTGTAGCCAACCAATTTCCAAATATTTGCGGAAATGTCATGGATCCTTCTTCTCGTAGTCGCTTTACACGAGCGCCAATTACAAAATCTAGGTCGTCATTTATTATAGGCGCGACTATTTGAGTTAGTTCTTCAGGGTAATCACTATAATCGCCATCTAAGAAAACGATGATATCTGGTTTTGGATCACAGTCTTCAATATACTCCATTCCCTTTAGACAGGCGTATCCGTAACCTTTTCTATTTTCAGAGAGTACGGTGGCACCAGCGTGTTTGGCGTTGATTACTGTGTTGTCGTTCGAGTTGTTGTTTACAACTATGATTTCGTCAACCATGTTAGGGACATCATTGATGACGCTTGCAATGGAACCTGCTTCGTTATAGGCGGGAATGATGACTTTGATTTTGGTCATTTAAGATCCAATAGTTTGTTATCTTTTTTGAATGATTTGAGGTCGGTCCATTCCTTTATTTTTTTTCCTGCCTTATATTTTTCGGCACGGACAAGTTTATTGTTTTCATATCTCAAGCAATACCCATTCTTTTGATTGTTTTTTAATTGACACTTGTGATTGACCATTTCCATGTTGTCATAAAACAACCACCAATCGCATTTCAAGTCATTTACATAATGACCTTCACTTTCTTTGTTACCATTTGATCGGTAAAAATACCAATATTTTGATGCTTGACCATTTTCGTAATGACCTTCTTTTTCTGTTACTCCATTAGAACGGTAGAATTTCCAATAATCTGTCTTTTGATTATTTTCTTGCCAGCCTTCTTCTTTTAATAGTCCGTCATCAAAATACGTTTTCTGATAGGTTCTCTGTGCTGAAACTGAAGCACTAATAAGAATGGATATAATTAGAAGCTTCATTATTTCTGATTCACCAAATCCATTAAATTAACATCATTACCTAATAAAATTTCAGTTGGGTTAATACGTCCTTTTTCCGGACCGTTTTCTAATTTCAAGACGCCTCTTGGGCATACCGCAGAGCAGATACCGCAACCAACACAGCTAGAGCGTACGATATTCTCTCCTTTTTGCGCGTAGGCACGCACATCAATACCTTGCTCACAATACGTAGAGCAGTTACCACATGAGATACATTGTCCGCCATTGGTAGTAATTCTAAAACGTGACTTAAAACGTTGTACAAGCCCGAGATAAGCTGCTAATGGGCAACCAAAACGACACCAAACACGGTTTCCGAATATTGGATAGAAACCTGTTCCGATAACACCTGCGAACCACGCACCGATCAAGAAGCTATAGGTGTCTTTGATCCACTGAGATTTTATACCTAAAAAGGCTTCGGCTCCCGAGAAATAACAATAAAGGGTGACTACCGTCATAAGCAATGAGAATACGAGTACACTATGTATTACCCAGCGCTCCAACTTCCAAGATTTCAAGGTTTTGCTAGAATGTTGTCTGTAAGGATCACCAAGCGTTTCGGCGAGTCCACCACAACCACAAACCCAGCTACAATACCATCTTTTTCCAAAGAAATAAACCATCAATGGCACAATAATAAGCGTGAGTACAATACCCCAAACGAGTATGAATAGACCAATGGAGCCGCTTTCAGTTAGGGCGTCGAGATTCCACTCAAAAAAGAAATCGTAATCTAGGGGGAAGGCATTCTTAAAGTCGTAACCAGGCATATTCAAGCTGGTCATGATCTCTGGAATTAGGAATGCGAATACAACCTGGAAGAATAAGACAGAGGTTGTACGCATGATCTGATACTTATTATGCCTGTATTTAATATACATACGCATCGCCATAACCATCATGACTGTGCAGTACAAGAACCCGTAAACAAACCATTGACTCGCCTCACCGCCACTCAATGCCTTACTAATGGGGTCCAGAATAAAGGTCCAATTAACCACGTAATCCGGCATGAAATAAAGCATTAAATAGAAGGTGACCAGAAATAACAATACCAACCAGGCAATCCAACCACGATTGGTACTTGCTTCATGATATATGCCGTTGTTCTTAATGCCTTTTCTGCCTAAGAGGATGAGATTCGGTAAGATGAACAATAATGCACCTATAATGCCTAATCCAAAGGTGAGCCACCACATGAGGCCTGCGTTTTCTTTGATGAATCCAGAGCCAGATTTTTTAGCAATGGCATAGCTTAAAGTATGCGGTTTTCCATAAATTTTGAATTGGAATTGTTCGCCTTTTTTATCCCAGTTTTTTTCGGCGTCGTACTTTGCTATCAAGGCGTCGTAATGATCATTAGACGCCTGGTATGAATCACGTACGCGACTTGAAAATTGGAAAATGTTTAAATCTTCCTCAGTAACAACGGACTTTGTAAGTGCGTCTTTTATAATCTCACTCTTATAATCTTTAGAGTCTAGAAAGGCGTCTAGTTCTGATGTGGTTAGACTGAAAGATCCTGTAAAAAGACTTCCTGTGAAAATTGCCAATCCCGTTAAGAATATGACTAACCCTATATATCGTATAGCTTTCATATGCTTTTTTGATTTACGCGAAAATGCGTTTCCAGCTTTTCTTTTTCAGTTGAATATTAGTGCCGTTCTCTTGATTAAATTGAGAGACGATTGTCTTCTCATGGAGTTTGTAAAATTCCGGATCGAAATTGGCATCTGCTAAATACTCTAAAA
>RCND010002128.1_pt1 | contig 13920 bp, 10 predicted proteins | sample 2041351 | NCBI WGS metagenome assembly RCND01 (sample SAMN09708230, study PRJNA481090) | Marine sediment metagenome, whole genome shotgun sequencing project. | biome: marine sediment; feature: ocean; material: sediment; isolation source: Sewage treatment plant 12B marine sediment (STP12B) ...
TTTCCTTCTTCGGTATTCCATTTTGATGTTAAGTTGAAAATAGATTCATCAGAAATTTCGTTATCATCAACTATTTTTGAAATTTTGCTTGCAACTGGTTTTAAATCCATTTTACAAACAGGACAGCTACCAGCCTCTGAATAGGTTTTATCTCCTTCGCATTGCATAGGACATTGATAAATCGCTAACTCTTGATTGTCATTTTTAGATGCATTAGAATTACAAGAAACTATTGTTAAAAGCAATACAAACGCAGAGGTCACTATTTTCAAGTATTTCATTTTTTATTCTTTCTTATCTTTAACGCATCTAAATCCTAGATTTTTCATGGCGTATTTTGCTTTGACACTACCTCTAATGGCGTAACGCATAAAAGCGGCATAGTTCATTAAATCTGTAGCACCAATTGCAGCACTTCCACAAAATAAATTACTATCGTTATCAACATCTTTTCTAGATTCACCAGAAACCAAAACCGAATTAAAATCTAATGTCCATTCCCAAACTAAACCATGCAAATCGTAAACTCCCCAATAATTTTTAAAAGTTGAGCCAATCTCATTATTAAACGTTTTTGGCTTTTCATACCAACTTAAAATATACTGATTATAGGTCTCTAAAGTTCTTGCATCTGGCATAGTTTTGTTTGCCATGGCTACATATTCCCATTCATCTATCGTTGGTAATCGTTTACCTTGGCATTCGCAATAATCGTTTGCAACGAACCAAGAAACACTAGATATTGGAGCTTTTAAAGATTGATTTTTTCCTAGAATCGTATCAGTCTCCCAGCCTGCTAGATAATTGTCGTCTGCAAATAACTTTTTAATTTTAGATCGTTGCCATTTGGGTTTCTTTTTAACGAATTCTAAAAATGCTTCATTGGTAACTGGATAGACATCCATTTGAAAATCTGTAATTGCAACCTTTAAAGAATCTCTACCATAAAGCGGAATGTAACTTCCTCCCTTAATAGAAACCATGTTAGACTGACAGTGAGCTACCGTTAGGAAGAACAATGAAATGCCACTCAATATCAGTCTAAAAATAAGCTTCATAATTGCTATTAGTCAATTCTTATTAATGTCCGTTTTTCACAGCATTAACCTGTGCTTTGGTGACGTTTGTTTTGTTATTTCCCCAAGAGTTATATACATAGGTTAAAACATCTGCAATTTCTTCGTTACTGAGTAATTGTTTGGTCATGACACTATTATACTCTTTTCCGTTTACAGTGATTTTACCTGTTTTTCCTTTAAGAATAATACCTATAGAACGATTTACATCGGCATTTAAATAATCTGATTTTGCCAATGGAGGAAATGCATTAGCAATACCTTGTCCTTCACCTTGGTGACAGGCAAAACAAGTTTGCATATATACTTGTTTTCCTGAAATCATTTTTTCTGCTAAACTTTTTTCTGAAGTAGAGACTGCAACTTCTTTTTTATCATCGTCTGGCATGGTTTGAATTCCACCACCTTCTGGTTGGTAAATCCCTTCTTGCATCATGCCTGAATATATCTTCATATCTTCTTCACCTTCTACTTTAAGCATACCTAATGCTCCTTTATTGAATGCTCTAAAAATAGAATGGTCAACCAAAATAAAAGTTCCAGGAACATCTACTCTAAATTCAACAATTGCCGCACCACCTGCAGGAACTAACGTTGTTTGAACATTTTCATTAATTGTACTGCCACCTTCTACATGAACTTTGTCAAAAATCTCACCAATTACATGGAATGATGACACTAAATTAGGACCACCATTACCAACATATAAGCGCACAGTTTCACCAACATTTGCAGTGATAGCATTGTCTCCAGTTAAAGCTCCTACGCTACCATTAAATACCACATAGTCAGCATCTTCATCGACCGCTTTTTGCATATCGAAGGGTTGTAGACCAGGATCTCCGTTTTCACCCTTAGTATAGAAGTCCCCTTGCATGATATAGTATTCTTTATCTACTTGCGGTAAGCCACCAGCAGGTTCTACTAAAATTAAACCATACATCCCATTAGCAATATGCATTCCAACAGGTGCAGTGGCACAATGGTATACATATAAACCAGGGTTTAAAGTTTTAAAATTAAATGTCTTTTCGTGTCCTGGAGCTACAAAAGAAGATGTTGCACCTCCTCCTGGACCTGTTACAGCATGTAAATCAATATTGTGAGGTAATTTATTGTCAGGATGATTGGATAAAGTAAACTCGACCTCATCGCCAACTCTAGTTCTTATAAAACTTCCTGGAACGGAACCGCCAAATGTCCAATAATTGTAGGTTGTACCATCTGTCATGGTCCCTACTTTTTCAAGAATTTCCATATTGACAATAAGCTTTTTTGCTTTTCGTCTTCCTACACTTCTAGGAACGTTTGGTGGAGAAGTTAGTTCGGCAATCATTTCTCTGCTTACAGGAATGTCTGCTGTACTAGAATTTTCTTTTTTTTCAGTCTCACTACAAGACATAAAAAAAAGCATCCCAAATAATAGAATACCTAGTACTAATTTTACTTGTTTCATTTAGCTGTGGTTTTAGTTGGTTTCCAATTACAATTGAATTGGCATTATTTTAAATAGGACAAATTTATCCTATTATTATGTCAAAAATAGTTCGATGTTATTTTAAAAAACATGACTTTTATCAGGTCTAAAATAAAATTAGTGAACTCATTTTACTTACGAAACTGAAATTAATTTAGGTTAAGTGCATTATTTAGAGAAAGTGAATAGCTCATTTTCTACGAAAATGATGTTGCTATAAATCTGCATCTAAGAATAGGTTATCGGTTTTAAAAATAACCAATAATATTTATTCCTTATAGCTTTAAGCATATAAAAAAAACGCCAAAGAAATAAATCTTTGGCGTTTTAACTTGATTTAAAAACACTATTAATTAAACATCAAGACTATATTTTAAAGGTCTCATTACTGGCAACGTAGAATGATTAGCGAGATCTTCAGAAATACTACCTTCAAAGAAATGCGCTAAACCTTTTCTACCATGAGTTGCTACTGCAATTACATCTGCACCAATAAGATTCGCGAAATTCAATATTCCTTTTTCAATAGAATAATCGGATACAATATTGACAGTACTTAAACTTCTTAAATCGCCTTCTGCCTTTTTCAAAAAATTTGAAACACATCTATCGATTTCTGTAGAACTTTTAAAGCTTCCATCTGGCGAGTTTACATATACCAAATGCATTTTAGCTCCAAGCTTATCAAACGTTGCTTTGGCATTTAGATACGGAGTAATGGCTTCATCAGAAAAATCACTAGCAAAAACACTGTTTTCAAAATCTAACAATATTGGATTATGCTTAATAACTAAAACAGGTATATCAGCATGTCTAACTACTTTTTCTGTGTTAGAGCCAACTAACACTTCTTTAACACCACTTGTACCATGAGAGCCCATTACTATTAAGTCTGCATCTAGTTCAGTAGCAACTGCATTAACTTCACTGAACACTTTAAAGTGTTTTACTATTGGGGTCACTTTAATACCTTCTAAATATGGCTTATCTAAAAATGCATCAAATTTTTGTTCCGCTAATTTTAAATAAAACATAGCTTCCTCATTTAGTGAGCTAGTAGCCGCAGAAATAATAGCATTAGATAATTCTAACATATGTATTACTATAAGTTCTGACCCGTATTTGCTTGCTAAATTCGCAGCCGTTTCTAAAGCATATTCTGAATATTCTGAAAAGTCTATTGGTACTATAATTCGTTTCATCAGTTAATTTTTTATTGATTTTCAACTTCTATTATGTAATTCACACTTTTAAGTCTGCTTTTAGCATTATACTTTTGTAAGTGCTCATATCATATTAGTAGTTTTTAAATTGTCATTGAAAATAATTTTGTGTCAGGTTGTTTTCGCTGCAATAACAAATCGAAAGCCATACAAATATTTCTTATAAAAGGCTTCCCTTTTTCAGTTACGATCACCTGTTTTCTTTCAAACTCTAATAAACCGTCACGTTCAAATTCTCTTAATTTTATGAGGACCTCTGGCAATTCTTCAAATACCATTGTTTTATCTAACCACGATGTTTTAAAATCGCACATTAAATTAAGTATGTGCTTTCTAATAATTAAATCCTCTGTGTTTAAAATATGTCCTCTGTAAACAGGAATAATACCTGCATTAACTAAATGATAATAGTCTTCAATAGATTTTGTGTTTTGGGCAAAACCATACCAACTATCACTGATTGAAGACACACCCAAACCAATCATGGCTTGCGTCTTAGAAGCCGTGTACCCCATGAAATTGCGATGTAAGGTTTCATTCTTCATCGCTTTATAAAGTGTATCACTTTTTAATGCAAAATGATCCATTCCTATCTCAACATAACCTACTTTTTCTAAAAGTCGCTTTCCTGTTTCATATTGTTGACGCTTAGATTCACCAGATGGTAAATCTTCATCTTTAAAACCACGTTGCCCATTTCCTTTTATCCAAGGCACATGTGCATAACTATAAAATGCTATACGATCTGGCATTAAAGCTTCCGTCTTATTAATTGTTTCAATAACATCAGCTTCGGTCTGAAATGGTAAACCAAAAATAATATCGTGACCAACAGAGGTATAACCTATCTCGCGAGCCAATTCAGTAACGCGCTTTACATTTTCAAAAGGCTGAATACGATGTATCGCTTTCTGAACCTCCAAATTATAATCTTGTACTCCATAACTAACGCGTCTAAAGCCTAAATCGAATAAGGTTTGAAGATGTTCTGCTGTTGTATTATTAGGATGCCCTTCAAAACTAAATTCGTAATCTTCAGCTAAATCTGAAACTTTCAATAATTCAGAAATTAAATATTTTAAATTTTCTGGTGAAAAAAAAGTTGGTGTTCCACCTCCAAGATGCAATTCTTTAATTTTTGGTTTGCTACCTAAAAGGGCTATATATAAACTCCATTCTTTTAGAAGTGCTTTTATATAAGGAGACTCAACCTCGTGACGTTTTGTTATGCGTTTATGGCAACCACAAAAGGTGCATAGACTTTCGCAAAACGGTAGATGTAAATACAAACTCAGTCCTTCACTGGTATTACTTTCTTTAAATGATTGCTGCAAAGAGCTTTTCCATTGCTTTAATGAAAACGTATCCATATCCCAATACGGAACCGTTGGATAACTGGTATAACGCGGACCTGCGACGTTATATTTATTAATTAAAGAATAGCACATACCTATGAATTGATTCTCAAATTTAGTTGTAAGCATTATTATAAAACATGATTTTTGTCATGATGGATTAAAATTGTTGCATTAACAATCCGAAGTTCTCATTTGCATGAACACATTTATCTACTTAACTTTACTCAAAACTAAAATTACTGACTATGAAAAATTTAAGATTAATAGCACTTGCATTCACTGTTGTATTTGCAACGTCTTGTAAAGAGAATAAAGCAGAAACTAAAGACATTATAGACACTGAAGTAGAAGAAATTGTAAAGGAGAATACAACTGTAAAAAAACTAACCATTAACTTATCTCCAAAAAGCGATAGTAAGGTTGAAGGTACTATCAATTTCAGCGAAAAAGATGGTATGGTGACTATGGTTGGCACTATTACAGGTTTAGAAGAAGGTGAGCATGCTATTCATATTCACGAAAAAGCAGATTGTTCTTCTGCAGATGGAAAATCTTCTGGTGGTCATTGGAATCCTACTGGACAACCACATAGTGCTTGGGGAGATGCAGCAGGTTATCACAAAGGTGATATTGGTAACATTACAGCAAACGCGAACGGTCGTGCAACACTTACAAAAACTACAGACGAGTGGTGTATGGGTTGTGGTGATGACACTAAAGATATATTAGGTAAAGCTGTTATAGTTCATATTGGTGTGGACGATTTAAAGTCTCAACCTTCTGGTGCTGCAGGTGCTCGTGTTGGTTGTGCCGGAATTATAGAATAAACAACTATAACATATATAACGATATCTTCTTCCCCATTTCTGTAAAAATTCTATAGAAATCGCATATGACGGATATAGAAACACTGGTATAGCAGTTCCAGAATAAAAATCAGAATGCATTCGAAAAACGCTATGTTATATATAGTAAAAGCATACATGGAATCGTTTGAAAAATTGTTAATGATTCTGATATGCAGATGAGATGATGTACAGAATGTTTGTCATCCCATGGAAGAGACGACCAAATAAATTTTAATATATATAGAAATTTACAAGAAGGTTTCTGCCCTTTTTTTGGTGATTTATGATCAACTGATGTATTGTTTTTTATCTAACTTAGTGCTATCATATGGCTATAGGTAGTAGCTATATGCTATTGCTATGCAAAACAAATCAATATGGGAAGAAAAGTATTTATAGTTTTTTGTACTGTTCTCTTTCTTTTATCATGTTCCAACAGGGAAAATGTAAGAATAAAAAAAGTAGAGCATTTTTATATTTCTTCGAATAATGCATTAAATATCTTCCAAATTCTCACTGAACAATTTGGTTTGCCCGTGGTATGGGATTATCAAAATTGGGGGAGCTTCTCTAGTGGAGGGATAACACTTGGGAATGTTGTTCTTGAATTAATAGAGAGTGAATCTGCACAAACCTTAACTTATTATGGAATCGCATTGGAGCCCAGTCAATCGTTAAAAAGAACTATACCCTTTTTAGATTCTGTGAATATCTCACACGGCAGAATAAGTAAAGCTGCAGAATGGAGTACTATGTCCTTGACTAATCTACTTCCAGACGACATTAATTTATTTTTATGTGATTATCATGATAGAGACTTTATCTTGCTTGATCGAAAAAAAGCAATTGATAAATTAGTTGTAAATAATGGAGGTGCCTTAGGAATCCAGTTTTTGAAAGAAATAGTAATTGGCACTGAAGCCCCTGTTGAATTTGAAAATGAATTGGCAAAAATTCCTGGGATAGTAAAAAAAGGGACTGAATTCCACTTCTCTGAAGGTCCGAACTTAAAATTTATAAAATCTGACACCCCTTTCTTTGCCTTATTAATAAAGGTAATGTCGATGAAGGAAGCGAAATTGGAATTAGAGGCTCTTGGTTTAAGAACAAGAATTACTGAACAGGGAGTAGAACTTATCGATGAAATATTTGCAACACGTATAACTTTAATTGAATAACAAGTATTTGCACAACACTGTATCTGTGATAATTGTCTCCTTTCGTCAGCAACTACATATATACTTATCATTGTGCGTCATGTAATTTTATAAATATCTAGAGCTCTTTAAACTATTATTTCTTTTATATGTGCAGATTATATGGACTTATTTCTAGTCATCCCAGGAAAGTAGAGTGCGATTTGATTCAATCGCAGCATTCACTCTTGCACCAAAGTGAACATGATGTTAGTGGGAATCAAAATTCTCAAGGATGGGGATTAGAAAATTTTGTAAAGAATCAAGCCCATGTAGTTAAACAACCACAAGCAGCATTCGAGAGTGATGAATTCCGTTGGCAGGCAGCCAAAATCCATAGTAAACAGGTTATATCACATGTGCGTAGGGCTACCGTTGGTAATGTTAGTCTGGAAAATACGCATCCTTTTGTGCACCACGGATTAATACTAGCACATAATGGGCACATTGATCACTTCCCTATTATAAGAGAAAAAATACTTTCAGTCATTACGGAAGAAGAGTCCAAATGGATTAAGGGAGATACTGATAGTGAACATATACTAGCATACCTGCACTATATTTATCATCAAGACCCTAATGCTTCTTTGGCTACTATATTAACTCGCGGTCTACGAAAAATTATCCAAATGATAAGGGAAGTTGATCCCGACAAAGAATCTGCGCTAAATATAGTTTTCAGTAATGGAAAAGAAATGGCAGCATCCTGTTATAATTGCTCCTTGTATTTTATAGAGAGAGATGCTGTTCATCCATGTCAGATTTGCTCTGGAGAACTCCACATTAACGAAGATCCAAAATCGTATCAGGCGGTGGTAATAGCTTCAGAACCAATCACAACAGACGAAGAATGGAAGGAAATACCGAATCGGTCAATCATTGAGGTGGATTCAATCCTTTCATTCAAAATCCATAAGAATGTGTTAAGTTAATTCCTGAATATAATAGAGCTAAAATGAGTGGGTAAACATCATACAGATTGTAATCAAAGTCATACTAAAACTTTCAAATAATCTGTTACAAACAATTAGACGTCTCTTCTGGGCCCCAAAAATCTCAAAAAGTCATGTTAATGATAAACGAATATATAAAACAGAGGTTGGATTAGGAATCAAAAGTCATACTAGGTTTCAAATGATAATAAAGCTTCTTAACTTATATTTATAATCATAGATAAATATACGATGAATGCAAATTGATATGAATAAAAATAAAAAAGCCAGTAGATAAAACGGTGTATAATTAATTGCTAGAGAGTATTTAAAGCGTATCATGGAAATTCTCCGGAATTTCCTTTAGGCAGTACCTTTTTCATCTCTTAGTACTTACGTAACTAACCATATCCCAAAGGTTATTCAGCATCATAAAAAACTAGCATCATTCAATAATTTTAATATTCCAATTTTTAATAATTTGTAACCTAAATGTTTGGTTCGTCGTCCAACGAGCAAACAACATTTAGAAATAACAAAATAATGAAAAAATCACTTTATTTAAAGTATCTATTAGTAGTAATTACTGTTTTATTACTTAATTCTCAATCAATAAGCTATGCACAAAATTTAACCAAAATTGATAGTTTATTACAGGAAAAATATCCAGACAATGCTCCCGGAGCAACTTTCTTGATTTCTAAAAATGGGGAAATTATTTATAAAAAAGCATTTGGTCTTGCAAATCTAGAGTTGAATGTTCCTATGAAAACGAACAATGTCTTCAAAATAGGTTCTTTGACTAAACAATTTACTGCAGTCTCCATATTAATGCTTCTGGAACAAGGAAAACTGAATTTAGATGATGAGATTACTAAATTCATTCCTGACTATCCTACAAATGGAAATAAAATAACAATACATAACTTATTAAATCATACTTCAGGGGTTAAAGATTATACTAAGGTTAAAGGTCTAAATACAATTGCACAACAAGACTTAACTCCTTTAGAGTTAATTGATTTTTCTAAAAACAAGCCTATTGATTTTATTCCTGGAGAAAAATTCAAATACAATAATTCAGGATATATAATATTAGGCTATATCATTGAAAAAATAACGGGACAGCCTTATGGTGATTTTGTTGAGGAACAAATTTTTAAAAAACTAGAGATGACAGCTTCGCAATATGCCAGTCAGAGAAAGATAATTCAAAATAGAGCTTCTGGGTACCAGAAGAATGACCGTTATACTAACAGAATGGATATTAGTCTTACTTTAACGTATTCTGCAGGTTCATTGATGTCTACAGTTGATGATCTGTTTAAGTGGCAAGAAGCTATGAAAAACAACCTTTTAATTAGTGAAGAAACAACTGAAAAAGCATTTACAAATTACACATTGAATAACGGAGAGCATACTAACTATGGCTATGGCTGGCATATTAAAACCATAAACAACAATCGAACTTTTGAACACGGAGGTGCAATTTTTGGCTTCAAGTCAATGGGTGTTTATTTCCCTGATTTAGATATTTATGTTATTGCGTTAACAAATTGCCTTTGTAACTCGCCAACCAAGGTTACAAGAGAAATAGCAGAATTGGCCGCGAAAAACTAAACTTTTAAAAAAAGCTATAGAACAACATATATAAAAAATAGCTCACCAAGCGCAAGTCATTTAACTTGCGCTTTTTTATTACATTTATGCTATCTAAAAAGTCTTTGCAAATCATGTCGCTACTTTTTATACACAATCCCATTGTAGCTCATTATAAAATCACCAAATGATTCAATCCTATAAGAAAAAGCCGTTACTACAAGAAAAGTATGATACTATTATTATTGGCTCAGGCATGGGTGGACTTGCTACTGCCGCTATTTTAGCAAAAGAAGGTCAAAAAGTACTGGTCTTAGAAAAGCACTATACCCCTGGTGGTTTTACACACGTATTTAAGCGTAAAGGCTACGAATGGGATGTAGGAATACATTATATAGGAGAAATGCAACGCGAGACCAGCATATTAAAAAAACTGTTTGATTATATCACTAATGGTGAGTTAAAATGGGCAGATATGGGAGAAGTATATGACCGAATAGTTATTGGAGATGCGCATTTTGATTTTGTAAAAGGGGTTAAAAATTTCAAAAAACAAATGACTGCTTATTTTCCAGAGGAAGAACAAGCGATTAATGCTTATGTAGATTTAGTTTTTAAAGCTGTAAAAACAAGCAAAAACTATTATATAAGTAAAGCCATTTCACCTTTATGGAATACTTTATTTGGCAGCGTTCTCAAAAGACCATTTTACAAATATTCTGATAAAACAACCTATGAAGTTATACGCTCATTAACAAGTAACGAAACCCTAATAAAGGTCCTTACTGCTCAATATGGCGATTATGGTTTACCCCCCAAACAAAGTAGCTTTTCCATGCATGCCTCAGTAGCGCGACATTATTTTGATGGTGGTAGTTTTCCTATTGGAGGATCTTCTCAAATTGCAAAAAAAGTAGATCCCATAATAGCTGCTTCGGGCGGAACCATCCTAATAAGTGCAGCCGTAGAAGAAGTAATTATTGAAAAAAATACTGCCGTTGGTGTTCGCATGAAAGATGGAAAACTATTTAGAGCTGCAAACATCGTTAGTAATGCAGGCATAATGACAACGTATAACAAGTTATTGCCTTTAAAAACAATAGAGAAACACCGATTAAAGGAACAATTACAACAAGTAAACCGATCTGTGGCGCATGTTAGTTTATACATTGGTTTAGATGGGACTCCAGAAGAACTTGGTATTCCAAAAACCAATTATTGGGTTTATCCAAAAGATGATGACCATGACACCTGCATTAAAAACTATTTAGAAGATATATCTCGACCTTTTCCATTAGTGTACCTTTCTTTTCCTTCTGCCAAGGATCCAGATTGGTCCACTCGTTATCCTGGTAAGAGCACTATTGATGTTATTACATTAATCCCATACGAAACATTCGAAAAATGGGCAGGTACACCATGGAAAAAAAGAGGTGAAGCTTATGAAGCTAAAAAAGAAGAAATTGCACAGCGCTTATTAAAAGAAGTCTATAAACAACTACCACAAGTAGAAGGAAAAATAAATTGTTACGAATTATCTACTCCGCTTACGACACAACATTTTGTGAATTATGAAAAAGGAGAGATTTATGGATTAGATCATAGTCCATCTCGATATAGACAATCCTTTTTAAAGCCAAAAACACCTATCAAAAACTTTTATTTAACAGGGCAAGATATCGTAACTGCTGGAGTTGGCGGTGCTCTGTTCTCTGGCGTATTATCTACCATGGCGATTACAGGAAAAAATGTGCTGAAAAAGTTATAAGCTAAACCCAACACAGTGAAAAACGTGCTACAGCATCGCACACAGTTAATAACCCGCTATTAAATGACTTAGATTGTTATGCAGCACATGAACTACATGAATGAATAATGCGAATTCATAGCATAAAATTTCCTTGTAAAATATTATATAAAAATCATCTCTATTGTTATTAATTAAACTACTTTTGCCGGCTGAAAAAATTCAGATAAAAATTATTATAATGAATAACAATAAAATAACAACAGAAAGTAAAGTTGGAATTAAAACAAAAACATTTAGCAATTCAAATGCTATCACTTGGAATTTGAAAAGACGGTTTAAATAATTTTAGTTTCATATTTAGAATTTTAAGCGGGCTAGTCCCGCTTTTTTTGCTTTTTTCTTCACAAAACTAAGCCCTATTCTATATTCATGTTTAATATGCCTTGCACTTAATACGAAAATGTTGCTTTTTTTTTAAAAGTCCGCCTTCATATATTATAGCTGAATTTAAAAACGGCTGCTAGCAACGCGCATTATTCATTGCATCTCTGTTCTGCACGTGGAAAATGTAAGGGCGTGTCTTTATTTTTAGTGAAAAATATGAAATCACTAAAATTTAAAGAGATAAAAAGTATCTTTATCCTATAATTATAAATCTATGAATCCATCAGCTAGTGGCTGGATAAAAAAATTACTCAAAGAAGTTTCTGAAACGATGTATTCTCAAACAGAAACTGCTGAGTTCTACAACCGTTTAAAACACGCCGGATTTATATATGGCAGCAACATAAAAGTTGTTCTAGATATTGTTAAACCCTTTGATCTTACTGAAGAAGAACGTTGTAAAATCAATTTATTACTCACCTTTTATTTTATTTATAAGAAGGAAAAACTTGAAGAAGATTTTATAGAAAGTCTAATTAGATATTATAAAACGATTAGCGACCAGAAGCGTTCGTTTTTTGATGACTTATTTGGAGATAAAACATCAGATAGCCTGTTAGAAAACATGATCCATAAGCGCATTCATATTGATGATAATTTTATTTCAAAAAGTTTTAATTATTTTTTAATTAACGCCCTTTTATTTGTTGATATTCTAGGCTATCAACGTTTTTTGAAAAACGAAAACGGTATTAAAGATTATGTTAATACTCTTGAATCTGCATTAGAAACCATAGTATTCTCTGTTATTGATAACAAGTCTAAGAAGACAGAATATGATGAAAATCTTATTAAACTGTTTGAAGGGTCAATGCGTCATAAAAACTCAGAATTACCTACATATAGTAATGCTGTCTCATTTATCAGTGAACCGTTAGAAAAGTTATATGTTATAGATTTAGTTTGTATGGCATCTTGGACAGATAAGGTCATTGATAAAGAAGAGCGTGAATTTTTAAACCGATTAAAAACTGATTTAGCGTTAGATAGTGACGTTATTATACAATCTGTAGATGCTATAAATACGTTTTATGATGAGCACAAAGAGGATGTTGCCTTTTTAAGCTCTAAAAATTTAGCACAGAGTTTTTATGATAATAGTAGTAAAGTAGTATCTAAACTCATCAAAAGAAATAGTAAGCGCTTAATTAAAGAGTTATCTGAGAGTAAGGAAGCTATGGCGCTTTTAGCACAATCAACACAGCGAAATCTCACAGACGATGAGCAGAAGAAAGTTCAATCCCAGTTATTAGATATTTTTAAGTCCATACCAAGTCTTGCAATCTTTATGCTTCCAGGAGGTATGTTACTGCTGCCACTTTTCGTAAAGTTTATTCCAAAGCTATTGCCTTCGGCTTTTGATGATAACAGAATAGACGATAAAGAATAGCAGTTTATGCTTTAATTATTCTAACCAATTCTTAAAATCCTTTACACGTTCTCTAGCAACAATGACTTGTTGCTCATTAAAATGATTCAATTTTATTTGCAACCTCGAATTGGTATAACTTACCATGTCTTTAATGGCATTGATATTTATATAATATTTTCTACTAATTCTAAAAAACACATGTGGTTCTAACTCATCCTCTAATTGATCTAGAGTAGTATCTAACAAATAGTTCCTGCCTTCATTAGTAAAGACGTACGTGCCTTTGTTTTCACTATAGATACATTCGATATCGTCAATATTAATGAGCTTTAAATGCTGTCCGACCTTAACTGAAAACCGCTTTTTATACTCACGTTCTATTGGATTAACCAATAACTTTTTAATATCATTAAAATCTAAGGTCACGGATTGGTTCTGTGGAGCTCTTCCTTTATATTTTTCTACAGCCGTATTTAAATCCTCATCATCAATGGGTTTTAATAAATAATCGATACTATTAAGTTTAAACGCCTGTAAGGCATATTCATCATAAGCCGTTGTAAAGATTACTGCCGATTTGATATCAATAGCTTCAAAGATTTCGAAAGACAAGCCATCACTTAACTGTATATCTAAAAAGATTAA
>RCND010001334.1_pt1 | contig 13915 bp, 11 predicted proteins | sample 2041351 | NCBI WGS metagenome assembly RCND01 (sample SAMN09708230, study PRJNA481090) | Marine sediment metagenome, whole genome shotgun sequencing project. | biome: marine sediment; feature: ocean; material: sediment; isolation source: Sewage treatment plant 12B marine sediment (STP12B) ...
AAAAAACAATCTATCATTATTGATGCGGTGCTCTCAGTTATACTAGTCTCTATATTGATACTCATATTTGTTGTTTCGTATGCAAGCTGGCAAACCGACCTAGCTTCCTATCCAACCAACCCTGTTTTTGACCCAGCAACACGGGCTTATTATCCCAGTGTTCTATACGACGACAACGGTTTTACCAACGGAATCGCCGGACCATTCTATAAAATGTGGTACAGTGACGGATCTGGCATCTCAGTTACTGAATCAAGCAACGGAATCAATTGGGGCTCAATCTCTGCCAATACTGGACTTACAAATGCTCACCACATCAGAGTAATCTATGACGAGAATCGTTTTGATAGCGGAGTTACAGGGCCTTTATACAAAGCCTGGTACTGGGACACCAGCAAACTATATGAGATCGGCGCAATTCGCTATGCCGAATCAAGCAACGGTATCAATTGGACAAATGACCAAGTAGTCACTCAAGATGCATGCCCAAATTGCATTATCGACAACACCATTCCCACCAATTGGAATCGTGGTAGTTATGGACCCGTATTCAATTTTTACAATACTAGTGCAACAAATTCAGGAACCAATCCGTTCGATTATTCCTACACAATGTACTTCGACGGCACCACTGGTGGTGTCCAGCAAATCGGCTTAGGATACTCTGCAAATGGAATCCATTGGACTATCGCTGATCCCAATCCAGTACTATCTTTTTCAGCAGGTGAATGGGATGGTACACACGTAGGATCAGGCACTGTTATCAGAAAATCTCCCAATAATTGGGAATTTTGGTATAGCGGTGGCACCGGCTCTCCCAACAATGGAGTTGGATTTGCTTCATCAAGCGATGGAATCAACTGGACCAAAGATATTGCAAATCCGTTTATTACAACCATCCCCGGCACATGGATAGACAATCGAGCTTATACACCTTATGTTATTTATGATGAAGATAGATTTTCTGGTCATGGACAAAATACAAACTATAAAATGTGGATAACTGGCCGAGATGCCGGAGGAAATTATAGCATCGGATATTATGGACGAGATGTAGCAATACTCAATTATAGTTCTAGTAATACCTATCCTGAAATGGCAATCAACGACGGCTCAATAGATAACAGCACACCACTAACAATCACCCTCACAAATGACACTTTCCAAGATCTCGACGGAGACGATCTTCTTGATATTGGCACAGAAGTCACTATCGGCAATGTTCCACCTGGACTAACACCCGTATTGACACTAAGCAGTAGCGACACCATAGCCACTCTTGCTTTCACGGGATTTGCCACTGCCCATGCCAACATCAACGATGTAACTGATTTAACTTTTAATTTCGACGATAGTGCTTTTATCACCAACTCAGCCTCATTGGTAGTTAATGCTACCGGACCACACAGTAGCAACTGGGGAATTGATTTTAACGATCCTCCACCTCCACCATTACAACCAACATCAACAACCCCTCCACCGTCTTCAAGTAGTGACAGTGCGATTCTTCTTCTTTACAGACCAAATATTACCTCAAACGGTGGTAACAGAGAAGCTCAAATTTCAATAAATGAAAATATAACATTAGTAACCACAGTTCAAGCAAAAGTCACCAGAGGCAATTTGGAATACAGTATTTTCAACGGAGATGACGCTAATTTATTTACAATTAACAATAAAACCGGAAAACTAGAATTTATTTCACCTCCAGACTTCGAAAACCCCAGAGATATCAATACAGACAATATTTATGAAGTAGTTGTCAGAGTTGACAACAAAAGTTACTCTGAACCATTGTTTGACATGCAACTAATCTTCATTCACGTCCTAGATGTAGAACCGGAAAAAACAAATACCTCATGCTCAATCGACTGTTCTTTGATTGACTATGACATATACATCATCAATCCTAATGGAACCGAGAGACACACTGGCTCAGACTATGTTCTAGAAGAAACAACACAATCTAATACAAGACTACTCAAGTTCGAAGACTATTTGGATATGGATTATGATGACGTACATGTAGAAATAGACAGTCAGAATTGTGCCCAAACAAAATTTAATCTCATAAATGTATCAGCCGATTTTCATCACCAGATTAGAGTCAAAATATTTTATCAAGGTATTGAAAAACAAGATCTTCTCTTATGGAAAGACTCCAAGAAAGATATTGGCCATGAAATAGTCACAAATTTGGAAAACAATCCTATTCTTTGCCCTGATTAAACTTCAACCACAAAACCTTCAAACATACAAGCAAAAACAGGTCATTACAACCTGTTTTTCTCATCAAAGGGTGACTGACGGGAATCGAACCCGCGACCTCCAGTACCACAAACTGGCGCTCTAACCGATTGAGCTACAGCCACCACAATAAGCAATAACCATAAAAACAAACTCTTATTACTTATATCTTATCAAATACTCTGGGCAGGACTCGAACCTGCAACCTTTGCCTTAGAAGGGCACTGCTCTATCCAGTTGAGCTACCAGAGCCTACATCAATTATAAATACTACCGATTATTTTTCAATATCTATCATTCTGATCATCAAATTCATTTTGCGATTTTGACTCCTTTTTCTCCTTTCAAAAATTGTGAGTAATTCGATCAAGCGGAGAGTAACGAGCATTGATCAGAAAATGAAAATTTTTGAAACAAAGGAAAAAATGTTCTGGTAGCGTAGTGAAAGACAGTTTGACTGGCTTACACGAAGCAATAAGAACATTTTTAACGCAAAGCGGGTGACGGGGATCGAACCCGTGTCCTCAGCTTGGAAGGCTGATATAATAAGCCACTATACGACACCCGCAAAAAGTACTCCTTGATATCACCAATATAAATTGTAACAATTATTCTATACAAATAAAAGGCATATTCTTTATGAATCAACACATCTACAATATAAAATACATTCCTGGTACAAGTGAATACGTCATCAAAGAATTGGAAAACAAATTTCCAAACATTTTAACTACTGTAATATCAGATGACATTATTGAAATTCAAACTCCAAACGAGAATATTGTAGATTTTCAATACCTTCTGAGCGCTATCTCCATAACCAACTCACAAAACTACAACCTACAACTACACAAACGATCCTGGCGCACAAAAAACCTTCCAGCTAGCACCAACCCTCCCCTCGCATACATATTGTGTGAAATGGCCAATCTAAACCCTAAGGATATTCTCTACGATCCATTCTGTGGAGCTGGGACCATACCTATCACCGCCATCACCAATTTTAAAATCAAAAAAGCATTCGCTTCCGATGTTAGCGGCAATGCAATCGACAATGTCGAGTCAAATAAAAAATCAGCCAACATTACAGACAAAAAACTAGTTACATTCAGATCTAATATCTCTATGACCAAACTAAAACCACAAACAATTACAAAAATTATTTCCAACCTGCCTTTTGGAATCAGAACCGGATCTCATGAAAAAAATATAGAAATCTATCAAAACCTTTCTCAAAAAGCAAAAAAGCTTCTTACAAAAGACGGAATAGGAATATTCCTTACACAAGAAAAAAAATTATTCGAGAAAGTATTCAATAAAGATTTTAAAATAAAAATCATTACTACGGTAGACATTGGAGGACTAACTCCAAATATCTACAAAATCAATCCCAGATAACACTTTCAACTCACACAGACTTTCAACCACAAACTACAAACTAATTTAAATGATATTCTTAAAATATAGATAAAAAAATAAACAAAAATATGAATCAAATTTTAGAATTAATATTCAATCCAACCAACGAAAAAATCATCCATACAGTATTGATTTTTCTAATCTTATATATGGTTTTGTATTTAATCAAAATAACCATAATATCAAGCATCAACAAAAATGCTGAGAAAACCAAAACACAACTCGATGATCTTGCCAAAAACATAATTAATTCCTACGGTTCACTATTCTATATCTTCATACCCCTCTACTTCACTTCTCAAATTGTATCAATAACCAACACTATTGATGATTATTTATACAAATTTTCCATCATATTCTTTGCTTACTATATAGTCAAAACACTTACTGGAATAGCAAATTTTGGATTTGCATATTTTATGGAATCTCAAGACAAAGAAAACAAAGTAGATCCGGCTTTACTCAAAGTTGTTAACTCAATAGTCCAAATAATGCTTTGGATCGTAGCTACAATCATAATTCTCCAAAACTTCAATTTCAATCTATCTGCACTCATTGGAGGTCTAGGTATTACAGGTATCGCTGTAGCTTTCGCTCTTCAAAATGTACTCAAAGATATTTTCGCTTTCTTTTCTATCCTTTTCGACAAACCATATAAACCCAAAGACTTTATAGTAATAGACAACTCCCAGATGGGAACAGTCAAAAAAATTAGTCTTCGTTCCACTAGACTCAAAACTCTTCAAGGTGAAGAATTGATTATCCCCAATCAGCAAATGACTGACGCCCAAATTCGCAATTACAAACAAATGAAAAAAAGAAGAGTTGAATTCTCTATCGGAGTTTCATACACAACATCAGATGCAAAACTTAAAAAAATTCCTAAGATAGTTAAAAAAATTGTCAATTCAGTAGATTTATGCAAATTCAAATATTGCCGATTAAAAAAATTAGATCAGTACTCCTTAATTTTCGAAATCATATACCACGTCGACTCTCCCAAGTACGACCTCTATATGGAAACTCGTGAAAAAATAAATATCGAGATTATAAAAAAATTCAAATCAAATAAAATTAATATTCCTTTCCCTACTCAAGAAATTCATATGAAAAAATAATTCTTTCTCCAAAACAACATACAAAAAACTTGAGATTTATCTCAAGTTTTTTGATTCATCAATATCATATTTTATTCTTTTTCAATTGAACACGACCCTCCAGCACATCTCGGCCTTTCTTTTGGTTCAGATATAATCCCTAATTTCATCAATCCATAATACATTTTGCAACCAACACATATTCCAAAACTAGTCTCCAACCACATAAACACCAAACATATCGAACACAGTATCAAATTTTGCATACCTTTTATATCCAAAGATACAAGCAATATCATCATGGTACCAGCCATCAACAACCCAATTGCCCATGCAAATCTCTTCTGAACTGCTCCCACCCACTCCGGATCTTGTTTTCTCACCATAAATCGAGCCAACATACTAACTGGACTTGGGCATGTACCCCATATCACCCTTATCAAGAAATCAATAAAAAATAATACAACTACACCTTTCACATAGAAGTAATCTCCCTCAAAATAAGCCATTGCGAAAGCAAACAATCCCAGGATTAGCATAATCCCAGCTCCTGCCCTTACTTCTCTTTCATTTAATACTCGATAACTAGCCTTCTCTCCATCTATCTCCAACCCAGGAATAATTTTTCCAAACTTAAAACACTCTTTGCTAATCATTTTTATTTATTAGTGAACTTTATTAAATTATAACAAAATAATTTTCTACCAAAAAAACAATATTTTACTATTGTCTTCAAACAAAACTTATTAATTATTCTTATACTACTTACTGCTTTATTCTTAATCACACAAAAATCGGGGATGAGAGACTCGAACTCTCGACCTGTCCGATGCTTCCTAAGCTATCGGACCGCACTAGCCAACTGTTATCATTTCTCTATTTCTATTTTTCTCTTCTTACTCAAATCGGGGATGAGAGACTCGAACTCTCGACCTCCTACTCCCAAAGCAGGCGCGCTAGCCAACTGCGCTAATCCCCGAAAATCAATCACAATATAAAGTTTACATCATCACTTCTTATTGTTCAATCTACAATAAATATCTTATTCACAATTTTACCATCGATCAATTTAACCATTATCCATTCTCCGCCCTAGGCGGATACGCCTTGGGCGCAAACCATTCAGCCACTTCAATTACATACACTTTAAATTCCACTTATATTTTTAATTTTTAATTATTAATTTTTAATTATTTTCACTCTCTACTTTCTTCACTTTCTTTTCAGTCACCCAAAAACCAAGATACCAACCAAATATCATTCTAGTCTGTGACTCAAGAGCCGGTATCGATCCAAACAAACTTGAATTAATAACGACCAAACCCCACATATAAAACATTTCAAATACATTCCATTTGCCATACTTTGGAGGTTTTGGAGGCAACATAACAAATGAAATAAGCATAGAAATAAAAAGACCTATCATCGCAAATGATACAATTCTTGATGCCCAATATGGCAAATAATAAGATAATGGAGAGTCAGAAAATTCAGCATTCAACAAAAACGGATACCAGCCAGCCAGCATGATAAAAATACTAACAGTCGCCCACGAGAAGTGTCCATCAATAATTCTCCAAGCTTCCACAACTTTTTTCCACCAATTCACTTTTTTATCCTTCAAACCTTCAACTACCATATATGGAAAATGTTCTACACCCCACGCCCATCTTCTCATTTGCAGATATTGAGCTCTCATAGTTTTCCAAAAACCATCCGACAATACCGCATCCATATACACAGGAGTATACATCGGTATTACCTCATGATCACCTTCATATTTGAACATTGCCCGATAATACTGCCTAGAATCTTCACTAACAATTGTTACATCCCAAAAATCTATATCAATCAACGTTTTCAAACACATTGCCTGACTAGAAAAATTTACCATTCGATAACTTCTGGTTGATTCTATTATTTGCCAAAACGATGCTGATATCGCTACTGTTCGAGTTAATATCGGAATATCCCAAATATTATTATTGAACATCGGAATAGGTTGATAAGTTTTTCTGGTTCTTCTTTCTGCAGTCAAATATTTGTAAGTCAAATTTGCAAAATATTGCGGATGAGTTCTAGTGTCACAATCAAAATTTGAAACAAGTATTTGGTCAGTATCCAACCCCATATCTTCGATATTCTTCAATATACTTTTTATAGCCCACGTTGCATTCGCACTCTTTCCTTTCATTTCTCCTTCTATACCATCTGGATGTTCAGTTACAAAAAAACCAGCAAATTTGTCTTCATATTCCTTTTTTAACACTTCTCCTCTCTTATTCATCTCTTTTCCTGCTCTTTCCTCAAGAGCCATAACCACAATCAATCTATCTTTTGGATATTTACTATTCAGATATGATTCTAACGAAGGTCTTATTATCTCAATCCCCTCATTATATGAAGGTAATAAAATAACATGATAAATATCGTTCCAATCAACTTTTTTGTCAGTCAATTGAATATTCTTCAATTCTTTACACATTTTAAAGTAATCATTTTTCCTATCATTTCTAATATTCAAATACCCTGTTATTAGCCTATATCCTACTTCTATTGCTTTGAACAGCCAATACAAATCAAATACTATCACCCAAACCGCAACCAATTCAGCATTAAAAAATGCTAGCACGAATGGCCCTAAAAGCATGCTCCAACTCAACAAACCAGGCACCATCTCCATGAGACGGTAAAACCACCTAGTTTCATAATATTTTTTTATACTTTTTTCCATAAAAAACAACTCAATACTTCAATATATAAGATTTCAAAAAAGCTTGTTTTGTAACAAAATCATACTACATTTATATCAATAAATCGATGACTTTTTACTCACCTTTCAACTATTTTAAAATTTAAATATAAGCTTTGAGTTCTATTTAAACAAAAGACATATAATATATTCCAGTTATAACCACCAACAAAGCCAAAAACGCTGCCGATCCAAGCATTATGTAGCTCACTAATTTTTCCCTATTGTATGAAAAATATGCCAACAAAACATGGAATAATCCCATTACAGTCACAAACAAAGGCAATACATATTTATACAAAAAATTATAAGGCTGTAAAAAGTTGAAATATGCGGGCATACCAACTGAAAAGGTTATCTGTTGATACAATACATACCACAACACCCAGGAGACAATTAAAAATAGAATCAAAAACACAAAACTAACTATTATCGCCTTATCAGTGAAGAAATTATCTTTTCTGTATTCATTTATTTTTATTTGCTCCTTTGACATAGATTTTTGTTTATTTTTTTAACAATAGTAATTATATCATCATATAATTTTGAATTTTTTTAGCATTCTATACATCAGCAAAAACATTAGTATACCGACTATTTTCGCACCAGGTGTAACCAAAGTAACAATCAATTGATCATTCCACAAAACAAAATCCAAAATCCTCCACCAAAATACAAAACCAAAACAAAAACCAAAAGCCCATTCTAGTCGAACTTTTAGAATCTCAATAACTAGAAAACAAAAAGTAGAGAAAAATATGTAATTCACAATATTTATTTCAAACCAAAACACAAACATAAAACCAATCAACAAACTCCAATAAATATTATTTGGTAGATCTAAATTTTTTACATACTTTTTAATAAAAAATAAAACCAAAAACACCACTGCAAAAGCAAAAACATCCATCATGCCTACTGCATTTATTCCTTTTAGGTATCCGTATCCCATTATCCACCACAACAAATACATCAATAGAACTAATACTAGTGATACTAGAAAAAAACCTACCAATTCTGACAACCTAATTTTTTTCAAAAATTCATACATAAAAAAAACCTCTACATACATTGTAGAGGTTTTCTCATTATAGAAAAATCTTAATTATCTTTATCTTCACTATTACTATCATCTGAATCCTTCACGTCATCATCTGATACTTTGTCATCTGATCCTATTTCTTGATCAGTAGCTTTGGCTGAAACATCCTTAACTCCTATTCCAAAACTAAAATAACTCATAGTGTATCTCCAAACATTAATATTACTATTCTGTTTCAAAGATATCACATTTTTACTTATTTGTCAATAGTTATTAACCACAAACCCAATATTTTGAGATATACCACTCTTGGCTGTCATCCCAGAAATGAAAGTGAGTCATCGATAGCGCAGCATCCCGATTCTTCTCACCAATATTACAATTTCGGGAACGCTCCATTATCAGGGATCTAATCCTTAGGTTATGAATGAGATCCCGGATCTAGATACGTCGCATAACTCCTTTCTGTCCGGGATGACATATTAGGTGAAGGTTATCGAATTAATGGGTTCATTATTTAAAAACAACCTATCTTACCATAGACATTTTGATAATAAATACAGCTACAACCACTACAATCACCTGATATATCAATCCATATTTTAGTTTTGCAATATTTTGGATTTTTTTATGAAAAGTAATATATGGTTCTAAAAATTTGATTTTTCCCAATTTTATCACCATTGTAATTATATCTGGAAGTATAGAGGCAAACATTCCCAATAACACATTCAAGTTCAATCCATTCCCCACTATATAGAACGCTAACAAAAATCCCACCAACAAATCCATCGAAGCAACTTGGTACCATTCCTTCTTAGGCCATTTCTCATAATCAGGATCCCAATGTGGGAAAGCATCCCAAGAGAAATGAAGAACAATCGAAATCAAAATAACTAAAAACGGATTTGCAACAACCGTACCTACCGCCGCTCCAGTCAAAATGTGCGCAGTTGACAACATATATATTTTTTACAAACTCAAATAAATTATTACTAACCCTAATATCAATGTATAAACAGAAAAATATGCAAATGACATTTTCTTAATCTTGTGCAGAAACCACTTAATCGTATAAAACGAAACTATAAAACATATGACCACACCCACTAGTACCTGCGTCATATTCACTCCACCCATATCTCCTGTCTTTATAACATCAAATATTTCTAAAGTACTTGCCCCAAAAATAGCTGGTAAAGCCAGTAAAAATGAATACCTCAAAGCACTTTCTTTTTCCAACTTAACATAACTTGCACCTACTATAGTAGAACCGGATCTTGATACGCCAGGAACCAAAGCTAAAATTTGAAACAATCCAATGACTAGAGCATTCTGCCAATTCATTTTCTTATAATTTTCTTTATTCTCAAATTTGTCTATCAAATAATTAAATAAAGATGTTAACAACAAACCAATTCCAATCACAAAAAAATACTTATCAAGCAGATCTACATAGTCTTTCACCAACAATCCAACTATTACTACTGGAATTGTAGAAACCAGAACAAGCAAAAATATCTTCTTGGACCGAAACATTTCTAATACTTCTTTTCTCAAAACTATCAAAATCGCCAATCCTGAAGCAAAATGCAACATCACATTAAAAAACAACATATCACCCGGCACATTTAGTATTTTTCCCAAAATAAACAAATGACCAGAACTAGAAACTGGCAAAAACTCAGTTACGCCTTGCAATATAGATAGTAGTACTACAGCAATCCAACTCAATGTGAAATCCTATGTTATTATTATTTAAATTTTTTATCTCTAGACCAAATTATATTTGCTTACCTTTCTGTAAAATTATATTATTAAAAAGTCGCACAATAATATTAATAATCAAAAATGAATCTAAAAAATGCAATTGAACAATTTCTAGAATATTTGCAAATAGAAAAAGGAAAAAGCGAAAAAACTATCGAAAATTACACTCACTATCTTTCTCGCTTTCTTAATTTTACCAAAAATATAAATGTCTCAAAAATCACCCCAAAAACAATTCGCACCTATCGCCTCCACCTGCATACTTTCAAGAACGACAAAGAAATACCTTTATCTCCCAAAACTCAAAATTATCATCTAATCGCCTTAAGATCATTTTTAAAATATCTTCAAAGAATTGATGTCAAATCAGTCAGCCCAGAAAAAATTGAGCTCATCAAAATCAGGACCGAACTTCCAGAATTTTTGGAAAAAGATGAAGTCGAACAATTACTACTGGTACCAACCAACAACAAAAAAATCACTGAAGTACGTGACCAAGCGATTCTTCACACTCTTTTTTCTACCGGACTTCGTGTTAGTGAAATTATCAAATTGACTAAAGAAAATATCTCTAGTCAAAGAGAAGAAATTGCCATCACTGGAAAAGGTGGAAAATCTCGAATTGTTTTTCTCTCACCTTTAGCTCTAGACTGGATAAATAAATACATTTCATTACGCGAAGATATAGAACCACACTTGTTTGTCAATCATTACAAAAAGAATGAAACCACTCCCCTATCCCCTCGAAGCATTCAAAGAATTATAAAAAAACTTGCCCAAAAGGCAGGTATAGTCAAAAAAGTCACTCCTCACACTCTTCGTCATTCTTTTGCCACAGATCTTCTAATCAATGGTGCAGATCTTCGCAGTGTCCAATCCATGCTAGGACACTCTTCTATTACTACTACTCAAATATATACAAACATTACCGACAAACATCTCAAAGAAGTCCACGACAGATTTCATAACAAAAAATCATAAAAATTTAGACGTCGTTAATAAATAACGACGTCTTTTTCTATTTAGACTTAGGTAAATGCAATAAGTGTTTTTCAGCCATTACAGCCAAAAATGGATAATTGTCACTTTTAGGTATTCTATCCTTAACTTTCTCTTTTCTTTTTTTAGTTTCTTTTTTAGACTTTGTTTCAAAATCATTTCCTTCTTCAGGCAATTCTTCTAATATCCCCATTCTCTCATTAATCTTTTCAATACAAGATTTTATCTCGCTTATATCTTGTTTAACTACACCAATCTCTTTGTTAACAAAATTGGTATATTCTCTCAACTTTTCAATCTCAGCGAACTGCCTCCTCTGTTGCTTCCAGAAAGATTCAAAAATAGGTGACATAGTTTTGAACAACTCTCCAGTGAATTCTTCAAACTCATTCACTTTTTTAACTGCTTCATTCACTTGAAAATCAGAAATGATTTTCTTGTCAACTTCTATTAAAAAATCGACAAAATCATCATTTATTAAATCAAATATTTTTTCCTTTTCCTTTCTTAAACCAAGATAATAACTGACCATACTCTGTTCATCATTAATTTTTATGGCTGACATTTTGAATGGCAAACTCAAATCATAGTTAATTTTAAAATGAGTAACATTCTTCCCATAGTGAGTTAAAAAACCTCCTGAACCAGACCACTTTCTTATTAGTAACTCCATTTTTCTCCACCCTGCTAATCCGACAGCCATCAAATAATATCTCTTTACCTCAATATTTTCTGGCAAAAGCTTTCCTTCACCACTCACTACCTGATAAGAGTTGCCACACACAAAATTATATTCTCCTTTGTTGTGATACAACAAAAGTAACAAACAAAACATTTGGGCTAAATCCTTTTGACTCCTTACTTCATGTTTCACTTATTTTCACACCCCTTCTTATTATTAATCTACGCCTAATCGAGACTATTATACCCAAAATACAATATTCAAGCTAGTTTTAGCAATATATGCTATTCAATTTAAACTATAATTTAATCATAAATATTGCTAAAATATCAGTATAACTATAATAACAACACTTATTAATGCAACCAGACCTAACGAAAATTCGAAACTTCTGTATTATTGCTCATATAGATCATGGAAAATCTACATTAGCTGACCGTATGCTCGAGATAACTAATACCGTAGAACAACGCAATATGAAGTCGCAAATGCTAGACCTCATGGATATTGAGCAAGAAAGAGGAATTACGATCAAGCTTACTCCAGCCCGCATGGAATATAAAGATCACATACTCAATCTCATCGATACTCCTGGTCATGTCGATTTTGCTTACGAAGTGTCAAGAAGTTTAGCAGCCGTAGAGGGTGCTATCTTGCTCGTAGACGCTACCCAAGGAATCCAAGCACAAACTGTATCAAACACATACGCAGCACTCGAACACAACCTTCATATCATCCCAGTGCTCAACAAAATAGATCTACCTGCCGCCCAGCCAGAAAAAGTTTCAAAAGAAATCTGTCAAACATTTGGATTCAAACCAGAAGAAATCATGCAAGTTAGCGCCAAAACAGGTGAACATGTTGATTTGCTTCTGGAACATATTATCGAAGAGATACCTCATCCCGAAGGATCTCCAGACAAACCTACTCAAGCTCTGATCTTTGATTCCAAATACGATTCTTACTTAGGTGTAATAGTTTACACAAGAGTTGTAAACGGAAGTATAGATAAGAACGACATAATCAACATGATATCCAACAATCATCAAACCAACATTTCAGAACTTGGATATTTGTTACCTCAGTATTCAAAACAAGATCGGATCAATACCGGGGAAATTGGATATTTGGCCACCGGCCTTAAAAGTGTTGGGGAAGCAAGGGTTGGTGACACTATTACTACTACCAATAATTTATCTGATCAAGCATTAGCAGGTTACGCAGAAATTCCACCCAAAGTTTTTGCTGGAATATATTGCGAAGAAGGAGAAGAATACCACAATCTAAAAGACGCAGTTGAAAAATTATCCCTAAACGACGGATCATTTACTTTTCAAGCTGAATCATCCCCTGCCCTAGGACCCGGCTTTCGCTGTGGTTTCTTGGGACTTTTGCATATTGAAATAATAAAAGAAAGACTCACCAGAGAATTCGATTTAGATATTATTTTAACCACACCTACCGTAAACTACATTATTCACAAATCTGACGGCACTGAACTAAAAATAAAAAATCCAACCGAGTTACCCGAACTTGGTGAGATAGAAAAAATCGAAGAGCCTTGGACAACTACCGAAATAATTACTCCAAATGATTACCTTGGTAATATCATGGAAATGACCAAGAGACATCGTGGAGTATACAAAAATACTCAAGTATTGGGTGAAAATAGATCTATGCTTATTTTTGAGATACCTCTTTCAGAACTAATTACTGATTTTTATGATCAACTCAAAAGCTTTTCTCAAGGTTATGCTTCAATGAATTATGAAATAACCGGATTCAAAGTAGAAGATCTGGTCAAACTCAATATTATCGTCAATGAAGAAGTTGTCGAATCACTATCACTAATTGTGCACCGATCAAAAGCCGAAAATATTGGTCGCAAAATTACCAAAAAATTAAAA
>RCND010001390.1_pt1 | contig 13892 bp, 14 predicted proteins | sample 2041351 | NCBI WGS metagenome assembly RCND01 (sample SAMN09708230, study PRJNA481090) | Marine sediment metagenome, whole genome shotgun sequencing project. | biome: marine sediment; feature: ocean; material: sediment; isolation source: Sewage treatment plant 12B marine sediment (STP12B) ...
TGCGCGGAGTGATGAACACGGTGCATGTCGGGTGTAACAAGCACGCGGCGTACAATCGCATCAACATGCGGGGCAACCGGATGTTGGCACGGTTAAACATCGCCGTCCCGTTGAGCAGGGTTTTGAATATGATGACCGCAATCGCAGCAGGTCCAAGCGCATAGATCAGCCCAATTTTGAGCAGCATCGAGAGTGCAATTTCAACGGGATTGAACCGTATAGCCGTCGTCACATCCATCTCCACATCTGCATGGTGCAAGCGGTGTAAACGCCACAGCAGCGGTATTTTGTGCGTGACTAAATGCTGGGCCCAGATGGCACAATCGAGGATCAGAACGGCAAGCGTGACCTCGATCCAGATCGGCCAGTCCAATGAGTTGAATAACCCCCAACCTTGGGCCTGTGCGTCGACAGCGGCGCCGACAGCTAGCAGAGGCAAGACGAGGGCCATAGCGCGCAGCGTCACTGTATTGAGGATGGTGATGCCACAATTCGTCATCCATCGGCGTCGTGGCGATTGACGGCGGATGCGCCGTGGCGCGTAGACTTCTATCAGTGCCAGCAGGGTAAAAAGCCCCAGAAACACACCAAGCTGTATGACGCCCTCATTTTCCATCACGCATTTCGAATGATCGAGCCTGCGCCATGCTCGGTGAAGAGCTCAAGTAGACAGGCATTTGGGGCGCGACCATCGAGGATAACAGTCGCACGCACACCCGCCGCAAGTGCATCAAGTGCTGTTTGCGTCTTGGGGATCATACCGCCGGCAATTGTGCCTTCCGCAGTCATCACTTTGATTTGTTCTGGTGTCAGTTCGGTCAGCACTTCGCCAGCGGCATTTTTGACACCGGACACATCTGTCAAGAGCAGCAGGCGATCCGCTTTGAGCGCGGCAGCAATTGCCCCCGCAGCGGTGTCGCCATTGATATTAAATGTCTCACCCTGCATTCCCATGCCAAGCGGGGCGATTACAGGGATCAGCTCTTTGTCTGCCATGTCCAAAAGTAGCCGCGGATTCACTTGTGTGGGTTTGCCCACAAGGCCCAACTCTGGATTTTCCGCGTCACAGATGATCAGGCCACTGTCCTTGCCTGACACACCAACCGCTCGGCCCCCCTGGGCAGAAATTGCTTGCACAATCTTCGCGTTGACCAAGCCGGAAAGGACCATCTCTACCACTTCCATCGTCGCGGCGTCAGTGATGCGTTTGCCGTTCAGAAACTCTGATTTAATATTCAAACGTCCCAGCATATCGTTGATCATCGGACCACCGCCGTGGACGATCACTGGGTTCACACCCACTTGGCGCATCAGGACAACATCGCGCGCGAATTCGGCCATGGCCTCATCGCTGCCCATGGCATGGCCGCCAAGTTTGATGACAACGGTCGCATCATTGTAGCGCTGCATATATGGCAGCGCCTGTGAGAGTGTGGCGGCTGTGGCAGCCCAATCGCGGTTCATTTGCTGTTTTCTCATATTACGTGTCCCAATCATATTGGGCAGCATAAGCGCTTATTCCAGCGTGGCAATGACCGAGCGTAGGGTCGGAATTCCCCACCCCTTTTCAGAGGAAGTCACGATGATCTCGGGGTAGGCGGCAGGATGCTTGCTGAGTGCTCCGCGCACTTGATCAAGCACAGCTTCGCGCTCCTTTTCCTTAACCTTATCGGCTTTGGTCAGGATCGCTTGGAACGTCACCGCGGCACTGTCGAGCAGGCTCATAATCTCGTCATCTACCTTTTTTACGCCGTGGCGCGCGTCAATAAGGACGAAAGCGCGGCGCAGTGTCTGGCGGCCTTGGAGGAATTGTTTCAGCAAACGCTGCCACTTTTCGACAATGGGTAGGGGCGCATTCGCATAGCCATAGCCCGGCAAATCAACGAGATAGAGATCGTCACCGGCGGTGAAATAGTTGATTTCCTGCGTGCGGCCAGGGGTGTTAGAGGCTCGTGCGAGTGCCTTCATTCCCGTCAGGGCGTTGATCAACGTCGATTTGCCTACGTTCGAGCGGCCCGCGAAACACACCTCAAGGCGGTCTGCTTCTGGCAGGCCGGACATGGCAACGACGCCTTTCACGAATTCGGTCTGACCTGCAAACAACAGGCGCCCCTGTTCCAAAGCTTGCGCATCAGGTTCTTCGGCGAGGGGGAAGGGTAGTTGCATTAAACAAGCTCCAACTGGTCGCCGATGGCGACAATGCCCGTCTGGACGACGGTTGCGTAAATGCCAAAATTCTGATGACCGAAAGTATTGAGCGCCTTTAGGGTGTCGACGTCGCGCACGCCCGTATCTGTGTTTGCCGTCGTAGCCTTGCACCGAACGATGCGTTCTTCGATCCGCAGTTTCGCGGTCCCCAAGTGCAATTCACGTCCCATCCAGTCAAACTCTTCCCAGCTGGCCGCTCCGTCAAACCAGATGTTGCCGCGCCAGCGCTGGGGTTGGAGAGGCGACTGTGCTATTCCTTCAACAGCCATATGTGAGGCGTGGTTGCAGAGTGAAATTGATGCAAACCGAGTGTCGGTAAAACCGCGGTTGTCCAAACGGAACACCTGCGCAGGTTGCGGGCGGTTAGGGGCTGCCAGCGGGCTCACCCAAGCGAGCAGTGCGGCTTTATCTGTATCAGGCTGAACGGTCAGGCTTGGCTGTTCAGGGTGATGTAAAGTGATGGTTTCAGAAGCCTCATCCAGCTTGGCGGTGATCGCCATGAGAGGAGGGGATTGTGACCCTCTATTGAAATTCTGGCAGGCCGCCCATTCTGATCCGTCGGCCTTCGCCGCGTCATGGGCAATAGCCCAAAGGCGATCATAGGGCATCGATTGCCCTGTGGTCAGCGTGACACGCTCTAGCGCCTCACACCCATGGCTTTTGATCGGGTGACGCCAAAGCGCCGTAACCTTCATCACTTTTTAGGCTCGGCTTTTTTCTTGCGACCAAAGCCCCCTTTGATGTTGCCCAGCAAGTCTGGCTTATAGCCCTGACTGCGCATGATCAGATATTGCTGGGTAAAGGTGATCGTGTTGTTTGCGATCCAGTAGACGACCAGACCCGAGGCAAAGCTGCCGAGCATGAACATGAAAACCCATGGCATCCAAGCAAAAATCATCTGCTGTGTCGGATCTGTGGGTGCCGGGTTCAGCTTTTGCTGGAGCCACATTGATATCCCGAGCAGCAATGGCAGGATGCCGATGAAGGCCAGCGCCATAATGCTGCCTGCGTCCGGTGTGCCCCATGGAAACAAGCCGTAGAAGTTAAAGATCGAAGTTGGGTCAGGCGCGCTGAGGTCTTGGAAGGGACCAAAGAACGGTGCATGACGCAACTCAATCGTGACGAAGATCACTTTGTATAAAGAGAAGAAGATCGGGATCTGCATCAGGATGGGCAAACAGCCTGCGGCAGGGTTTACCTTTTCCTTTTTGTAGAGCGCCATCATGCCCTGCTGCATCTTTTGCTTGTCGTCTCCAGCTTCTTCCTTGAGCTTTTCCATTTTTGGCTGAAGCTCTTTCATCTTGGCCATTGAGACGTAAGATTTATAGGCGAGTGGGAACAGCAGCGCTTTGATCAGGAGCGTCAAAGCGATGATTGCGATGCCCATGTTTCCGATAAGCAGGTTGAGCTGGTGCAGCAGCCAGAAGATCGGCTTTGTCAGAAATGCGAACCAGCCCCAGTCGATAGAATCGATGAAGTTGTAGACGCCATCTTCTTCATACTTTTTCAGGACATCCCATTCTTTTGCACCGGCAAAGAACTGGGTGGTGTTAGTGATGGTTTGACCCGGACCGACACTTTGGATGGGGCTTAGGGCCTCCGTTTGATAGATGTCACGGCGTTCATCGTATTTCGCAACAGATTTGAAGGCGGTGCCTTGGGTCGGGATCAGCACACTCATCCAATAGTGATCGGTGAAACCGATCCAACCGTTCTCGGAAATCTGGCGTTCTTCGGTGCGAGCACCCGCGCGTTGATTGAATTCAAAGTCGGGCATCTTATCCCAGTCGGTCTCGGAATACTCGCCATCGGTCATGGCAACCACGCCCTCGTGCAGAATAAAGAAGTTCTTGAGGTCGGTTGGGACGCCGTGACGTGCAAGAATAGCGTAGGGTGCCATGGTAGCGGCGCCAGTACCTGTATTTTCGACTGTCTGGGTGATTGTGAACATATATTCATTATCAATCGCAATTTCTTTGGAGAACAGAAGCCCCGCGCCATTGTCCCAGCTTAACGTAACAGGTGTATCCACACCAAGCGTATCGCCTCCGGTTGATTGCCAAAGCGTGTTGGGCCCAGGCACAGCTGCCGCGTCCACACCGCTGTCGGCGGCCCAGCCGTGCAGGGCGTATTGGGCGTTCGCCTCCGTCGCAGGAAAGAGTATTTCAACGATTTTGGCATCATCTTCGAGAGACGTTTTGTACTCAGTGAGCGAAAGCTGGTCGATCCTGCCACCCAAGAGCGACAACGAACCGCTCACACGTGGCGATTCAATCGCAACGCGCCCAGCAGTCTCAAGGGCAGTAGGTTCTGTTTCAGTGCTGGCCGTCGCTGGTGCGACTGAATTCGTTACGTCTGCAGTCGGGGTAGACAGTGCTCCCTCGGCGGTGACAGTTTCTGTCGTAGTGGTGTCGTCAATCACTGTCTCCGCTTCTTGCGGCGGGAACAGCACGAACCACACAAGGATCACAACGAAGCTGAGCGCCGTTGCAATGATAAGGTTTTTGTTCTGATCGTTGTCCATTCGTACGGCCACCTGATGTCTGAAAACTGTCCGCTGGGTACACAACGGGGGAGGTCAAAGGTCAAGCGGATTCGAGGCTTCAGGACGCTTTGACCTATCAATCTTTGACGATTTCCAGCCTATTTTCGACGGCTTTGCATGATCTGGGGAGCATCTTGGAGCTTTGCATTATGCGCATTGATCCAATCAAGGGTTTGGTCAAACGGCATGGGACGCGCAATGCCGAAACCTTGTACATGGTGGCACCCAAGCTGTGCTAGCAAAACATGCTCTCCAACAGTCTCTACTCCCTCCGCCAATGTCTCCACTTGCAGCCGTTCCGCCATGGTGAGGATGGCACTGATCATGAGTTGCTGTTCAGGGTCACGATCCGCTTTCATGACAAAGCTGCGGTCAATCTTGATCCGACTTACAGAAAAGCGGCGGATCGAGGCGATGGAGGCATTGCCCGTGCCAAAATCATCAAGATCAATACGGCAGCCCAATGTGCCCAACGCATTGATATTTTGAGTGATCATATCGTCAGGGGCACTTGCGACGACAGTTTCAAGGACCTCAATCGCCAAGCGATCCGGTGTCAGATCAAACCGATCAAGATCCCATTTTACCTTCTCTAGCAGGCGCGGGTTGCTGAGATCAGAACTGGTAAAGTTCACACCAACTTGGGGAACACTTACCCCTGCAGCATCCCATTGCTTCAGCGCGCGAAAACTATGGTACATCATTACCTCAGCCAGACGCTCCAGCAGGTTTGCAGTCTCGATTGCAGGGAGAAACTCGGCTGGGGAGATAACGCCACGCACAGGGTGCGTCCAACGCGCCAGTGCTTCAAAGCCGGTAATGCCACCCGTGTCTGTGCACAGTTGGGGTTGAAACCAAGGTGCAATTTCACCGCTGTCGAGGGCTGCCACCACATCTTCGTGAAGCGCGCGGCGGGTTTTGCGCTCCTGATGCACTTGTTCTGAATAGGCGCGTATGCTCGATGCGCCATTAGCCTGAGCACTGCGTAGCGCGATGCAGGCCGCCTCAAGCCAGTCACCCGCCTTGTTTTCAGGTGCGCGGGAGTTCTGGCAAAATCCAATGCAAACATCCGTATAAATAACTGTACCATCAACCGAAAACGGTTCTTCTGCTGCTGTTTGGAGGCGGCCAGCGAGCTGGATGCACAGCTCGAGCGACAATTGACGGACTGGGCTTGTGCATATGCCAAATCGTGCATCACCAAGTTGGCCGATGAAATCACCGTCGCGCATTACGCCGGTTATCCGGTCGCCCATCCGTTGAATGATGGTGTCGCCCGCAGCCGGGCCAAAGCGGTCCACGAGATCGGCAAACCCTTCTATCTCAATAACATGAATGCATGAAGACAGACCATCGTCTACCGCTTGGGCAAACACATCCTGACATTTTGCCGTCATAGGGGCGCGTGCCAAAAGCCCATTTTTGTTTGTATTGCGACTTTGAAGACGGCCGCCCGAGCCGGCAAAGCCTCCAGAGATCAAATACGCAGCAGGAACTAATGCGGCAAGAACAAGCAATGCACCCTCTCCGCCAAACCAATATGCTGCAAGTGATATCGCGGGTACAAATGCCAACGCGGGGGGGCCAGTGAGCAATTCAAACGCGCGTTTGCGAAATGCGGCGCCTTTCAAAGCACTGACTTTTTGGTATCTGTCCGACACTGGTAAACCTCCGATCCGGACCGCCCATACGCTCCGGTAGAACTACCCTAGCTAGAATCAGAAGAACCTGAGGTTAACGCGCTGCGAATAACTTGACCGTGTTTAGTTCAAATCTTTCAAATCACGGGAGAAGCCCATGAAATCAAAAAGATCTGTGTCTAAAAGTTGAGATGGTTTCGGATTGGAGGCGGATCTGAATGTAGTTTGCCTCCGAATGGAGCTATTGCGTTCCCAGGCGTGCAAAATCGCCTTGATCTGTAGGCGCTACAAGCCGTCCCTTGAGCAACATAAATCACATGGTCTAATCGGGTATTTCATCGCCGCAGCGGACGTCTCGCAGGCTTTCTCAGCCACATCGGCCAAATTGAGGTTACAATGAACAAGTTGCCCTTCTCCTTAATCACTATCTGTGCGGTTCCCCCAGCATTTGTCAGGTTTATAAAGAACGTTTCATTCATATCGTCGCGTTGGTGGCCAAGCACCACAGCGAAGCGGCCTTCTTTGCGTTCGATCCTGTAGAGATTGCTACACCGCCTAACAGGGCATTGATTTCATCAGGGTGGACAGGTGTATTGCGCACTGCACGGTAGTTGATTTTCTTCATAACACGTTACTTAAAAGCCAGAGGCTTTGGAGGCTCGGAATTCGGTTTGCGATATTTGCGGTTGTGATGGTGCTGGGTGCTTGTGTGGGCAAACCCGCGCTGGATGACGAAAAGCTGTCTCAGAAGAATTTCAACTTGGAAGAGTTCTTTGATGGACGGGTGATCGCAAAAGGTCAGTCCCAGGATATCTTTGGCGCAGTGCGGCGGCGGTTTGATGTGATTGTCACTAGGACGTGGGATGGCGAAACGCTCAAACTGGTTGAGGATTTTGACCACGCCGATGGCACCATGGAGCAGCGTCTCTGGCGGCTGAAAAAGACTGGGCCGGTTGTGGCGGATCAGAAAAGGACCGGTTTTGCAGATGGTGTGTTGGGTGTGGCACAGGGAGAAGAACGCGGCGATACATTCAACTGGAAGTACCGCATTGATCTGCCCGTGCCTGATGGCACCCTGCGGGTGAGCTTTGATGACTGGAAGTGGGATCTTGGTGGGGGACGCGTGCTGAACCGTGCCTATATGAAGAGATATGGTGGGGATATCGGCGAAGTATTAATCACATTCGAGAAGCAGTGACATCAGTCTTGCGTGGTAAGCAATTGTTCGGAAAGAATCGCACCTGAAGGAAGGTTCACCCGAGCGATGTGTGTCCCGTCGGGGTGTTGAAGATCAGAATCAAATTCAGTGGCACTTGAGGAGCGGCGTCGCCCCAATTGGATGTCGCATCTCAACCAACAATCGAAATTGGAACAAGAGAGCAAGTAGCCGGAGATTTGCTGTTAAAACGCCAGATTTATTTGAAGAATCTGGCGTCCGTCACTTACTTCTTCTCGGGAACAGGGTCGTATCCATCGCCACCAAAGGGATGGCATCGCCCGATCCTGCGCGCGGCAAGGAGACTGCCCTTGATAGGTCCGTGCAATTCTAACGCTTCGAGCGCGTAGGCAGAGCATGTTGGCTGGTAGCGGCAGTTGAAGCCGACCCAAGGGCTAAAGATAAGGCGGTATGCATGCACTGGCAGGGCGATGAGGCGCGCAAGCAGGGTCATTTGCGGGTACCATGCAAAATGCCGAGGGCCTTTTCCATATCGGTGAGCAGTTGTGAGAACGAAATGGTTGCGGTGGCGGTGTTGCGCCCGACGAGTACATAGTCGTGCCCCTGCCTGCCCGCGACAGATAGTATGGCGCGCGCGATTTCACGCAACCGGCGTTTCGCACGGTTACGGGCCACCGCATTGCCGACTTTTTTGGAACAGGTGTATCCTACGCGGATGCCGCTTGCCTCGCCCTCTGGGCGTGGCACCGTCTGGAGAATGAACCCTGGCATCGCCACGCGCTTGCCCCGTGACGCGCGTTGAAAATCGCGGCGTTGGGTCAAAACGGTGGGTATCGGACATGACGAAACCGCCGGAGACTGTGCCCCGCTGACAATTGTGCCAATCAGGTCGGTCTCCGGCGGTGTCATAGCAATAAGCCTAAGCTGCGTATTACGCGCTCAGCTCTTTCCGGCCTTGGGCGCGGCGTGCGTTGATGATCTTGCGACCAGCTTTCGTTGCCATGCGCGCACGGAAACCGTGGCGGCGCTTGCGGACGAGGTTCGAGGGTTGAAAGGTGCGTTTCATCGCTCCGTCTCCATCTAGTATAGTTTGCGCACAGCGGATTCGCATGTGCGCGTCAATTCAGACTTGTCCATTAGAGCGCCACAGCGCCCAAGTCAAACCCTGCAATGCGACAAACACCCCTGATCTGCAATAAATCTGATGCGCGGCGGTCAGATATGTTTCAATCAGGATCATAAGGGGCCAAACAGGCCCCAATTCTTACACGGTTGATCAATCGCGCGTGAGGTGACTGTCGCTGTGTCCGTGAAAGGCGCATCTAGAGTGTAACTGAACATGCATTGAGGCGCAGGATATGGCAGATATGACACGACACACGAGCGATAAATCCTCCACAGCGCGTTATGCGCCGATGGTGGTTATCGGACTGGTCGCGATCGTGGGCGCCTTTGCGCTGCGTGATTACCTCAGCTTTGATGCGTTGCGTGAGAATCGCGAGGCGTTGATCGCGTTCCGTGACAGTAACTTTGTGCTTACTGTGCTGGGGTTTGTTCTGGTTTACGTGCTGATCGTGACGTTCTCCTTGCCCGGTGCGCTGATTGCGACACTCACGGGTGGGTTCTTGTTTGGCACTGCGCTCGGGGTGGGTGTTAACATCACAGCGGCCACGATTGGTGCCACGCTGATCTTCTCCGCCGCGCGTCTGGGGTTAGGCGACAAACTCAAGGCGCGGATGGATGCCTCTGACGGGATGGTTGCACGGATCAAAAAGGGGCTGGACGAGAATCAGTGGTCGATGCTGTTTTTCATCCGCCTTGTTCCTGCGGTGCCGTTTTTCGTGGCGAACCTCATACCTGCATTCTTGGGTGTGCCGCTGCGGCGCTTTGTGATCTCGACCTTTTTAGGAATTATTCCTGGGTCACTGGTCTATACGTCTGTGGGTGCAGGTTTGGGCGAAGTATTCGCGCGCGGCGAGACACCGAACCTCGGCATAATATTCGAGCCACACATCCTGTTCCCGATTTTGGGACTTTGCGTTCTGTCCGTGCTGCCCGTGGTGATCAAGGCCGTGACCGGTAAAAAGGAAGTTTTGAAGTGAACCATATAAAAACAGATATTCTGATTATCGGTGCAGGGTCCGGCGGGCTGTCAGTTGCGGCGGGTGCTGCGCAGATGGGGGCGGACGTGGTCCTGCTTGAGGGGCACAAGATGGGCGGCGATTGCCTGAATTATGGCTGTGTCCCGTCCAAGGCGCTGATCGCCACGGGTAAGGCCGCGTATGGCCAGCAGAACAGCGCGCAGTTTGGCGTGTCTGATGCAGCGGGCGTCGTCGATTACGCTGCGGCAAAGGATCATGTGGCGGACGTCATTGCGACCATCGCGCCGGTGGACAGCCAAGAGCGGTTCGAGGGGTTCGGCATTAACGTCATTCGCGAATTCGGGAAGTTCATCTCACCGACCGAAGTTCAGGCAGGTGACACGGTTATCAACGCGCGCCGTATCGTGATTGCCACAGGCTCCTCACCGCTGGTGCCGCCGATTCCCGGGCTTGAGAATGTGCCGTATGAAACGAATGAGACTTTGTTCGATCTACGCGAGGCCCCTGAGCATCTTTTGATCATTGGTGGCGGCCCTATCGGGATGGAAATGGCGCAGGCGCATATCCGAATGGGCTGTAAAGTTACAGTGATCGAGGGGGCAAAGGCGCTTGGCAAGGATGATCCGGAATTGGCCGAGGTTGTGTTGTCCACTCTCAAAGAGGAAGGCGTCGAGATCGCCGAGGATGCACTGGCCGCCGAGATACGCGGTCAGGCGGGCGCGATTGAGGTTGAGGCCAAGGATGGTCGCATCTTTAAAGGCTCGCATCTGTTGATGGCAGTGGGGCGCAAGGCCAATATTGACAAGCTGGACCTCGAGGCAGGGGGTGTGAAACCAAGCCGTAACGGGATTGAAGTTGATGATAGTCTGCGCACCAGCAACAAGCGCGTCTATGCGATTGGCGATGTTGCTGGTGGCCTGCAGTTTACGCATGTGGCGGGGTATCACGCGGGGGTGGTTATTCGATCCATGCTGTTTGCTCTGCCGTCAAAGGCGAAAACTGCGCATATTCCGTGGGCAACTTATACGGATCCCGAACTGGCGCAGGTGGGGATGACGGAAGCCGAGGCGAAGAAGAAGCACGGAGTTGCTTTGGAAGTGGTCCGCTTTCACTACTCTCACAACGATCGTGCCATTGCGGAGCGTAAGACCAAAGGCTTTATCAAAGTTATGGTGGTTAAAGGGCGGCCCGTCGGTGCATCTATCGTTGGTTATCAGGCGGGTGAGTTGATCAACCTGTGGGCACTGGCACTGGCCAACAAGATGAAGATGAGCCAGATTGCAGCTATGGTAGCGCCGTATCCGACCATTGGTGAGATTAACAAACGAGCAGCGGGTGCATACTTCAGCCCACGCTTGTTCGAGAGTGATCTTGTCAAACAGGTGGTCGGATTTGTGCAACGGTTTATCCCGTGATGGCATGGCACGCGTCTGCGACGACGCCCAACCCGCCATCCCTTATGAGGTCGGACCCGTAGTATGATCAACTCCCTCTCTGGCCGATTATTGATCCTGACCACGATCTTTGTGATGATCGCGGAAATCCTGATCTTTGTCCCTTCTATCGCGCGGTTTCGCGAGGATTACATGTTGGACAGGCTTGAGCGGGCGCAGATCGCATCGCTGACGCTGCTGGCCGATGATATGATTGATGCAGAGCTTGAGGCAGAACTGTTGCGCAATGCCGAGGTTTTCAACGTGGTGTTGCGGCGTGATGAGGTGCGCCAGCTTGTGTTGTCGTCGCCCATGCCACAGGTCATCGCGGGAACGGTCGATTTGCGTGATAATTCCGCAGCTTTGCTCATACGCGATGCGATGCGCAGGCTAGCAGCTCCACAAAATGAAGTGATCCGCGTAATTGGCGCGCCCGTGCGGGATGCAGGACTGCTCATCGAGGTCACGATGGAGACTGCTCCGATGCGCGCGGCCATGATCGACTACGGTTTGCGTATTTTGGCGCTTTCGGCGGTGATTTCGGTGATCACTGCCCTGTTGTTGTTTGTGGCGTTGCGTATTTTTCTGGTCAAACCGATCAAAGGTGTGGTGGGCCATATGCAGCGTTATGCGGCAGCCCCCGAAGATGCGCGGCGGATCATTACGCCCTCTGCCGGGGTGACGGAGTTGCGTGAGGCGGAAGAGGCGCTAAAATCTCTTCAGACAGAGCTGACCAGTGCGCTACGGCAAAAAGAGCGGTTGGCGCAGTTAGGATCGGCGGTCAGCAAAATCAGTCATGACTTGCGCAATATCCTTACCTCGGCGCAGCTGTTCACAGACCGGATCGAGATGTCGGAGGATCCTGTGGTCGCGCGGATGGCCCCCAAACTGGTGGGGTCTATCACCCGCGCGGTACATCTGTGCGAATCAACGCTCGCTTTTGGCAAAGCGGAGGAGCCGGGACCGACACTTACCCAAATGCTGTTGGCTGATGTCGTTGAGGACGTGCTCTATGGCGAGCGGCTTGCGGCAGGAGAGGCGGAGGTCACTCTGGCATCGCAAATACCAGACGGCCTTTGGATCAGAGCGGACCCCGAGCAAATGCACCGTGTTTTGGGAAATCTTGTCCGTAATGCGCGCCAGTCAATTATGGCAACGGGGCAGGCAGGCACTATTACTGTTGAGGCAACGGAATCAGAAACGGCGTGGCTGATTTCCTTGCGTGATACGGGGCCGGGCCTTCCTGCCAAGGCGCAAGAGCATCTGTTTTCAGCCTTTCAGGGGTCTGTCCGAAAAGGCGGATCTGGCCTCGGCCTTACCATCTCTGCAGAGCTGATACGCGGCCACGGCGGGGATATTAAACTGGTGCGGACAGGCGATGACGGTACTGAATTTATGATCACCCTGCCGAAGGGTGACGGGGCAATCTGAAGAAATTTACGGGAGAGCTAAAATAGGACGTTTAGGGGGCTTGCATTGCCTGAGCGCTAATACTAAACCGCCCTTAGTGCACCCGTAGCTCAGCTGGATAGAGTACCTGACTACGAATCAGGGGGCCGGGCGTTCGAATCGCTCCGGGTGCACCAATTCTCCATTTTTTCTGGATAGAGACAGTCTTGTAGATCTTAGGATCACAGGGTTTGAGCGGTGGCTCAGAGAACATAATTCTGCAATTTAGCGATCCACTGAAAAGCTTTAGCGGTCGGGATGTGCGCTGGCGAAGGCAGGGTGTTTCGCGCAAGCCTCGGTAACTGCTTTGATTCGCGTGCAATCAGCGTAGTCTGCACCCCATCGGACCGCATTGTAGATTTGGGGCATCAGAACGATATCCGCGAGGCCAGGTTTTTCCCCGCAGCAGTATGGTTCTTGCGTAAAGCTGCCAAGCATCTGTTCAAAAGCTGCCATGCGCGGGGTAATAAAATGGCGCATCCATTCGGTGCGCGCAGGCTCCTCGCCATTTGTCGCATAGCTTGCGACAGAGAGATTACAGACAGGGTGCAGATCAACGGCAATCGCGTGTGCGAGTGCGGTTTGCTGTGCGCGCTGGGCAGGATCGGAGGGCAAGAGGCCGAGGTCGCGTGTGGTGTCGAGGTAGTCAAGAATCGCCAAGGACTGTGTGAAGCGGTGCCCGTCGATATCCAGAACCGGCACGAACCCTTGTGGATTGCGGGCAAGGTGGTCCGTGCTCAGGTTATGTTTTGCCAACAAATCCACCGTTTCAATGCGGTAGTCGATCTCTGCAAGGTTGAGCGCGATGCGCACGCGGTAGCTGGCCGAGGACTTTGGGTAGTCCCAGAGTATCACATCGCTCATTTGGCAGCCTCTAATGCCGCGGTCAGAATCCCACGGTCACCGATGTGATTGGCCATTGTCAGGATCAGGCGGGCATTTAAAGCATCACTTTGCTCTTTGCTCAGACCTTCGTGCGCTTGGATCAACTCATTGTAAAAGCTGTCAGGATCGGGAATGTTTGCATTAAGGTTTAGCATGATCAGACCTTTCCGATAGCAATGGTAAGGGCCGCTTTGATCGCAGCCTCGTCAAAGTTTGCCCAGCGGGCGATCAGGGCGGATAAGATAGATGCCCTGGGTTGCGTTGCCAAGATAGCGTGATTTAAGCATCTCTGTAGGCGCCTCAATACTCACCGCCTTTGCGTCTATTCCATGCGCCGAAATGTCTTGTGCGTCGGTTCCAATCGCAAGGACGGTAAAGCCGCCGCCGAGATGGTCGAGCAGAAACCCATCGGCCAACGGAGCGTCGGGGCAGGTCATCCCGGGGCGTGTAACT
>RCND010004704.1_pt1 | contig 13892 bp, 9 predicted proteins | sample 2041351 | NCBI WGS metagenome assembly RCND01 (sample SAMN09708230, study PRJNA481090) | Marine sediment metagenome, whole genome shotgun sequencing project. | biome: marine sediment; feature: ocean; material: sediment; isolation source: Sewage treatment plant 12B marine sediment (STP12B) ...
ATCTCTCCAGAGAGGGCAAATAAGGCATTCTGATAGCTATACATCAAACCGGGACTACTTATCGGAGTTACTTCTTTGAAACGTTTAGCAATAGCTGTCAATGTCAAGCCGGCCTCAACTAGATTGGTGTAACTATGGTAAGGTGCCCCTGAAGTGTGTGATAAAATATTGGCTAGCGTAATTTTAGCTGTATTACTTCCAGCTCCCAACTGAAAATCTGGAATATAATCGCTGACTTTATCTTCCCAATCTAATTTGCCTTCATTTTTTAAATTGGCAGCCAATATCCCCGCAAATCCTTTTGATAGGGATCCGAGTCTAAATATCGTTTGGCCGTCAACGCCGCCATTCACATTAATATTTCTTTTACCGAAACCGTCTGAAATTACAATAGAATCTCCTCTAACGATACTCACCCCAGCACCCACGATGTCTCCCGATGCAATACCCTTTTCAAAATATGCTTTTATGGCAACTTTCAATTCTTGTTGTTGCAATCTAAATAACTGTGACTCTTTTTGATGGACTAAAGTATTTTTTAGCTTATCGGTTGAAATTGCATCTTTGGACTCAGAAATTGATGCAGGATTAATGGCACTTATCGTTAGGGCAAAAAGCGTAAGAATTAATATCGTAATGCCTACTAAGAATTTGAATCTGTGCATTGGTGAATTATTGAATCTGTTAGCGTTTAACAGGATGAATTTAGGTTTATATACCTTATTAACCGATTAAAGACGTGATTATTATGTATTTCACTACTTTTTATACTGATTTAAATTCTAAAGTTTGGGTAAACTTATTGGTCTCCTCACTGAAAATAAAACAGGAAAGTACCTCAAACATGCTATAAGAAAAATACCATTACCTATAACTCATGAATTCATTTGGACTTAAAAAAATAGCCTCATCTTATTTTTTGTATTTTTAGATCTTAACCGAATGTAAATGAAATTCAATGACTACTTTAATGAACTTAAGCGACGTAATGTCATTAAGTCTGCATTAGCCTATTTAATTGTAGCGTGGTTGATTGTGCAGGTTCTTTCAATAGTACTGCCAACATTTGAGGCACCGGATTATCTTTTAAAATGGTCTTTGGTGCTATCGGCTCTTGGCTTTCCAGTATGGCTTATTTTTGCCTGGATTTATGAATTTACACCAGAAGGCATCAAGAAAACAATCGATGTTGAACCGGAACGATCAATTTCAACAAAAACAGGATCTCGTCTCAATAAGCTGATCATTACCACGCTTACTTTGGTCATTATTGTTCTTTTAGTTGATCGGTTCACCAGAGACGCAGCAAAAGTCGTTGAGTATGGAGATAATTCTATCGCTGTGATGGCATTTGCCGATATGAGCCCAAAACAAGATCATGAATATTTTTCTGATGGCATTAGTGAAGAATTATTGAATCTCTTGGCCAAGATACCTGAACTCAAGGTGATTAGCCGCACCTCTTCATTTTCGTATAAGGGAAAGGATACAAAGGCAACCGAAATAGGCAACGAACTCAAAGTTACACATATTTTGGAGGGCAGCATTCGCAAAGCGGGCAATATGATACGTGTAACGGCCCAGTTGATCAATACCAGCGATGGTACTCATGAATGGTCACATACTTACGACCGGAAATTAGATAGTATTTTTATAATTCAAGATGAGATAGCTGCTGAGGTTAGTACAGAATTAAAGCTATCGCTTTTAGGTCAGCCGGTGAAATCCCATACTATAGATCCCGAAGCCTATAATCTATATCTTAAGGCTAAGCATTTAACTAAACAAAATACGAAAGACGCTTATATTGAAGCCGAAACCAAAGTGAAGGAATCAATTACCCTTGATTCAACCTATGCCTCTGCATGGCGTTTATTAGCGGAAATATACAATACGGGTTCGTACAATTTTAGTATTCGTGAACCCGAAGCGGGGATTTCTTCGGGCTTGGATGCAGCCTACAAAGCCATTGAATTGGAACCTGACTCTGGATATTCTTACGCCACTTTATCTAGTTTGCAAGAGAAGAATTGGGATTTTGAGGAATCAGCGAAAAACATGAACAAAGCCCTTGAATTAATTCCTAATGATGGCATTATCATAGGTTCTGCTGCTCTTATGACCTATGGAGATTTAGAGAAAGCTGTTGATTTAATCAAAAAGGCCATAGCGGTGGACCCTTTAGTTTACACCAATTACTTTAATCTGGGTCATTATTATTATAGGTTAAATCGATTAGAGGAAGCGGAAAAGGCTTTTAAAACTTTCGAATTATACTATCCAAATTGGCAGATATTTCATTATATGATGGCTAAAATTCGATTGGCTCAAGGTAGAACTGATGATGCTATTTCAGAAATTGAACAGGAAAAACATAAATTTTTCAGTCTTTACGGGCGTAATTTTATCCAATTTGCATTAGGCCACACTAAGGAGGCGGATGCCTTGTTTGCAGAATTCCTAGAAAAATACGGGGAGACAGATTCTGCTAATGTTGCCGATTTATATGCATTTAGAGGGGATTATGACCTATCCTTTAAATGGTTGAACAAAGCTTTTGACGTGAAGGATCCTGTTTTAGTGGAAGCACTTACCTATCCAGCTTTTAAACCCATGTACAGCGATGCACGCTGGAGGGATCTTATTAGGAAAATGGGATTACCTAAGGACCACGGATATTCATTGAATGAATGACCTCATAAATGAAAAAACTAAAATTTCCAACAGCCCAAACCATTTTAATCATCATTGCCGGATTTATAGCACTTTTAACCTGGTTGGTTCCTGCAGGAAAATATGATAGCCTGGTTTACAATGCCGCAAGCAATTCCTTTACAAAAACAAGTTTAGAAGAAAGTATCGAATTGCCAGCAACGCAAGAAACCCTGGGAAACCTCAACATTAAAATTCCTGTTCAAAAATTTACAAGTGGTGATATCTACAAGCCCATTGGAATTCCTAATACGTATAAAGTACTGGAATCAAGACCACAAGGACTTGCAGCACTGGCTACATCACCAATAAAGGGGATAATCGCAGCTGCAGACATCATCTTTTTAGTCCTGATCATAGGTGGTCTAATTGGCATTATGAATCTCACAGGTGCTTTTGATGCTGGAATATCCTGGATGGCAAAAGCGTTAAAAGGTAGAGAGCCTATTCTAATTATTTTGGTAACAACACTTATTGCAGCTGGTGGAACAACCTTTGGTTTTTCGGAGGAAACGATGGCCTTCTACCCTATTTTAATTCCTGTATTCCTGGCAGCAAAATATGATGCGATGGTTGGGCTTGCCTGTATTTTTCTCGGTTCGGGAATTGGGTCAATGTGCTCTACTATAAATCCGTTTGCAACAATTATTGCTTCGGATGCGGCTGGAATAAATTGGACAACAGGTCTCAACAATCGTATAATCATGCTGGTGGTTTGTTTGACTATAACCATTATTTATATTCTCCGTTATGCTAAGCGTGTAAAAGACGATCCATCAAAGTCTCTTATTTATGACCAAAAAGAAGCTTTAGAGAAGCTGTTTGGAGTCAATACTAAGAATACAACAACAGTATTTACAAATAGACTGAGACTCATTATCGCTGTATTTTCATTATGCTTTATCGTCATGATCGTTGGTGTGTCCTTTTTAGATTGGTGGTTTGTAGAAATGACATCCACGTTTCTTGTTGCGGCTATCCTTATTGGGATTATTGGAAAGGTCAAAGAAAGTGTTTTCGTAGAGGCGTTTGCAAAAGGTGCAGCCGATTTACTAAGTGTTGCCTTTATTATAGGTATCGCCCGGGGTGTTACCATATTAATGGAAGATGGACTTATAAGTGATACCATTTTATATCAGGCAAGTATAATTACAGAAGGGATGAACAAAGGGGTGTTTACGAATGTCATGTTCTTTATTTATGGTGGTTTATCCTTTTTCATGCCATCATCGTCAGGATTGGCTGTTTTAACTATGCCAATTATGTCGCCATTAGCAGATACTGTGAATATTGGAAGAGAGACGATCGTAGATACTTATCAATATGGAATGGGCCTATTTTATTTGATCAATCCTACAAGTTTAATTTTAGCAGCATTGGCCATTGTGAAAATAGGCTTCAATAAGTGGTTGCAATTTATAATGCCTCTTCTTGTGTTGTTAATAATAACAACCATGATCTTGTTGACTATTTCCGTTTATTAAAATTAAAAAGCACCCAACATACTATAAAAATTAAATTTTATGAATTCAATCACCTTGCATACGAAGGCGCTAGTCAAAACACTCATCGCGAAAACTGAGGACGGTGTTCAAATGTCAGAGGTATTTTTAGTTGCCTGTGGAGGTTCACTAGTAGATCTCTACCCCGCTAAATTCTTCCTGGCGAGTGAAAGCTGTCTATTGCGTTCTGATCTTTATACGGCCAACGAGTTTGTTCATGCGGTACCGAAGGTACTCGGAGAGCGGTCGGTTGTTATCTTGTGCTCACATAGTGGAGATACGCCAGAGATGGTTGAGGCGGTGAAAGTTGCAAAAGCAGCCAGTTCACTCACGGTCACACTAACGCACAATGAGTCATCTGATATTGCGGATTTTTCGGATCATAATGTTGTATACGAGTGGGGTGATGAATCCAGTGTTCAAAATAATCCGATGGCAATTACACTGGCACTTTGTCTTGAAATATTGCAACAGTCAGAGGGATATGCGAATTACGACGAATTCCAGGATGCTTTACAAAAGATAGACAAAGTCGTTGCATCAGCACGCAACAAAGTGGGTGAACGAGTCGTGACATTTGCAGAGACTTATCAGAATGAGAAAATGTTCTATACGTTATCGAGCGGAGCAAGCTTCGGACATGCGTATGGCTTTGCAATCTGCTCCTTGATGGAAATGCAATGGCTACACGCGAGTGCAATTCACTCTGGTGAGTTTTTTCACGGTCCTTTCGAAGTTACAGATAGTAAAACTAATTTCATTGTGTTGGTGAATGAAGGCCGCACACGCCCACTTGATGAGCGGGTAATCGTCTTCCTTAAAAATTACGCCAAGAATTATGTAGTAATCGACGCCAAAGAGCTGGGTATTGATGTACTTCCAGCGTCCGTTGTTGAGTTTTTCAATCCGATCTTGTTCTACAGCGTGCTGTGTGACTACCGAGAGGCATTGGCGAAAATTCGTAATCATCCACTTGAAACACGCCGTTATATGGGTAAAGTAGAATACTAATATTAATGATGAGAGAACACCATGAAAGTTATAGGAATCGGGGATAATGTCGTGGACGACTACGTTCACATTCGGACAATGTTTCCGGGTGGTAACGCGCTCAATTTTTCGGTATACGCTTCAATGTTGGGTTGTGACGCTGCTTATCTAGGCATTTTTGGAAGCGATGACAGTGCTAAGCATGTGCGACGTACACTCGCCGAAATAGGCATAGATAGTTCCCATTGCCGCTCTGTTGACGGACCAAATGGTCATGCAATTCTGACAATCGAAGATGGCGAACGCGTTTTTATTTCATCGAACGAAGGTGGGGTTAGCAAATCAGTTCCGATGGAATTCATTTTCGACGATCTCGATTACTTGCAATCGTTTTCAATCGCGCATACCAGTGCGTATAGCTATATGGATAGCCACCTACCCCAATTACAACAATTAAATCCATTGGTCAGCTACGACTTTTCGGATGACTTCAACAGCGACCATGCGTTATCTCTATGCAAGTATATCGACATCGGTTTTTTTTCCTGTGCCGAATGGACGGAAGAATCAGCAATAGAACTTCTTGAGAAAGCTGTGAATAGGGGTTGTACCATCGCAGTGGCCACACGGGGTCCCCATGAAGTCATTCTGTATGATGGTCGATCTTGGTTTCGACAGGCTCCCCTAACAGTCATACCTACTGACACGCTAGGAGCAGGAGATGCTTTCATTACTGGATTCTTGATTTCCTATGTAGGAGGTAAAGCCAACACCAGTATTCAGCCAGCCTCGTTGATTGAAAACTCCCTAGAGAAAGCTACTTCATTCGCTGCAGAGATTTGTCAGGTGCCAGGTGCATTCGGACACGGCTTACGCTATTGAGATGTTCATTCACTAGAAATCGTATGGTACGGCAAGTGTAACATAGAAGCGTTTAATCAATTATATTTGAAAAAACTTAAAATACTAACTATGATAAAATTAAATATACTTTCCATATTTCTACTATTTTCCTTAGCTATCTCGGCACAGGAAAAAAAACAAGATTCAACCTCAGTGCCAGAACCTAAGTCATTTATTACCACTCATCAAATATCAAACGGGGGTAAAATAATTAGATACAAGGCTATCGCATCAGAAACATATTTAAAAAATAAATCTGATGAGCCAGTTGCTTCTATATGGTCTGTAGCATACGTTCAAGAAGGATTAAGTGACTTAACAAAACGCCCGGTCACTTTTGTTTTTAATGGAGGCCCCGGATCGGCATCTGTGTGGCTGCATATGGGAATGTTTGGTCCTGAATTGGTAAAAGTAAACTCTGACGCCAAAGAAGATGATGGTGCTGCGCCTTATAATTTAGTGAATAATAAAAATGGATTACTTGATCTTACAGATCTTGTTTTTATCCTGTTGGCACTGGATATAGCCGAGTTTTTGGTAAAGGTAAAGTTGAAGACTATTGGGGTCTAAATGAAGATGCTAAATCCATAGCTCAATTTATGAGACAGTGGATAACGAAAAATAATCGTTGGTTTTCACCAAAATATATTGCCGGTGAAAGCTTTGGAACTACTAGAGCGGTTGCTGTGGCAAATACTTTAGAAAAAGATGGGCAAAACATGGCATTAAATGGCTTAATACTTATTTCTCAAGCCCTGGACTATGCTGGTTCAACATCAGTTCACGACAATATAACTTCTTATCTCACATATTTGCCCAGTATGGCTGCAACAGCTTGGTATCATAAAAAAGCAGGTCAAGGAAAAACATTGGAATCATTTATCGATGAGTGTAGGAACTATACCTTCAATTCTTATGCTTATGCTCTTTATAGAGGATCATTACTCAATGAAATTGAAAAAAATGAGGTTGCTGAAAAGTTGAGTTATTTTACTAGTTTAGATAAGGACTATATTTTAAAATCAGACCTTAGGATTTTAATGCATAGATTTCAAAAAGAACTGCTTGCTGATCAGGGTCTTGCTCTTGGCAGATTAGATGGTCGTTTTATGGGAAATGAAATTGATAAATTATCCGATGGCCCCCATCTAGGTGATCCATCAAGTTACCAGGTAAGTGCGGCTTATACTGCTGCCCTAAATCATTATTATGCATCTGTGCTTAATGTAAAAATGGATCGACCTTATATAACATCTAATGATAAAATTTATAAAAATTGGAAATGGAGAACTGTTCCTCTGGGGAAACAATGGGAACCTGATTTTATTAATGTTGCTCGAAAATTGAGCGAAACAATGAGAAGGAATACTGAAATGAAAGTTATGGTTGCGTGTGGGTATTTTGATTTGATTACTCCTTTTTTTGATGCTGAATATACTTTTTCCCGTAACGGAATAGAGAGAGAGAAAGTAGAAATGACCTATTACGAAGGAGGCCATATGATGTATACACACGAACCTGATTTTATAAAATTGTCGAATGACATTCGAGAATTTTTATCGAATTGAAAACAAAAAAACGCAAGGCTAACAACGGCCAAGATTCATTTAAGCTAATCATTCATAGGACCGTTAGTTACACGTTGGGATGACAATTAATTTATATTTTGGAATAGAAACAACTCAATATATGGAAATACTAGATCAACTTTTAAATATTAACCCCAACTATATTTTGATTGGACTAATAATCCTCTTTTTTTCAATGGAGATGGCCGTAATACGGCCCTTTAATTTAAAGGGCAAGTTCAACCATTTGTTCCATAGTTTTTTATTTCAAGTATTTGCGATTTTCATGGGGTCACTTCTTGGCTTTATGTCAATTACAACCTTTGATTTTATAGCTGAAAACAACTTCGGATTATTTAATTGGTTTTCAATACCCATTGGACTAAAAATTATTATTGGTTTTTTTTTAATTGATTTTGCAGATTATTGGTTACACCGATTTGACCATAAAATTCCTATTCTTTGGAGATTTCACCGAGTTCATCATAGCGATACATCAATGGATGCATCAACCGCTCTTAGGACTTACCCTACAGAATTCATATATTTTACTATTGGAGAGTTAGTCATTTCACTCATTTTTGGATTGGATATTATGTCAATGAATATTTTTCTGTTACTACTTTTGCCCGTCCAATTTATTCAACATACTAACATTCAATACCCAATATGGATAGATAAAACGTTTGGGTGGCTATTAATGATGCCCAACTTCCATAAAGTCCATCATGAGCAAGATCAATTCTATACGGATTCTAATTACGGGACCTTATTTATTATCTGGGATAGGTTATTTGGGACTTTTGAAACAAAGCCAGTTAGCGAAATTAATTATGGACTAAAAGAATTTGAAGGACAAAAAAAACAATCTTTTTTGTACCTAATTAAAAGCCCATTTATGAATATAAAGCGATATAACAACAAAACATAATACCATCATTTAACAATGGGATATAATTAATTGCCGCATATTTCCTACTCCATCCTGCAGTAAGAAAGACCAACCACTACCACCTCTGTAGCTCTCTACAATGTGGCGGTCTTGTTTTTAAATGATATTCCATTTATAAAATTAGATATATTACCTTAGTTTATATAAAAGATATATAGTTAATAAACATATCCCATTGTTGAAGGCAAATTGAGTAAAACCATAAGTGAAACAACCTAAGTTCATACTTACAATAATCGTAATCTGTCAATTCTGCTGTATTTCACTATGGTTTGCTGGGAATGGTGTAATGAATGACCTTGTAGCAAACTTCAACCTTGAAGGCAGTGTTTTAGGGCACTTAACCTCAGCTGTACTATTTGGATTTATTATAGGTACGCTGATTTTTGCTATTTTGACTATTGCCGATCGATTTTCACCTTCAAAAATATTTTTAATTAGTGCTGTACTTGGAGCACTGTTCAATTTAGGGGTAGTATGGGAGGGTAATACTTTAGTAAGTTTACTTACACTTCGTTTTTTTACCGGTTTTTTTCTTGCTGGCATCTACCCTATTGGGATGAAAATAGCTGCGGATTATTTCGAAAAAGGGCTTGGCAAGTCCCTTGGTTTTTTAGTTGGCGCATTGGTAGTTGGCACTGCATTTCCTCATTTACTAAAGGAAATGACGAATACATTTCCATGGAGATTTGTACTGATAGCAACTTCATCCCTTGCAGTGTTTGGTGGTTTATTGATGGTAATTATGATTCCTGATGGGCCCTATCGAAAACCTGGCCAACGTCTGGATCTATCCGCTTTTTTCAGTGTATTTCAGAATCGTGAATTTCGTTCTGCGGCCTTCGGTTATTTTGGTCATATGTGGGAATTGTATGCCTTTTGGGCATTTGTACCTATTATCTTAAAAACATATATCATTGAGCATCCTCAGGTAACATTTAATATTCCATTATTGTCATTTCTTATTATCGGAGTAGGAGGATTGGGCTGTGTGCTAAGTGGTTATCTAGCACAAATAGCTGGAACCAAACGAACGGCATTTATAGCATTGCTCCTATCATGTGTATGTTGCCTTCTCTCCCCTTTGATATTTGCTACCGAATTTGAAAGCTTGTTTATCGGTTTTCTTGTCTTTTGGGGAATGGTTGTTATTGCAGATTCGCCTCTTTTTTCAACGCTAGTAGCTCAAAACGCAATAGCAGAGAAAAAAGGAACGGCACTTACTATTGTTAATTGCATTGGTTTTTCAATAACGATAATCAGCATTCAATTAATTAGTGGGTTAACAGGAATCATAGATTCAAAAAACATGTATGTGATTTTAGCATTAGGTCCCATTTTAGGTTTGATTGCATTAAAAAGGAAAAATAAAATAACTGCTAACATAAAATAAATTCAGCAAATATCTGCTATATGCCATTAGAGACATTATGCTAGCAGTTATAGGCATTTTAGTTGCCTTGCTAATCAATAATTGGAATATTGACGAGACAAATGAAAGATTGAATTAAGATCATATGAGTGCAATCATAATGGAATAACATTAATAACTGATATAGAATTATGGCAGCAATTAGTTATACCTGCGGAATTAGTCACGAACCTCTATTGGGGATCACCGTTGGTGATAAATTTGACGAGATAGTGAGCCAGTTTCCTGATAATGAAGCGTTGATCGTACATCATCAAAATATTAAATGGACATACAGCCAGTTACAAGAGCAGGTAAATGATTGTACGAAAGCACTAATAACTGTTGGCATTAAAAAAGGAGATAGAGTAGGCATTTGGTCTTCAAATCGTTACGAGTGGACCGTATTACAATTTGCCACTGCTAAGGCAGGTGCCATATTAGTCAATATAAACCCTTCTTATCGTATTCATGAGTTAGAATATGCATTGAATCAGTCTGAATGTACTATGATAGTTATTGCAGATAAATTCAAAACCTCTGATTATGAAAGGATGATATTGGAATTGGCTCCTGAATTAACAAAAGCTGCTTTTGGCACCCTTAATGCCTCTAAATTACCTGAGTTGAAAACTGTTGTTTCCCTTTCAAAAAACCCAACAAATGGAATGTTGCCATGGTCTGCATTAATGCGAAAATCAGAAGCATGCTCCACAGCATTTATGGAAAAAAGACAAAAAGAATTATCCTTTGATGACCCCATAAACATTCAATATACAAGCGGGACTACCGGTTTCCCAAAAGGTGCTACCCTAAGCCATCATAATATTTTGAACAATGCATATTTTGTGGCAAAAACCATGAAATTCACCGATAAAGACCGTCTTATAATACCCGTACCCTTGTACCATTGTTTTGGTATGGTCTTGGGAAACTTGGGATGCATGACGCACGGTGCAACTATGATTTATCCAAGTGAAGGCTTTGAACCACTTGCTGTTTTACAAGCCGTAGAAAGAGAAAAAGCAACTGCATTATATGGAGTGCCAACTATGTTCATTGCTGAATTAGAACATCCTGAATTCGATAATTTTGATTTGAGTAGCTTACGTACGGGAATTATGGCTGGATCACCTTGTCCGGTAGAAGTCATGAAAAAAGTACACTCTTTGATGCATATGAATGACGTACAAGTAGCTTACGGAATGACAGAAACCAGCCCAGTATGTACTCAAACAAAAATAGGGACACCTCTTGAAAAGCAGATAAGTACGGTAGGTCATGTTCATCCTCATTTAGAGATAAAAATCATTGATCGGCAAACAGGGCAAATAGCACCGATTGGGACACCGGGTGAACTTTGCACAAGAGGTTATAGTGTGATGTTAGGATACTGGAATAATGAAGAACAAACGAAGACCGCTATTGATTCGGCCCGATGGATGCACACTCAAGATTTGGCAACAATGGATGAGGAAGGTTACATTAATATTGTAGGACGTATAAAAGATATGATTATCAGAGGAGGGGAAAATATTTATCCAAAAGAAATCGAAGAATTTTTATTTACGCATCCCAAAGTAAGCGATGTGCAAGTTATAGGCGTTCCCGATGCTAAATATGGAGAGGTAGTGATGGCCTGGATAAAATTAAAAGTAGGTGTAGAGGCTAGTTTTGAAGAGTTAATGGAATTCTGTAAAGGTAAAATCGCACATTATAAAGTACCAACGTATTTTAGATTTACAGAAGATTTTCCAATGACGGTGACTGGCAAAATCAGAAAGATAGAAATGCGTCAAATCAGTATTAAAGAAATGAATTTGGATGCTGTAAATAATATAGAAACAGCGTAACCATTTTTGATTGCTGTTAGCAAATTTAACTCACCCCAACCATCCCTCTCTGTCCAAACTCCGATATTGAATCGCTTCGGTAATGCACCCGAATGTGTAATCTTCAGATAACTAAAATAAAAATGCATGATAACATCGGTTTTATACCTATATAGACGTATAAAGATGTATTGTATAGCTATACAAACACGTTGCTGTTTTTTAATCAAGCAATTACTCATTCCAATGTGTAAGTGGTAAGTAATTTTTCTTTAAGAATGCCTTAAAGCGTTCTTCTTTACGATAAGGGTCGACCTCAAAATAACTATTGAAATAACGAATTTTGTATATATTTTTCTCCATATTTATATAATAGTACATAGAATCTCTTTCTTCTAGTATGGCAAATACCCTTGCTTTTTCATAGTTAGCTAAAACTCCTTTATTTAAAATTTCATAGGTCTTTTTTATTTTTTTTTGCGCTGCATATAATATAGCTTGGTCATCGTAATTATCGTAATTATATTTTTCAAGGTATATTTGAGCTTTTTCATAATCTCCCTTAAAATAATTATGAGCGAATAATGGACCGGGGTGACGAATCCCTAAAGCCAATTTATAATTCTCTTCCCATTTTTTATTTTTCATTTGTGAAAACCCAAAAGTGCGCTTAAAAATAAATTGCTTACGTACGTTTAACTTAAAGGCTAATGCCGTGTCTAACTCATAAGCTAATTTGGCATACTTATAAAAGTTAGGTGCGTCATTTAATACTTCATCATAAACCTCGGCCAACAATCTGTAGATTTCTGGATTTTCTGGGTTGTTTTCTATTTCTTTATCATAAAACTTTACAGCTTCTGTCCAATCTTTTTTTTCTAAACTTACCTTTTTAGCTTTTGATTTAAAAAGTCTTGTTTGTATTTTTGATTTCAAGCCTTCAGTAAAAAAAGAATTGTTATCGGTATAAAATGCTTCAGCCTCAACAATTTTATCGTTTTTTAATAAATATTCAATTTTATCATAATTGATTGCATCAAAATGAGGGTTTAGCTTTTGCGCTATATTTATATGTTCCAATGCTTTTTTATAATTAGGCTCTGCTCTTGAAGCAAAATATAGTGCGAAATAGAGTTGGTTAGTAGCATCATTAGGTTTTAATTCAATTGCTTTTTGAAAATATTCTTTGGCTTTTTCCCAATTTCCTTCTCGATAACCTTGCATTGCTCCTTTTGTTGTATAAGCACGTGCTGTATTTGGGTTAATTTCTAAAGATCTCTCAATTAATGAGTCAACTACTTTATAATTAGCCTTCATTAATTGTAAACTAAATGCCATTTCTGCATAAGCCTCTGAATAATTAGGGTCTAAAGAAATGGCTTGTTCAAATAACCCAACACTTTTTTTTAAATTACTAAACCCTCCTGGTAACAAAAACGGAACCCTTTCTAAATATTCTACTCCCACCAAATCTGAATAAGAAATGCCTTCTGAAAATAACCTCTGTGCTTCTATACTATTGGTAGGATATGTTTCTAATTCCTCTTCTTCCTGGGGAGTTAATTCTATTTTTAATTCCTTTACTATTCTTTGAGAAACTTCCTGCTGTATCTTTAAAGGATTTTCTTCAAAGCTTTCTTGAAAACTATCAGACCATTCCGTCTTGTCAGAAATTATATTGATCAAGTAAACAGCAATAGTAAGTTTATTTCCAAGTTGTCTCACAGATCCTTTTAAGAGGTGTGATACACCCAGCTCTTCCCCTATTACTAAATTATTTTTTTTAGAGTCTTTATACTTATCAGCTGAATAGGGGTCGATAACCCGTAAGTTTTTAATTTTAGACAAATATGAATTGATATCAGTTGTAAAACCAGCACTTAACCACTCATTTCCATCATCAACTTTTATATTATCAAAAGGTAATACAGCAATGGAATAGTCTTTATCGGAATCGGAAGTAAAGAATGAAGGTCTTAAAATAAGCAGTACCACGGCTATGGATAAACTTACAATTATAAA
>RCND010001339.1_pt1 | contig 13891 bp, 14 predicted proteins | sample 2041351 | NCBI WGS metagenome assembly RCND01 (sample SAMN09708230, study PRJNA481090) | Marine sediment metagenome, whole genome shotgun sequencing project. | biome: marine sediment; feature: ocean; material: sediment; isolation source: Sewage treatment plant 12B marine sediment (STP12B) ...
TGCCACAACCCGCACAAACGCGGCGAGTTCTCCATCGTAAAAGAATGCAACTTTTGTCACAGCGGTAAAGTTGAAGATTCTTACAAAGAACACTCCATGGCTGATTACGCGGTAGAATGTAAAGACTGCCATATGCCTTATGCGTCAAAATCAGCTAACCAGTTGGGCGAGTTTGAAGGTGATATACAGACTCATATCTTCTACATCAACACCGATCCCAATGCGAATATGTTCACCGAAGACGGCAAATACGTCGCACTGGATGATGACGGTGATGCGGCTGTAACGCTCGATTTTGCTTGCCAACGTTGTCACGCGACTGCGGAACTTACTGAGCTTTCAAACCACGCCAAAAACTTCCATGGAAAAGACACGACTGTGCCCGAACTTGAATACATCGGTATCAACCCGGGTCTTACCGGTAACTGGTACGGCGGTGATAGCCGCGCGGGTGAAGGATTCCTGATAGAAGTTGCAAACTCCAGTGACCAGCTGACCCTGATTGGCTCTTTCTACACCTACGACACCGCTGGCAATCAAATCTGGCTGATCGCAGTCGGAGCGGCAAATACCGGTATGGAATCCAACGTCACTTTCTACATCAATAAAGGACAGAAGTGGGGTACTGATTTTGACCCGAGCGATGTCGATCAGGAAGTGTTTGGTGCAGGTACGTTCACATTCACATATTGCAATGCTGGTCACGTCAGTATCGCACCCAACGAGAAATACATGGGGCTCGGATTTATGAGTATTGATTATGTCCTGCAACGTGACATTCTCGATTATCAGATCGCCTGCCCGACTTTCATCAATAACGTGAACTGAGGTCAGGAAGCAAGTTAATAAAATGCAATAAAGTGCTGGTATTGGATAAGCACCTGGCATTTAAAAAAGAAACGCCGCCCAACCGGGCGGCGTTTTTTTGTAGTGATAACATGGTTACTTGCGTTAACCTTATAAGTCATTAATCAGACCAACAACCGGATACACAAATTATGATCAAGCTGCGAAATTTCTGCATATTGCTGGTATTGCTGAGTCTCGTTTCCTGCGATGAGAAAGCAACAAAACAGACAACACAAAGACAACAGGCCCCTTCAGCAAGCAATACCTTACCCATCCAAGGCATGGAGCAATTGAAAGCCAGTCTCGCCATGAACCCGAATGATTTCGGTACATTGTCCACACTCGCGGACATGTATTTCGAAGCCGGTCAATACATTAACGCATTTAATACCTATGACAAAGCCATTGCAGTTAACCCGGTGTGTGCTGATTGTTTTAACGACAGGGGCCTGTCATTGTTTTACCTGGGTGACATAACTTCCGCACTCGAATCTTTCGACAAAGCTGTCGAAATTGACCCGGCATACAAACACGCATGGTTGAGCAAAGGTTTTGTGCTCACGTCACAGGGCAGATACGCAGAAGCCGTTGAGTCCCTGAACAAGGTTAAAGAACTGGATGGAACAGGTGCACTGGCACAACAGGCCGACAAATTCTTGGCAATGGCAGCTGGAAAGTAACCGTAGGGTGGGTTATGTACAGGATGTACGGTATATCGCGATGGAGCACAGGGAAGTGCGGCGCGATTGTTTCAGTTACCCACGGCTTGCTCGTTTTGTTGGTTTTAACCCCGTGGGTAACAAGTTACCCACCCTACGAATGAACTAATTACAATGTTCAGATGCCTAAGCTCATGTAATATTATCAATGTTGACTATTTACACACGACATTGCTGTAATTATGACCTAGGTCAAAATTGATCCAGTCAAATTGATTTATTCTGGGCCGGATCGTTACTGAAATTAACAGAGGATAAGCTATGATTTCTTTAAAAACAGTTCTAAAGTCCATGCAAGTTGCCGTATTCCTTTCTGTATTGACTTTTGGCTTTGGAACACCGTTATACGCTGAGGATCTGAGTGATAATGAAACCTGCCTCGACTGCCACGATGATGCCGACCGGGCACCACCAAGCAATCCAGACGTCCCTCAGGTACACAATCCTGCAGGTGGTTTCTTTGTTGAAGACCATGACGGTTTTTCATGCATCGATTGCCATATCACTATTGAAGATCTTGAGCACGAAGAAACAGCTCCTGGACAAGAAGTTGATTGCCTGGAATGCCACGACGAAGTACCGGCAAAAGAATAGAAAAAGACATTCACTATAGAATAGCCCCGAATTTCGGGGCTTTTTTTATGTACAGGATGTACGGTATATCGCGATTGAGCACATGGATGTGCGGCGCGATTGTTTCAATTTTGCACGGCTGACCAAGTAAGAGTCAGTAATTAAAACGTGGGTAACAAGTTACCCACCCTACTCAACAAACGTGGCTTCTTCCAACAGAACCTTGTAGTTATATCCGTAACCAAGATCCACATCAGTCGCAACCTTTCCTTTCGCAATGACCAGATCACCAGCTGAAACCACTTCCTGGGAAGTTGCCCGTATCATATTGTCAGGCTCTGTACCGGTACCATCCTGCAAAGTAATCCAGTTTTTACCCATAATGGCTTTATTAATTTTTATCACCCGTGCTCTCAGACTGACTACCTGTCCGTTCAGCTCAGCGGATTTGGTGAAAATACTGGCAACCGTTTCAGCATCTTTCAGGGGTGTGATTTCGCCCGCTGCCGGCGCCTGTGCGGAAACAGGTTTCTTGAGAGGCATATCCATATTTGCATGAGCTTCCATCATCGTGACAGAACTGGCATCACCACCCTTGCCTACCAGGCTTGCACTCTGCACAAAAAAGATGGATTCAAAAGTCCTGTCCAGGGATTTGCTATGGAAGTTGTTCATTTCCATTCCACCGCTGTATTGGACTTTATCGCCTGTAGACACTGCAAAAGTGTTGGCTGCAATCCAAAACCCCTGCTCTTCGAGCTTGATATAGACATAGCCACCCGATGACATGGTTTCGGCTACTGTACCTGTTCCCGGGCCTGTTTCCGCCGCCGGCAAAAGCGGCGCATATATTAAAAAAGCAAAAAGTAGAAATAATGATCTAATGGACTTCATAATGAGTCTCCTTTGTTACTGTTTTTGGTAAAAGACCCAAGGGGCCAAATGTCAGGCGCATGCTAATGACTATTCTGGTGCTGCTTGATGATTTATGTCAACCCAGGCTTTGGTAGCCAAAAAACCATCAACTTACTTGACCCAGATCGTCAACGTAACACGGTAATTGGCCCGGTTGCCAAGGAAGGAAAAGCGCTGCTCCCAAAGAGCAGCGCTTTTTATATAAACACAGAAACGATCTATCTATTTCTTCATAGATGCATAATAAGCGGCCAGATCCTGCAGATCCTGGTCAGTCCGATCTTCCGTATACAGGTGCATCATGTCATCCTGGGATTTTGTCTTGCCGCTATAAAAACCCCTGAGCTTTTTAAGCAAATAGGATTCTTTAAGACCAACAATCGATGGCGTTTCAAAATTGCCCTTACCATCCATGCCATGGCATTCGATGCAGTCAAAGGTCAGATCACCCCCCCTTGCAACACTGCCCTTGGCCTGGACGTTACCAGCCATTAGCATCAACATAAGCAGACTAATCATGGCAGTTAAAATAGGTTTTCTTGTCAACATTATTAATTCTCCTGTTGTCTCGCAAAACTGGAATCTGTAAGCCTGATTCTACCGGAAAACGTCTGTGTGTTTCTCAACACGACCCATCAAAAAGCAGATCACTTGATCTAAAGCAAGTATTTCCACGCGTTTGCCAGGGAATATTTCCCGAAGTGACCCGGTGACAATATACCTGGCGGTCAAACGCTTCACGACTCGCTGAACCCTGCATTAGAGGCTTGACACTACACTAGTCTATAACCACTCTCGCATTAGGTGGCTGAACCGGTCGATTGGTGGCCGGGCCAACACGATTCTTGAAAATTGCAATCTGCTCAGCTGATGCTTCAATGGGTGTTTTCAGCACAAGCCACTTAACTCCTTCAGAACAAGGTGGGGTTGTCAACGAACCGCCATAACTAAAGTACTCACGAGTGGGTGGTAGCAGGTCAGTCTCTTCAATCCCGATCGGTTGGACACTGGTTTCTCCGGCATTTTCAGGCATAAACGACCACAATTTACCCAAAACTGGATGTTCTTCACCTTCATCGACGAGTACACCAACAACTGCAAAAGCACCGTTTTCATCGACATGCACAAAATGCAATTCCATGGCGAAAGATTCACCGTTAACCGTATGTTCACTTGGGCTATGAAAATGAAACTGTTTTAGTTCAAAACTCACACCACGGTCTGGAATTCTTAAGAAACTACCCGGTTGAACATTTTGCTGGATGGTATGCCCGTTATTAATCTCGTCAAGAACGGAATGACTGTAATACTCGAATACCAATTTAGGTAAATCAGCATGCACATCAGCCACGAGGTTTATCGGTGATTGGTTTACACCACGGGAACACATCATGTACTCATCGGCAAGTTCACCCCAATGCTCGGGGCCTTCTTCGCCTTCATAGGACCAGTGTGGCGCACTTTGCTCTGCAAATAGTGATGAGGACAAGGATATCAGTGCAAAGCTGCTGACAAGGATTGCAAAAATTGTGGACCGGCTAACTTTTTTCATTATGTTCAAACCTCTCTATACTAAAAATCGCTTCACGTAGGGTGCGTAAATGTTACGCACGTTTAAATCTCAGAAGAGCCGTGCGTAACGTTTACGCACCCTACGGTTTGTTTTCGATTAGGCCTATGCGGCGGGCTCGGGCTTCCCAGTTCTTTCGCGCCAATGCCTGCATATCGACCGTACTATCCGACTCATCGGTGATTTCCATACCAAGCAGGGTTTCTATTACATCTTCCATCGTAACGATACCGGCCACCCCGCCATATTCATCAACCACCAGTATAATATGTTCACGTTTTTCCAGGAAAAGATTAAACAGATCCGAAATCGGCAGGCTCTCATGTACCACGGTAATATCACGCTTGATGGTGCTGAGAAGCGCATCGCCCTTACCTTGCACCAGGCTCTCCAGTAACTCTGCTTTCAGACAGTAACCGGAAATGTGTTCATGCACCTCACCTTCATACAAGGGAATCCGGGAGAATGGTAGCTCACCGGTAGTTGTATAGAAATCGTTGATGGTTTGTTCCTCGGAAGCCAGCCTTACCACGGTTCTGGGCGTCATGATGTCTTTGGCCTGGACTTTTTCCATTTGTAACAGGTTGCCGATAATCTCGGAATCCTGTTGTTCAACCGCCCCTTCATTGACCCCAATTTCGGCGAGGGCAAGAAACTCCGAGCGTGAGAAGACGCTTTGTGATTTATCCTTTTTCAATGTCCGCGTGATGATCTGGCTGACCCAGACCAGCGGGTAGAGCAGGACAATAATGATCCCAAGCGTGTTGACAGTGAACGGCACCAGCTTTTGCCAGTGATTTGCACCCAATGTTTTGGGGATGATTTCAGACAGGATCAAAATACCCAAAATCATGACAGCAGGCACGATGACACCGGTGATCATTGGGTTGGTATCTGCCCATATCCTGGCAGACTGGTCACCCACGCCGATTGCACCGACCGTGTGCGCAACGGTATTGAGCGTCAGGATAGCGGCCAGGGGCCGGTCAATATTGGATTTGAAAGCTTCCAATTGTTGCCCTATCCGCCCCCCTTCCTGCAATTTGAGCTGCGTGTATGACGGCGTGATGCTTAACAATACCGCTTCCAAAAGAGAACACAGAAATGAGACCACAATGGCCAGCAGGAAGAAAATGATCAGTAAGTTATACACAACAACAATGATTTGATGAGTCAGTATTCGCCAAGTGTTTCACACGATCCATTTATCCATAACCTTGAGTGCATTGGCATGGTCGTTAATATCGCCACGCGCCTCGAGACTGATGACCTCATAATCGTCACCGCCAAATGTGCAGAACGATCTCATTGTGGGACTATCCATCATTCATTTATCCGATCTGCAAAACACATAAATTCACGCCAGACACCATTCCGAAGTCATTTGCCCATTTGGTAACCCATAATACCGTATATGCGGAACTCAACCACAACAAAGCAAGTACGAAAAAGCAAACCAGTGGGATTCGCTGTCTCTCTGCTGATCTGGATCAATTTTTTAACGGTTTGACAAGTATAAACTGAACTTGGAGAAGTGTTCGAAACCCACTCTGGTGAGAAGAACATTAACCCACATATTTCTGAGCATCCTTGTCAAATAGCCGGGAGGGGATGGTGGATATTCATTCTGAACATTATATAACCGGGGACACCGCGTTTGGAGTTGATCGAACCGGTAAAATTGTTCTCTGGAACAAAGCTGCAGAAGACTCGCTGGGCTTTCCTGCGTCCAGGGCCCTGGGGCAAAAGTGCTGGGAGCTTCTATCCGGACAGGATCAAGACGGCAACCGCTACTGTTGCGAACACTGCCCTCTCAGGGAAATGAATTTTCGACATGAGCCAGTGCACGGTTTCCGCCGCACTTTCAAAACAGCGTCCAAGCAAACCAGGCAATTCGACGTCAGTTGGTTAACCGTTATCGACGAACCTGGCAATGAAGTGTTGTTGCACATTTGCCGTCCGGAAGTAAAACACCAGGATGCCAGCATCGACCTTGGCCCGGGTTTGAACCCGGTCTTGACCGAGCTTGGTACCCTGTCTGAACGGGAAGCAGAAATTCTGAAACTGTTAGCGAAAAAGGTAAGCACACGAGATATTGCTGCCAGCATGTCTATCAGCACACGAACAGTACGTACCCATATTCAGCATTTGATGTACAAGCTGAGGGTACACAAGCGGCGTGAAGCAATCGAAGTCGCCAGGCGTCTGAAATTGATCTGAATTGCTCCTGGTGTAGTGTCAACCAGGACTTTTTACTCCGTTTTGGCGGGATCTCCATCCGAGTACCGCTTGCGCAAGGCCTTGCCCCTGAACACCAGGCCGGAACATGCCGTAAACAAGGCTACCGCTCCCAAAATAATAGCCAGTCGCGTCCAGGGCCTATCGTATTCAATCCGCATCTGAGCCATAAAACTCAACGTGCGCAACCATTCAACGGCACCCAGTAACAGAACCATTTGCATCACCCAGGGTACCCAGAACTTTCTGACCAACAACAATGGCAGAAGAATCAGCAAAACAAACATCATGACAGTCTGACCGGCACGGAAAAAGTGTGCAGCCAATAATAATATGCTGACAAAAACTGGCAGCAGCCTTAGAAAATTCATTACTAACCCCTGTGTAGTTATTTTTGTTTTACTATCATATTGCAAAACCGTCGGGCGCGTTATGTTTACGCACCCGACGTGTTTTTTACACTTATGTACCTACCGTTTGACCGCCAGGCTGAACTTCCTTTTGCTCTTTTTTACGCTGACCCTTGACCATCATGAGGTTGATCAACGCCAGGGCGGCACCACAAAGCATAAGACCCGATGCAATATAAAAGGCCAGATCTTCCTTGCCTGTTACATCCTTGACCATTCCGGCTATGCGCGGCAGAATCAGACCACCCACACCCCAGGCAGTGAACATCACACCATAGTTGAGGCCAAATGACTTCAGCCCAAAATGATCCCTGGTAATCGAAGGAAAGAGCGCGAGGTTGGCGCCATAGCAAGCCCCGATCATCATGACCGCGAACAACAGCGCGATGGCATCGTCACCGTAAAATAAGGGGATCAATACCAATACACTTTGCATCAGGAATGCGAAGAACAAGGTCAGTTGACGACCGATGATATCGGACACAACACCCGCCAACACCCTTCCGCCTGCATTACCTACGGCCAGGACTGCCACGGCAACAAAAGCCGATTCCCCGAGTGATGCTTTGGACATGCTGGCAGCCGAACCGATCACCATCAAACCGGCAGCAGCACCAAATACATACATGGTCCAGAATACCCAAAAATTGGACGTACGGATCATCTGGCGCCAGTTCATATCTACCGGAGGTTTGCTGGCAGCAACGTTTTGGGACTTTGTATCAGCTTTCGGATCAACTGCTACGTATCCGGCAGGGGGATTGCGCAGAAACTGTGAAAGACTCACCACAATAACAAAGAACGCAACACCAAAAATAATCATGGTAGTAGAGACACCATAAGCACCCAGTAACGCCTGCGCGGTGGGCGCAATATAGACGGAAGCCAAGCCAAACCCGGCTACCACCAGGCCTGCAATCAGACCCGTTTGGGAGGCAGGAAACCACTTAACAGCAGCCGGGGTGGCCGCTGCGTAACCAAAGCCGATACCGATGCCGCCAAACACGCCAAACCCTATGACAAATCCGACATAACTGGATCCCGCCAGACCGGCAATAATGCACCCCAGGGCGACCGCGGCACCACCGATTGTGGCTACCCATCGAGGTCCTATTTTATCCTGCAGGCGCCCGGCGGGGATCATGGCAATGGCGAAGACGAAACAGGCGATTGCATAGGGATCAGATTTCTGCGCGGCCGTCCATCCCCATTCGGCAGGGATTGCTGCTTTGATTACTGACCAGGTGTATAGAACTCCAAGTGCGAGGTTGATGCCGGTACCCGCAAAGGTCACCACCCAACCTTTGGTATTTGAAACTGATTGTGTCATTTTTACTAACTCCTTCAAGTACGTTGCGGTTGAGAAACCGTCAAACAGTCAGAAGGCCCAAGAGACGCCGAAAACCAGTCTGGATTCCGAAAATCCATGAGCATTTTTCGATTCCAGAAAATGATTGATTTTCCAGGCACACTCCAAATACATGTAACAAAGTTCATGGGGCGTATGCTGCTGTTTATAAAGCGAATATGTAACAACGACACCCAAATTTAAAGTGGGCCAATTTTAACATTGATTCAACTACTTAACCCGCATGGCTGGTCGGTATAGAGACCTTAGTTGATGCAGATCAATTTGAATCATTTCAGCCTCACTATTAACCCTGATTACTGGTAAATATGGTACTATCCAAATTGACCAAACGAGGAAAAACCTCCCCTCTTCCTCAGGTAACCAAATTCAATTTATGAGCAGTTCCATGCTTGCTGACATCACAGGAAAACATCATGAACGACAATGATTTGACCGCGCTGCCTCGTGGCGTGAAAATTCTCCATGACCCGTTGCGTAACAAAGGTACGGCGTTTACAGAAGCCGATAGAAGAGCCTTGAAGCTGACCGGCTTGTTACCCGCACGGGTGCATTCACCCGCTGAGCAAGAGTTACGTGTACTCGGTAATATTCGCAGTAAACCAACGGATCTTTCCCGTTACCTCTACCTCATATCACTACAGGATCGAAATGAAACACTTTTCTACCGTGTTGTGATGAACAACATCGTTGAAATGATGCCGCTGATTTATACACCGACGGTCGGTGCAGCCTGCCAGGAATTCCAACATATTTACCGCAGGCCGAGAGGTTTCTATATCTCTTCCAATGACCGCGGCAAGATCAAGGAAAATCTAAAGAACTGGCCACACGAGGACGTCCATATCATCGTGATAACCGACGGTGAGAGGATACTCGGCCTGGGTGATCTGGGTGCTGATGGCATGGGTATCCCGATCGGTAAGCTTTCACTCTATACTGCCTGTGCGGGTATCCATCCCGCTAAATGTCTGCCGATCATGTTCGATGTTGGCACCAACAATGAAACCCTGCTGAATGACCCTCTCTACAATGGTCTCGAGCAACGTCGACTCCGTGGCAAGGAATTTGATGAACTATTGGATGAGTTTATCGAAGCCGCGCAGGAAACGTTTCCCGGTGTGCTGATTCAATTTGAGGATTTTGGCAACATCAACGCGTTCCGTTTGCTGGATAAGTATAGTGACAAGGTCAAGTGCTTCAACGACGACATACAGGGCACCGGCGCGGTTGCCTTGTCTGGCATCATGGGTGCACTGCGCATCTCCGGTGGAAAACTTTCAGAACAACGACTGTTGTTCCTCGGTGCCGGTGAAGCCGGTATCGGCACTGCAGATTCGTTTGTTGCTGCGCTGGTGGAAGAAGGCATACCTATTGATGAAGCCCGTAAACAATGCTGGTTTGTGGATACACAGGGTCTGCTGAATTCCAACCGGGAAAATATCGCACCGCATAAACAACGCTTTGCCAGGGACTTGCCACCCATCGACAACTTCCTTGAAGCCGTCAATACATTGAAACCCACGGTGATTTTAGGTCTCTCCGGTCAGCCCGGCAGCTTTCCAAAGGAAGTGATTGAAGCCATGGCTGCTATCAATAAACACCCGATCATCTTCGCCTTGTCAAACCCGACTTCCAAAGCCGAGTGTACGGCCGAAGAGGCCTATCGCTGGAGTAAAGGCCGGGCTATCTTTGCCAGTGGCAGTCCCTTCGACTCGGTAAAATATGGCGGCAAGACCCATGTCCCCGGACAGGGCAATAATGTCTATATCTTCCCAGGGGTAGGACTGGGCGCAATTGTCAGCGGCAGCCGAAAGGTGACGGACGAGATGTTTCTTGCCGCCTCACACTCATTGGCAAGCCAGGTTTCCGAGGCAGACCTTGCCATGGGTTGTGTATATCCATCGCTTATGCGCGTTCGTGAAGTATCGGCAAAGATTGCCTACGAAGTGGCCAAAATTGCCTGGGCAAATGGCCTCACCGACCTTGAAGAACCCGATGACCTCATGGCTGAAATACATAAAGTCATGTATCAGCCTGTTTATCCGCACTACGGGTAATTCAAAAAGCAGATAAAGTCGGAGTAATGGAGCACCTCATTCTTTATGAGGTGCTGGTAAACGATCTGCTGTGCTCACAACAAAGGGTCCTCAGGGTCTGACACTATTAAGCCCGACAAAGCTGCCACCGTTGTCCTCAGCGAGCTTTCTCATCAATGCCGCGTAACGTACGGCATTGATGGACAATCGCCCGCTGCCGAATTGTACAGGGAAGCCCACAGTGTGAATCCGTACACGACGATTGCCTGATTTGTCGGCGCGATTCAACCTTTCAACCGTATCGATAACAGCCTGGATAGAACCACTGGCAAAGTCGTCACCCAGAACATACAGACTGATTTTCTTGTCCTTGGTATGGAAACGGCGTATGGCCGCCTGGATACCTTCTACCGGGCTGGAATTAGAAAAGGGAAACCAGCCAGCCAATCGCCTGACAATTGCATCACGGCGGGCCGGGGTATCCGGAATCCATTGGCCCTTGTATTGGGAATACATGTAATCCCCCATATCATTCATGACCTGGATACCCTTGACGTGCGGGTAAATTTCAAGAATCTCCCTGACCTTCTTCAACACCAGGCTCCAGGCACCCTGCCCCATGGAACCCGACGTATCGATGATGAACATGATGTACTCACTATCTACCGGCACACCACCAATAGCGCTGTCCGGTTGACGGCGAAAATCCAGGGCATTCAGCCGTTTGACTTCTTCACTGAGAGATTGTTGTGCAATGGCCAGTTGTTTCTCAATGATGGTCTGTGTCTCATGATCGTTTTTGGTCGCATGAAATTCACCACGAACCAACGACAGATCACCCTTGAGACGTGCGAGTTTCTCGCGGTGGACGGATAATTGTTCCTGCTTTTCGGTCAGATCACGATTCAGTATCGTGGTTTCGCCACGTATCTCAAAAATCTCCAGCTCCAGTCGTTCAACCAGGCCGGTCAGATCCACGGCCAACTGCTCAATCACACGTGGTTCAGAAATCTGAATAATGACCAGTAACAGGATAATGGCGCCAAAACCGCAGGACACAACATCCAGAAAAGACATGTTGAAAATATCCACTTCGCGACGACTGCGTTTACTCATGGCCAGTCCCGGGATGGTGTCATGAAAGAACCCTGGCTATTGATGGCCAACTGCCAGAACGCGGCAGCAGCCCAGGAATCACCTTCCATCGGCAATAAAATGGTATTAATGGGGATTTTCCCGCCGAGCACTTTGGCAGCCTTTTCGAAATGATCCAGCCGCTTGTCCGCTGATACGGTGGTAGAAATTGGTTTACTGCGTCCCTGTGTGGGCAGACCATCGGTGATGAGCAAAATATTGTCCGGTCGTGGAACCATTGATTTCGCGACTGAAAACGCATGGTAAAGACTGGTTCCACCTGATGGTGCAATCTGGTGCAAAGCACTGAGTGCGCCATCAACGTCCGCCCTGGTTGAGGTTTTCAACCATTTTCCATCCGAACCAGGAACTGTTGCCTGGGCAGTTGTATTAAAGCTGTACAACTGGAATTGAGCCGTTGGCGGCAGGTTGCTGATCAGCCAATCCGTTGTTGAAAGTGTTCGTTGCCACTTTGGCGCTTTGATCCGGGTGGCAGCATCCATGTTCCGGCGCCGGATGATGTTAATAATGGTCTCGTCGAGCATACTGGCAGAGGCATCCACGAGTATCAGAATGCGTTTGCCACCCATCTTTAAACCGGTCAGGTACTGGCGATCACCCTCACCCTTGAACTCGCGCACCTTTTCACCAGCATTGCGGTCGGCAGCCTCGGCTGCTCCCAGTCTTTTCTGCACTTTTTCCATTGATTGAAGATCGGTGGTCAGTTGGTTGACATGTTCGCGATTGGCGAGGGTTTCTTTTTCCATCCTCGCAACCTCAAGTTCCATTTCCCTGGTCGTGTTAATCACACGCTCAGACTCGCCTTGCATCAAAACCAGTTCACGTTCGGTTGCCTGCAGAGAATTGCGTGCCTCAACCATGTCTTCCTCACCGAGCAGTACTTTGATTTCGAGACGAACCGCCTCGGCACGAAGATCGGTAAATATCTGCTCGCGTGACTTGACCGTATCGTGATTAAGCACCAGCACCAGCAAAACCACCGCACCAAAACCGCAAAACATGATGTCCAGGAAAGACAGTGAGAACGGGGAGACTTTACGGCGGGCCATAGCGCTTTAGCCTAGCTTTTCAAACGACGAATCAACCAGCTGTCGACGTAACGTTCGCTATCCAGTACAAGTCGTTCCTGCATCAACTGCACCTGGTGCACAAAGAACATCAGAACGATACTGATAACCAGTGCAATAAAGGTTGAATTGAAAGCAACACCAAGACTTGAGGTCACCCCGGTGATATCACCTTCAACAGCACGGTGCGCCTGACCCAGCGCATTACCGATACCACGCACGGTGCCTATGAATCCGACCGATGGGATAGCCCAGGCGATATAACGGATAATCGAAAGCTCGGACTCCATCCGTTCGCCTTCCGACTGGCATACATCACGCGCCGCCGTCGATACATCCTGTACATTGCGGGTTGCACCAAAGCGTTCAATGGCGGTCAATAATGCCCGTGGCAACAGCCAGTCTTCCGCGTGACCAGGTAATGCTGCAACACGTTCTGCAATCTCGCGCGTGTCTTCCGGCCCTATGGGTAAACCGCCAGGCAGTTGTAGCAGATCATCGCCAAGTAATTTCTGTTGTCTGTACACATCCCTGCCCTTGTAGGCAAGAATCGCAAGTGCCCACAACATCAATACAAAGCAGGTTTCCTGCTCATAGTCTTTGATAACGACAAAAAAGGAACGTTGTTGTACGTATTCGGGGTCTGCCTGCAGGTTGATCGCCTCCTGCTCCATAAATATCTTGGCCTGTGGCCGAACCAGCGTGACATAAATACTGTGGACCAGGATAAATGCGATCAACAGGGAAAAGACGTGGTAGACGAGTTCTGTGGGGAAGTTTTTTTTCATCTTCTCAAGTGCTATATGTCAACCGGGAACGACACGGCGCTGTCGGCCCCTATTTTTTCGGTGGGTTTGAATTCCTTTAGAGACCTGACTGCAGTTCCGGTCGTGGGATCAGCTTTATTCGAATCCTTCGGCTTGGCAGACTGGCCAGATTCAGCTTCCGATAATACTTGTTGCGTCTGATCCGTTACCGGTGCGGGCT
>RCND010001341.1_pt1 | contig 13889 bp, 11 predicted proteins | sample 2041351 | NCBI WGS metagenome assembly RCND01 (sample SAMN09708230, study PRJNA481090) | Marine sediment metagenome, whole genome shotgun sequencing project. | biome: marine sediment; feature: ocean; material: sediment; isolation source: Sewage treatment plant 12B marine sediment (STP12B) ...
GTCCATGTTGATCCCATCATGGGCGGGACCGGAATGAGGGGCAATTTTGTCACCTTCAAGTTTGAACCCAAAAAAGAGGAGGCCGCATCATGAGATACGCCATGGCCGTAGATACCAAAAAGTGTGTGGGATGCAGCGACTGCGTGGTGGCCTGTCAGACCGAGAACATGGTACCCATCGGGTACTGCCGTGACTGGGTGGTGGAAATCACCGACGGCACCTATCCACAGCTGGAAATTGAACTTCGTTCTGAACGGTGCAACCAGTGCGACAATTCACCCTGTGTACGTTGTTGTCCCACCGGAGCCAGCCACTATGCCGAGGGAGGTATTGTTCTGGTCACTCCCAATAAATGCATTGGGTGTGGGGCATGCATCACCTCCTGCCCTTATGATGCCCGTTATCCTCATCCAGAAGGGTATGTGGATAAGTGCACCTTCTGCATCCACAGGGTCAAAAAGGGCCTGGAGCCAGCCTGTGTATCCGCCTGTCCCACCAAATGCATGTATTTTGGTGACCTGGATGATCCCAAGAGTCCGGTTTCCGAGATTCTGAAAGTGAGAAAACACAAAACCCTGATTCCGGAAGCAGGAACCAAGCCACAGTTGTATTTCCTTATCTAAAGCACCATGAGAGAAGAAATCATCGTCAGCGGACGTCACAACCATTTGATCGATCCCCACCTGCATATCTGGCACTGGCAGATTCCCCTCTACCTTTTCCTGGGAGGGCTTGCTGCAGGAATTCTTTTTTTCGCAGCATTTTTCACTCTTATGGGCAAAGAAAATAAGTACAGGACAGCCGTTAAGATTGCTCCCCATATTGTTCCATGGGTTCTGGTTGTTGGACTGTTCGCCCTGCTACTTGACCTGAAACATCAACTTTACTTCTGGAGGTTATATACCACCATCCGCCTGGAATCGCCCATGTCATGGGGTGCCTGGGTCCTGATGCTGGTGACTCCACTCTCCTTCATCTGGTCGGCCATCCATATCAAAGAGATTTTGCCCAAATGGGACTGGAAGTTTAAAATCCTAATTGATCTGGAGGCTTTCTTCACCAAACACAAAGCGGCCATTGCCTGGGTGATGGGCATCTCTTCTATTATCCTGGGAGTTTACACCGGGATCCTGTTTTCGGCTTTTAATGCCAGACCGCTATGGAATACTTCGATCCTGGGACCGCTCTTTCTGGCTTCGGGACTGTCGGCAGGGGCTGCAGTAATTATGCTTATGTCGAAAAAGCATAAAGAGCGAACCATGTTTGCCAAAATTGACATCGGCATCATTGTGGTGGAGCTCTTCCTTATTACCCATATGTTTATGGGATTTCTTGCCAGTACTCAGGTCCAGATTGATGCAGCTGAACTCTTCCTGGGCGGACCCTGGACGGCCCCATTCTGGATCTTTGTGGTCATCCTGGGAATGATCGTACCAATCTTACTGGAGTTCCTTGAATTAAGAAAATTTAAAATACCTGTAGTGATACCGGCCGGACTTGTTCTATTCGGGAGTTTGATGCTTCGTTTCATCATCTCCTATGCGGGACAGGAAAGCCGTTGGCTCTATTAAACAACCTCAACTACTTTATTATGAGTGAATCAAATAAACCAATTAAGAAAACCAGATACATCAACCCCTACCTGGGTGGTGTCTTGCTGGGGCTGGTACTGATCGCTGCCAACTATATATCGGGCAGGGGTCTGGGGGCCAGTGGTGCCGCTAAGAGTGCCGTGGTGGCCACAGTCAACACCGTGGCGCCGGAACATGCCGAAAATGCACAGTTCTTCAAGGAGTACAATGCATCTCATCCTGACGGACCCATGAAGGCCTGGCTGGTATTCCAGATGCTGGGGGTTATTGTGGGAGCCTTTTTATCGGGCGCCATCTTTAACCGGCTGAAATTTAAAGTGGAACACTCTCCGAAAATCACTTCCAAACGACGGATCATCTTCGCCGTTCTTGGAGGGATCCTATTTGGATTCGGATCACAGCTGGGCCGTGGATGCACCAGTGGCTCAGCACTAAGTGGCATGGGTGTACTTTCCCTTGGGGGCTTTATCTCCATGGCATTTATTTTCGGAACTGCCTTTGCACTGGCCTGGTTCTTCAGAAAAAACTGGATTTAACTAATAGAATATTACGATCATGGGACCTTTAATTATAAACGATATTATATCTCAAAACACCAATTTCTTCCTGGCCTTCTTAATAGGAATCGGGTTTGGATTTGTCCTTGAGAGCAGTGGCTTCTCCTCCAGCCGAAAACTGGCCGGGGTATTTTACGGTTACGATACGGTGGTACTCAAGGTATTTTTTACCGCAGCTATTGTAGCCATGGTGGGACTGCTCTTTATGAGCCTCTTTGATTGGATAGACCTGGATATGGTCTATATCAATCCTACCTACCTCTGGTCAACCATCATTGGTGGTGCCATAATGGGTGCCGGTTTTATCACGGGCGGCTTCTGTCCTGGAACCAGCTTTTGTGCTGCCTCCATCGGAAAGATCGATGCCATGTTCTTTATTGGCGGCATGTTCCTTGGAATTATGATTTTTGCAGAGGCCTATCCCCTGCTGGAACCACTATATAAGGGCTCTTTCAAAGGAACACCTACTCTTCCCCAGGCACTTGGATTCAAAGACGGAGTAGTCGTACTGGGGATCATCGTTGTGGCCCTGGGAATGTTCTGGCTTGGCGAATGGGCCGAAAAGAAGTTCCCCCGGGAGGAGTATTAAAGTAGATTCTAAACAAATACGGAACTTGTCCGTTTATAGATTAAGTGTAAAACATAAGCAAAGCATAATGAAACCAAGAATATTTTTAGGCCTGATAATTATCCCCCTGGGATTGATCCTGGCGGCTGTTCCAGCCAATACAACTCATCCTTATAAACTCTCTCCCAAGGATATGCTGGAGTATGTGAATAGTGGCATGCAGTATTTTTCGCCCGATGAAGTGGCCCATATGATAGTAACAAAGGACCCTTCACTGGTGCTGATCGATGTACGCAATGCGGATGAGTATGACAAATTCCATCTGCCCGGAGCTATCAATGTCCCTCTCGCCTCCATGCTGGAGGATCAGTGGAAGGACTACCTCAACCAGGACCTGCGATACAACGTCTTCTACTCCAATGGTACGGTAAACTCAAACCAGGCGTGGATGCTTACCCGACAGCTGGGTTATGAAAATAACTATGTGTTGCAGGGTGGACTTAACTACTGGGTGGAGACCATAATGAATCCCACTCCTCCATCAGCAAGCAGTCCCGATGAGGAGATCGCCAAGTACGATTTCCGCAAAGGCGCCAGCCAGGCACTGGGCGGAGGAGCCGTTATGGAGAGCAGTACCCAAGCTGCCCCGGATCTGCCAAAGATTGCACCCCGCCCCAAGAAGAAACGGGTAGAGGGAGGTTGTTAAAAGGCTAAGGCCACGTCCACTACTTTGTCTTTAATCTCTTGTGTTGTGGGATTCAGCTCCTTGCTGGTGAAATTGCCATTCTTAATGTCAATCCGGTCAAACACCATCTTATATAGCTCGTAGATCAATTGAAGACTGAAAAGATAAGGGCTGCTCAATTTTGTGGATAGATTTTGTATTTCCCGAAGTGTCTGATCCTGATAAATCAGTGCAAGTTCATAATACACTTTAATCACATCACGGAATGAATTGGGTACAGGACCTCCATTCGCTATTTCTTTTAAATCGGACGGACTGAGATTATTCTGCTCTAGAATATCATTGGCGAAATAATTCAAATTACTCTTCTGATCCTCCTGAAAATCACGAATAATATGTACCAGATAACTGAAGATTGCACATGGCCTGGCAACTTTGATAATATCATAGTCAGCAGGCCTGTATATGCCATTTTTCTCTGAGAGGCAACATAGATGCACAAAAATTGATGCCGGTGCAACAGATGCTCCTTCCGAATAATCAATGAATTCTTCTAAGGTGGAGAACCCGTTATGATTAATGTCATGAAGCATAGACTTGGCGAAATTGTGAAAGAGTTGCAATGGGATATGGAAGGTAGATATGGTGCTTACCAACTCCAGATAAAAAGGATCATTGTCTGAGCTTGTATTAAGGCAGTCAATCCAGCTGTTCACCTTTTCGCTCAACTCCGCCTGTTCCAGACAGCTGATCTCATCCTCCAGTGCTTTACGATCGTCAATAAGATCATCAATCATTCGCATGAACTTATAGCACACCTTTGCAGCATGGTACCTCTTCTCATCCCAAAAGCTGGCAGCAATCAGAATATTGGGATGCTTTTGAATATTCTCAAAATCGATGTTGCTTATGATGCGGCTTATCTCTCTATCCATACCAGCCATTAAGAATTCCTGTTTGTTCTTTCAATGCGCTCAGTAACCAGCTTGGCCGATAATATTGCCAGTGGCATACCACTTCCAGGTTGAGTGCTTCCCCCTGCAAAATATAAATTCCTGTACTTTTTATGGTGATTGCCCGGGCGTAAAAATCCCATTTGCAGTAAATTATGGGCCAAACTGCCAAAAGTACCTCCCCTGGTCAGGTTAAATGCCGATTTCCATGAGGTCGGTGTAAAACAGACTTCAAATTTTATATGTTTCTCAAATTCATGTAATCCTTCCTCTTCAAATCGTTTCAAGACAGCATTTCGCGCCTGATCCTTCAGCGCATCCCAGTCATGGCCCTTTTTATCATCAAGATTCCCGGTGTGCACAATGACGGTTATTGAATCCTGGTTCTCGGGTGCGGCAGATGTATCAGATCGAACAGGGGAGTGAACATAAATAGATGGTTCTTCGGCAAAGTCATTATCCTGGAAAATAGTCTTACAGCTCTCTTTATGCTTATTCGACACAAAAACATTGTGTTGTCCGAGCTGAGGATACACCTTATCAATCCCCCAGTGAAAAACCATGGCCGAACAGGAGTACTTTGCCCTGTTTAAAACCTTCGCCTTTACGCTGGAAGGCAATAAATTATTGTAGACATAGGGTAAATCGGCATTGGAAACTATAAGATCGGCAGCATGAAACGATCCATCTTCCAGAGTAAGCCCCCTTGCCCTCCTGCCTTCCACCTCTATTTTCGCCACGGGAGCATTTAATATGACTTTCACGCCATGCTCCTCTGCTGCCGAAAGCAAACTTTCTGCAACTGCATGCATCCCCCCCTTTGGGAAGAATACCCCATCTGCAAGTTCCATAAATGGAAGAAAGGTATACATGCCTGAAGCATTAAAAGGATCTTGTCCCAGGTACAAGTTTTGAAAAGTAAAAAAAGCACGGAGCTCCTCAGATTTGAAGAAGCTGCTTATATACTTATAGTGATTATGAAATGCCTTATACTTAAAGAGAAGAAAGGGATACTTTAAGAGTGAAAGATCAAAGAATCTGAAAAAATTCCGATCGATCAAAGGCATCGATTTTTCATAGATTTCAAATCCCTTGCTCATTAACTTTAAAAACTTGCCATAACTTCCTACTTCCAATTGTTCGAATTGCTCCTGCAACTCTGCCATATCAGAGCTAAAGGATATTTCTTTGTCCCCCGGAAATTTGACCCTGTATACCGGATCCATTCTGTAAAGCGTCAGCTCGTCGGTCATGTTTTTCCCCAATGCCGAAAACGCCTCTTTGTAGACCCCGGGCATCATCATAAAAGTGGCACCGATATCAAAACGATGTCCATCTTTCACAAATGTTCCGCACCTCCCCCCGGGATGAGCATTTTTTTCAAATAGAGTAACTCTATATCCCTTACGTGCCAGTGATCCCGCAGTAACTATGCCTCCGATACCTGCACCTATGATAATAACCTTCTTAGCCTGACTCATATATTTGAAACACTATTTATACTGGCAAATAAAGTTAAGAGAAATTACTTCCAATTTACACCCAAAGAAGAGCTTCGCTATCCAGACCACCCCTCTCTGTCCAGATTGCGATAGTTGATCGCTTCGCCCAAATGGGCAGAGAGGATTTTTTCACTTCCCTCCAGGTCTGCAATAGTCCTTGCTACTTTCAGAATCCTATCATAGGCTCTTGCCGAAAATCCTAGCCGCTCCATGGCCAGGCTGATCAAGGAAGATCCGGCCCGGTCCAGGGCACAATGGCGATTTCTGAGAGTTGCTCCCATGCGGGCATTGCAGGTGACAGTTCTGTCTCCAACAAAACGCTTAAGCTGGATTTCCCGGGCCCGGATTACCTGGGCCCTCAAGTCTGCACTCCCCTCTGCATGGGCCTTTTGAGCTAAGAGCTTGAAGGGAACCGGGACCACTTCCAAATGTATATCGATCCGGTCCAGCAAGGGGCCCGATATCCTGGATAGATACTGCTTGATAATTCCGGGGCCGCAACTGCACTCCTTTTCAGGGTGATTATAATATCCACAGGGGCAGGGATTCATGGCAGCCACCAGCATAAAATCCGAAGGGTAGACCACCCTGTATGCAGCCCTGCTGATATGGATCTCCCGGTCCTCCAGGGGCTGACGCATTACCTCAAGTACAGATCTTTTAAATTCAGGCAGTTCATCCAGGAACAAAACTCCATTATGAGCCAGAGAAATCTCCCCGGGTTGTGGCGAACTCCCTCCCCCAATCATGGCAATATTGGAGCTGGAATGATGAGGCATTCTGAAAGGACGGGTACTGATCAGACCACTCTCATTGCTTACCCTTCCTGATACAGAATAGATCCGGGTGGTTTGAAGAGATTCTTCCAGCGACATTGCAGGCATTATGGTAGGTAACCTACGCGCCATCATACTCTTGCCCGATCCTGGTGGACCAATCAGGAGTAGATTGTGCATTCCTGTTGCTGCAATCAGCACGGCACGCTTCACTGCAGCCTGGCCCTTTACTTCCGAAAAATCGACATTATATACTTCAGGTCCCGCTAAGGAACTTGATTTCCTCTTCTCCTTTGGAGTTGCAAGCGGGATCCCGTTCAAAAAAGACACTACAGCAGCCAGGTCCGAAACTGCCACCACTTCGATTCCCTCAACCACCGAAGCCTCTGCTTCATTTTCACCGGGAATAATCACACCTCTGAATTGCTCCTCCCTGGCCAGTAAAACCATTGGGAGCACACCCTTCACCGGCACTACACTTCCATCCAGCGACAATTCGCCAAGAATCAGGTAATCGCTCAAACGACTTTCACTCACCTGCTGGCTTGCTGCCAGAATCCCGATGGCAAGGGGAAGGTCAAAATGAGTTCCCTCCTTCCGGATATCGGCAGGCGACAGGTTGATAACCACCCTGAAACGGGGCCATTCAAATCCATTCGTAGTCAGGGCCGATTCGATGCGTTGCTGACTTTCCCGAATGGCATTGTCGGCCAAACCAACGATAAAAAACCGGATCCCCTGGGTAATATGAACCTCAATAGAAATTTTAATGGCTCCAATCCCAATTACTGCACCACTAAATACCTTTACCAACATAAACAGTTCATCTGTGCTTTATCTGTTTATGTGATAAGCGGCCTATTATCGGAGATGTGAATATTGAATGAAGTTAAAAAATCGTACTTTCAATGATGTAGCAATTGAGAATCAAACCCGACATGAAAACAATAGTTATTCCACTTGCAATATTACTCATAGTTTGTACAGGTTGCCATGATCATATGAAATCTGAAGCATCCGGTTCTGAACTGATTTCTCTGGAAGATGGTTTCAAGAATCCCCCTGTATCAGTCCGCCCCAAAGGATACTGGGATTGGATGAATGGTAATTTTGATCTTCCCCGACTCACCTATGAACTCGAACAGGCCAAGGCACAGGGAATGGCTGGATTTGACATATTTGATATTGGTGCAGTGAGTAATCCAGATGGTATGGTGCCTGCCGGACCCGAATTTATGGGAAAAGAGTGCCTTGAAGCGATCAGTCATGCTGTCAACGAAGCTGCCCGGCTGGATATGGAGCTGGGATTAATCCTTTCGAGCAGCTGGGATGCAGGTGGCAGCTGGATCGAACCTGAATATGCTTCCATGGCCCTTTATGAATCTTCAGTTGTGGCTGAAGGTCCGGGTGTATTTAGTGAAATATTGCCTTTCCCGGAGCTTCCCGACAGCGATAAGGGTGGAAAGAAATTGCTGATTGAAAAAGATGCCGATGGATTTCCAGTCTATTACAAGGATGTGGCTGTTCTTGCCACTCCCCTGTCTGAGGATGGTATAGCAATAGATGATTCAAAGGTTATTGATCTTTCGGATCAGATGGAAAAGGGTGGAAGGTTGAACTGGGAAATTCTTGAGGGAAAATGGGAAATCACGCGTTTTGTATGTATGAATACAGGTGAACCTTTAAAATGTCCCAGTCCGAACTCGGTTGGACGTAGCATGGATCATTTCAACCCTTTAGCAACTGATGTTCATTTCAACTATTTTATTGATAGGTTACAGGAGACTCTGGGAGATATCAGAAATACACCGATAAAATACTTCTACTTATGCAGTTATGAAGTAGTGGGGTTTGTATGGACACCTGCGATGCTGGAAGAATTTGAAGAGCGTCGTGGCTATAGCATGAAATCCTACCTGCCTATATTGCAAGGCAAAATTATTGAGAGCAAGGATGTTACTGAACGTTTTCTCTACGATTACCAGCTCACATTATCAGATCTCCTGATTGAAAACCTCTATCTACGAGGCAGGGAAATCATCAATCCCTACGGTTTGAAATTGTGTTCAGAATCAGGTGGGCCGGGAGCTCCAATACATAATGTACCAGTGGATGCCCTCAGAGCATTGGGTGTTCTTGATATACCCAGGGGAGAATTCTGGAATAAACATCAACGTTTTGATGAACAGGGTCATGATATCATGCAACTGGTGAAAGAAATCTCATGTGCAGCCCATATATATGGCAAAAAAGAAGTTCAGGGAGAAGCTTTTACCAGCTTCCTCCACTGGCAAGAAGGGCCGGCAGAGCTTAAACCCCTGGCCGACAAAGCCATGTGTGAGGGACTGAATCGTTTCATCTATCATACCTCACCACACACAACTCCTGAGGCAGGTGTCCCTGGATTTGTTTACCATGCCGGAACACATTTCAATTCCACACGTGTATGGTGGCCGAAATCAAAACCTTTTTCAGACTATCTTGCACGCAGCTGTTTCTTATTACAACAGGGAAATTTTGTGGGTGATGTCCTCTATTACTATGGCGATCAGACACCCAATTTTGTGAAACCCAAACATGTGGATCCTTCGCTAGGATTTGGTTATGATTATGATGTAACAAACAGTGAAGTTATTCTCAAACGGCTTGATGTAAAAGAAGGCAAGCTGATATTGCCGGATGGTCAGAGCTATGAATTACTGGTTCTGCCCGACCAGGACCACGCGAACCTGGAGGTTCTTAAGAAAATTGAGGAACTGGTAATAAAGGGAGCTACTATTGTGGGCAGAAAGCCTTCCCGTTCGCACGGTTTGAAGGATTATGCCAGACGGGATGAAGGTGTTAAAGAGCTGGCGGATAATCTCTGGGGCAGCTGCAACGGTGAAACGGTAATGCAGAACCAACACGGCTTAGGACATGTAATTTGGGGCAAAAGTCTGAAGCAGGTACTGGCTGACAGGGGAATAGGGCAAGATTTCAAATTTATAAGCAACTCTGATTCTACTCATTTGGATTATATACATCGGAGGAATAAGGATGCTGAGATATATTTTGTAAGCAATACCAGGAACGAATGTGAGACCTTTGATGGAATTTTCAGGGTCCATGGAATGATCCCTGAAATTTGGAATCCGGAGACCGGGACAATTCAGAAATTGGCATTGTATGATAATCAGGATGAATCATGCAGGATTCCATTAAAACTTGAACCACATGGTTCTTTGTTTGTAATCTTCAGGGAACCAGCACAACAACATATTGTATCGCTTGAATTTGAAGAGAATCGGATTTTCCCAATGGCAGAGAATGGGATTAGAACAGGCTTGTATGCTGACATTCAGTCCGGTGTAAGTGAAATTAACGGCATTGTAGACCAGGAAGGACTGTTTAGCTTCACATTCGCTAATGGGAAAAAAGAGGTGTTGCATATAAAACACATCCCTCCTTCCTTCGATGTTACTGGTTCATGGAATATTGATTTTCCACCGGGCTGGGGAGCACCTGATCAGGCCACTTTTCCTGAATTGATATCGTGGACCGATTCGGATCAGGAAGGCATCCGGTATTTTTCTGGTATAGCCACTTACAACAAGGAGTTTAATATGCCAATGGATTCTATCGACGATGACCTGATAATCCTTTTGGACCTGGGTAGCGTCAGAGAGGTGGCGGACGTTTATCTGAATGGAGAGAACCTTCAGATCTTATGGAAACCACCCTATCAAGTGGATATTTCCCAGGCCATTAAACCTGGAAAAAACAATCTAAGCATAGAGGTAGCCAATACATGGTCCAACCGACTCACTGGCGATGGGAGGAATCCCGAAGGCAAGCCTTATACCTTAACTAATATAACCGGACCCGATTACCAGAATAGTATCCTCTGGAAAGATGCACCATTACTGGAATCAGGATTAATGGGGCCCGTAAGTATTCGTTTTGCCAGAAAGTTTCATGTCAATGAGTTATCGCCTGATCGATGATCACCGCTTCAATATCCAGATATTCAGCTATAAGCTTAATGGTTTCAGCATAATGTCCTATTCCCAGTGCAAAATGGTGGGTGGGACCCTCAGCCACCCAGCGTTTTAGAAAGGTAACGACATCGGGCTTAAAGAAACCCCGGGTATTTGTATTGCCAGTGGGAGGAATAGGGCCTGCTACAGATTCACCTTCAGCAATGACAAACTTAAATTTCCCTTCAAATGTTGATGATATACTTAGCATTGTTATGGGCCCTTCTTTTATCTTGAACTCCACACTTGCCCCACTCCCGGGTTTACCATGATATTTGATCAGGCTTCTTAGTACCGGTCTACTGTCTGCGATATTAATGTGATGTGGACCGTCATGACCCACCAGGATAAATCCTTCGATAAAATCTATGGGGTGAAATTCTGCAAAGCTGCCACCGATTCCCAGCCGGTCCATAATCAGCATAGCTATACAGGTTTTAAGGTCAGACTCCCCACACATGGGAAACCCGGCTGAGGTAAGCAAGGAATTGCCAACGATGAGATTGGTCACCACTGCTCTTAAATCAGATCCTTCCAGGGCGTCATAGTAATAGGCTAGTCCATCCAGTTTCTTCTCTTCCACAAATTTCTCAAGGGCTATGCTCACTTTGGCAGCTATTTCCAAATCTTCATCTGTAAGTTTCTTGGTAATGGGATCGGATACTGGCGTGGGTGTGTCAAAGAAATCAATAATGCTAAGCTTATGCCTCTTTATCTCCTCTTCTTCCACCTGATAAAAATGCTTTAAAATATCGTCTGCTTCGGTCTGAACGATGTGACAACCAAATGCAGCAGTAATCATAGCTGGATCTGAATGCATATCGAGCATGGATTCTATGGGGTGTCCAAAATGACCAATCCGGGCATTCTTCAGGTCATGAAGTACCTGAGCGATCCCGCAGAACCTGGCGATCTCAGCATCGGCTTGAGCATCATTCTCCAGTGTGCCGATGATCACTTCCGGGACCTTCTTTCCCATTCTGACAGCCACTCCGGCAAATTCAGGAACAGAACAGATATCATCATTGGCCAGTTGCATATGAGTGGAAGCCCTGGAATAGTCCAGGGCCCTGAGTGGCTGGAGTGCGACCATGACTATGGGAACTTCCATATTCCTGATAATCGTCCCAAATGTACTTGAAGTGGCATAGGTAAGCATGTCACAGAAAATCAAGTCCAGGTTAGCAGCTTTTAACTTGGGTACCAGGGCATAAGCACTTTCTGCATTATCCACCATTCCGAAATCATATACCTGAACATCCAGCTTTTCAAGCTTCCCTATGAACTTGTTCATTTTCTCATTCATCTCTTCCCTCAGACCTTCAAACTGGTCCCAGTATCTCCAAAATCCAACTCCGAAAACTCCTACATTGGCCTGAAGTGGTTTTCTGCGTTCTATTGTCTTTGACTCCATCTTGCAATTTTTTTTATATACGGAATTTGATGGGCTTAATATTACGTATGCTTACTAGCAGAATAATAAATCCCAAAGGGTACATGATTCCTGAAACAATCCACATGGGCAGGTATGAGTAATTCTCAACAATTCTCCCGATCAGAGGATTAACAAGTAATCCAGCTATGGCACCTGCCGACCCAGACATTCCTACCACTGTTGAAGTTGCATTCTTTCCGAACAGCTCACTGATAATGGTGATGTAATTGGTTATCCAGAAACCATGTGCAAACATGATAAGAGACATAAATAAGATTGCGGTTTCTGCACTTGATGCTACTGCGGTTAGGGGTGCTACCATGGTAAGTAATGCAGCAAGACCCATAATAAGTTTTCTGGCCCGGTTTACCGACAGACCTGATCTGATCAGGCGGTCGGATAACCCTCCACCGATAATATTTGATATTCCAAGAGCTAAAAAAGGAATCCAGAACAACTCTCCGATACGCTCAAAGGAAAGACCCCTCTCATCACTTAGATATTTGGGAATCCAGAACATGAAGAAATAGAATACCGGATCCAAGAGAAAGCGTATGCCTATTAGTCCCCAGGCCTCTTTGGTACGAAGGATTTGCTTTATAGGAACTGATACTTTTTTAAGCTCTCCTTTTTGTTTCTCCTGCTTTAATGCATCATTCTCAATTGACGCCAGTTCTTTGTCTGTAATAAAGGGTGATTTCTGAGGTTTGTGAAAAAAGATCAGCCATACAAGCACCCAGATACCACCAAATATTCCTGTGGCAACAAAAGTCCCCCGCCATCCAAAAATGGTAGTTAAATAGACGGTCAGAGGCGGAGCAATAACTGCCCCCAATGCAGCACCACCGATGGCAATACCCATGGCCAGGGCTCTGTGTTTCTCAGGAAACCATTCTGCGACTCCTTTTGCGGCCCCGGGGAAGCACCCTCCCTCGCCAATTCCAAGAAAGAAGCGCGCCGTTCCCAGGTGCCAGACATTCTGAACCGCCCCATGCATTGCATTGGATATTGACCACAATCCCACGGAGACAGCCAGTCCTATACGGGTTCCAAATTTATCGATCAACCATCCACCCAGAGTAAACATCAGTGCATAACTGATCAGAAATCCCGTGTTTATCCACCCGTACTGCACATCTGAAACATTCAGGTCGGTCTGAATTTTCAGAATGGAAATTGACAAAACCTGCCGGTCGAGGAAACTGAGTGCCGTTGCGACGAAAAGCAGTCCCACGATCAGCCACCGCAAGTTTTTTATCTTCAGCATCTCTTATTCATGCTTTTCAGCTAATTGCTGTAAACGAAAGGATAAATTAGTATTTATTTTTTAACCAGAGACATCTTTCCACAATCTTTAGCATACAAGTATTTAGGGCTCTTGTTTTGAAGATTTTACTGCTTTTCTAGTTATTCTACTGCATTTATAGTTGCATTACTTAAAATTAAGTTGTATGTTTGTTGGAACAATATTTGTGCTATGACAAAAAGACTAACAAAAGCGGAAGAGGAAATCATGCTGATCTTATGGAAACTTGGAGAATCCACCATCAGGGATGTCATGACCCAGCTAAGTGAACCCAATACCCCTTACACCACAATATCGACTGTAGTACGAGTGCTGGAGAAAAAGGAATTTGTTGGTCATAAGGCCGTTGGTACCACCTACCTGTACTACGCACTGGTACCCAAGAAAGACTATCTCAAGGGCTATCTGCAAGGGATTGTATCCAACTATTTCGATGGATCCTTTTCAAGGATGGCAGCATTTTTTGCAAAAGAGAATGACCTGGATATGAGTGATCTTC
>RCND010001902.1_pt1 | contig 13887 bp, 11 predicted proteins | sample 2041351 | NCBI WGS metagenome assembly RCND01 (sample SAMN09708230, study PRJNA481090) | Marine sediment metagenome, whole genome shotgun sequencing project. | biome: marine sediment; feature: ocean; material: sediment; isolation source: Sewage treatment plant 12B marine sediment (STP12B) ...
ACTTTCACTCATCTGCCCCTCCACATCGACCCAGGGGGCAAAGGCCTTCTTTTTTTTCTGTTTCAGGAAGGACAGGGCCTCATTGGTGGCGATACGGTAAAGCCAGGTATATAGACCCGATTCGGAACGAAAACTACTCAGGGACCGCCAAATCTTGATCATGGTATTCTGCAATACATCATCTGAATCGTCGTGATCGATCACCATCTTACGGATATGCCAATACAGGCGCTCCTGGTATTTCAGCACCAGCTGGTTAAAAGCAATTTCCTCTTTGCCCTGGATTTTGGATCCTTCGATTATTTCCCTGTCATCCCATTCCTGCATATGGTGCAGACTTTAGTGTTTAGACACTCTGGAGTGTTGTTGGTTTAATGTTTAGCTCAATAGAGTTTGACGGTTGCCGGGGTTCCTTCGAGCACAATGAAATCTTCGATAATGCTGTAGGCGATTGATTTAAGATCGTTCCTGCGGAAAATAACCCGGTAGGTACCTGGCTGCAGGTAAATACCCTGGGTTATCTTATTCTCCTGGAGGTTCAGTACCCAAAGCTGTTCGCCAGATGAAGTGAGCTGGTAGAGCGATCCTGCACCCGGCTGTTGTGCAGCAAAGGTGATAAATCCCGGAGAGGGAATCTCCAGGGAGGTGGTGTTGCTCTGGACGATTTCCACATTCTTTAACTCCATTCGTGGATAGATGGGGATCTCCAGATCGTATAGGCCCACCAGGTATTTTCCCATATTGCCAATCTCCTGGATATTAATGGTCTTGCTTTCTCCGGCCTTTCTTACCAGAATCTTTTCACCTTCATAAACCTTTCCACGGCTTGTATGCAAAAAGAGGTAGCCCTGAGGAGCATCTACGCTAATGGTGTTGTGGCGTCCCGGAACCAGCCTGACACTGTCGAAATGGACCGGGGGTATTGTTTGGGCCACCACATGGTAGGTGTTCAGTTGGTCCAGATCCAGAGTATCAGGATTGCCCAGGTAATTAAGGGTATGAATAAAATTATAGCGAATGGCGCCCGAATAGCGGTCGTACATAACAACATTCACATCGGTTTCGCTGGGTTTGGAATAGCTGTCCAGCAGGTTGATCTGAGCACTGGTGGCATTCAGGGCCTGGTTAATGACCTCCTCCAACACTATTTTAAACTGCCTTTTTGAAGGAGCATCATAATACTCTCCGATGCAGTTAAAAGTCTCCTTAAATCCTGGATCGTTACCTATTCCTATCACAAAGGGTCTGAGGATAATCCCCTTTTTCTGAAGATTCTGCGACACCTCGCAGGGATCACCATCACATGCTTCAATACCATCGGTAATGAGCAGGATAATATTTCGGCAGTGATCGCATGCAGGGAAATCGCCAGGAGCCAGCTCCAGTGAATGGGCAATGGGAGTAGTCCCTTTGGGGTTGATATACTCTAATTTCTCCCTGATCATGGACGAGTTGGAGGGCCCAAAAGGCACCTCCAGCTTGGTGTCGCTGCAATCCTGGGGAGGGACCGGACTCTGGTGACCGTACACCCGAAGGGCCATCTCCACATGTTGTAACTGTTCCAGGCTGTCTAACATCTCAAACAGAACCTCCCGGGCCATATCAATTTTCCTCGCTCCGTCCCATTGACCCGCCATGCTGTTGGAGGCATCAAAAATGAAAAGGATCCGCTCAAGCCCTGTCGTGATCTCCTGGGCATGCAGCTCATCAAGCACGTTAATGAAAGGGAGTACTCCAAGGCAAATGAGCAGCCACAGAGCGCGTGTTTTACTTAAGCTGGTTCCGTTCTTCATCTTCTGTATATAACGATGGTATGCGCTACAAAGTACGAAATCCTTACAAGATCGTAGTTTTAATGCTTGATCACCATCAATCTGTGCACCTCCGTATGCTTGCCGCTGCTGCAGCGTAGCAGGTAGATTCCGGACTCCATCTGCTGCGTGGAGAACTCCATGCCGCTTCCATGATAGCTTACTGTGTTTTGGAATATCATTCTGCCATCTAAGCTGTGAACCGAGAGCTCCAGCTGTCCGTGGGGAAGCCTGGCCGGCTCCACCACAAAGCTGTTTACAGCAGGATTGGGATAGATCCGGAAGGCAGGAGCTTCTGGAAGTTCGACCGCTACAGGCTTTCGTTCTAGCTTAATATCCAGGGTGGTGGCCTGGTAGTCAATGACGGCCACATCCGGGATGGTGTCATTTAAGTAGCCCGGAGCAGAGACCACCAGCTTATATACTCCCTCCTTGATCAGTCGGTAGAAAGCGCCATGAGTTTCGGAGCTATGTGCCACTGAGTATGTACTATCATGCATCTCCACAAAGATACCTGCCCTGAGGGGATCGCCTGTATCCAGGTCGCTGACCTTTCCCCGGATCCCATACAGGCACTGGGACATGTAGTTGATCAGAGAGCGTTGATTGACATTCCAGTAGTGCTCAAGATCCATGGAGGGAAGGAGGTATTCATTGGATAGCTCCAGGGTCACTTCCCTGCCTCCCAGATAATAATTCACATAATCCTGCCGGGTCCCCAGGGCTATATACCATTCTGCCCCATTGGTAATGCCACCGTCGGGCCAGCCAAACATATAATCGGGATCCACTGCCATGGCCTCATCGGCATATTCGTGGGAGATAAAGCGATACCAGTTATCATCGGCATGCAGGTCAAAGGTGTGATCCCAGGGATAGTTCACCACCTCTGTGCCGCTATGTATATTGGCCGAAAGGGTGAAGAGCTGCTCCTTCAGGAACTCCATCATATATCTGTTCTCCAGGGCCCTCCCGGTGGTGTCGTCTGCCTCTCCAGCACCCGGATTGGGGAAATCCCGGTTCAGGTCGGTTCCCTCAGTGTTTGTACGTCTGGCATGTTCCAGGGAAAGATCATTGTCGTTGGAAAAACTGCCGTCAGGGTTGGCCAGGGGATTGATCCAGATCTGCAGATTATCCACCAATGTGGTAAGTTCGCTATCGGAGCCATAGCCATTCAGCAGTGTGTCGGCCAGTCGGAGCAACAGTACATATCCCACTATCTCATTGCCATGCATGGAAGAGGTATATAGAAAAGTGGCCTCATCTTCCTCATCCTCCACATGATCGCTGATCTTCAGTGCCAGCAGCTGCCGGCCCTGAACAGTACTGCCGATGGTGTCGAGTCTGCAAATTTCCGGATGGTCCATGGCAAATCCCTGCATCATCTCCAGGTACTGATCGTAAGTGGGGTATTTTTGAAAGCTAAGAGCCTCCGCCAGGTCCAGTGCCATATCACTGTCATCGAAGCCCACCGCTTTGGTCCACTGAGCCTCCAGAGAGGGGACAGCAAGGTAGCAGAACAGGGCCACCAGCAATAGCCTAAGGGCGCATGTGGTCTGCCCTTGCATCATTAAACGTTGAATCGTATATGGAGAATATCGGCCTCCTTTACCACATAATTCTTCCCTTCCACCGACAGTTTGCCCTTATCCTTGCAAGCTTGTTCTGATCCCAGGGTGATGAAGTCTTCGTATTTCATTACTTCGGCTCGGATAAAACCCCGCTGAAGATCAGAGTGAATGGCTCCGGCAGCCTCAGGAGCCAGGGCTCCCTTTCGGATGGTCCATGCCCGGTTTTCTTTGGGACCTACTGTGAAAAAGGAAACCAGGTTTAGCATGGAGTAGGCTGAGCGTACAAGCTTACTCACCCCAGGCTCTTCCAGTCCGGCATCCGCCAGAAACTCTTTGCGATCCTCCTCATCTTCCAGTTCGGCAATTTCCGATTCCAGCCGGGCAGCCAGCACCAGGATCTCTTCATCTTCTCCGGCCAGGTACTCCTTCACCTGATTCACATAGCTGTTGCCATTGATAGCAGCCTCATCTTCCACGTTACATACAAACATCACCGGCTTGCTGGTAAGCAGGAACAGATCCTCTATGTGTTTCCGGTCATTTTCACCCATCTCCAGGGTTCGGGCATTCTGAAAGTCTTCCAGATGGTCCTTGTACTGTTCAAGCACCTCAAGACCCCTGCGAGCATCTTTATCCCCTGTCTTGGCAATTTTGGCCAGACGCTCCATCTTTTTTTCCACCGACTCCAGGTCTTTGACCTGCAACTCCAGGTTGATGGTTTCAATATCCCGGACCGGATTTACCGAACCGTCAATATGGGGCAGCTGTTCATCGTCGAAGCACCTGATCACCTGTATCAGCGCATCGGTATTCCTGATATCAGAGAGGAACTTGTTGCCCACACCTTCACCCTGATTGGCCCCCTTGGTGAGGCCGGGGATATCCACGATCTCCACCGTGGCAGGAATGATTTTCTCGGTGGGCTGGAAATTCTCCAGGTTGTAGAGCCTGGGATCGGGTACATTCACCATCCCCATATTTGACTTGCTGGAAGTAAAGGCAAAACTGGAAGTTTCCACCTTAGTGTTAGACATACAATTGAAAAGGGTGGACTTGCCCACGTTGGCCACACCAATAATCCCGCATTTAAGTGCCATGTTGTGTATAATTTGGCTCAAAATTAGCAAAAAAGAACCATCACGGGCTAGGGTGTTTTAAATATTAATGGGTAATTTTGGGCTTCTTTTAAAAACCTACTCCATGGACCATAAAATTCACATTTTAGCATCAGATAACATACGTATACTTGCCGCCGCAATGGTGGAGAAGGCAAAATCAGGACATCCGGGCGGAGCCATGGGTGGAGCCGATTTTGTAGAGATGCTATATTCAAAATTTCTGAATTTTGATCCGGACGATGGAGCCTGGCCGCTGAGGGACCGTTTTTTCCTGGATCCGGGACATATGTCACCCATGCTATATGGCGTGCTGGCGCTGACCGGAAATTATACCCTCGATGAATTGAGCGACTTCAGGCAGTGGGGAAGCCCCACACCGGGTCACCCCGAAGTGGATGTGAATCGTGGGGTAGAGAATACCTCCGGTCCGCTGGGACAGGGACATACCATGGCAGTAGGTGCCGCCATTGCAGAGCGTTTTATGGCCGCCCGTTTCGGGGAATGGCTTTCGCATAAGACCTTTGCCTTTATCTCCGACGGTGGTGTTCAGGAAGAGATTTCGCAGGGAGCGGGACGTATAGCCGGTTACCTGGGCCTCTCCAACCTGGTGATGTTTTATGACTCCAACGATATTCAGCTATCCACCCGTACCGAGGAGGTAAGTGAAGAAGATACCGCAGCCAAGTACAGGGCATGGAACTGGAACGTAAGCACCATTGATGGCAACGATCCGGTCCAGATTAGCCAGGCGCTGGAAGCAGCACTGGAGGAGAAAGAGCGACCCAGCCTGATTATTGGGAAAACCATTATGGGTAAAGGTGCCCTGGATGAGAATGGTACTAATTTCGAAGGACAAACTTCCATGCATGGGATGCCGCTTTCTGCAGCCGGAGCCTCTTTTGAGAAGACCCTCGTAAACCTGGGAGGTGATCCTGAGAATCCCTTTGTGATCTTTGAGGAGGTCAGAGAGGCCTATCATGTGCTGCTGGAAGAGAAGAGGAAAGCAGCGGCCATACGTAAAGAAGAGCAGGCAGCTTGGGAAAAAGCAAATCCGGAGCTTGCTGCAAAATACAAGAGTTTCCTGGAGGGAACACTTCCGGAGATAGACTTTGCCTCCATTGAGCAGAAAGCCGGGGCCCCCACACGCGGAGCTTCGGGCGCTGTTCTGGCCAGCCTTGCCGGTAAGGTTGAGAATCTGATTGTAGCCTCGGCCGACCTCTCCAACAGTGATAAGACCGATGCTTACCTGAACAAGACAAAAGCCTTTACCAGGGGCGATTTCAGCGGTTCTTTTCTCCAGGCTGGTGTAAGTGAACTGACCATGGCCTCCATTGCCAATGGCATGGCCCTGCATGGAGACGTAATCCCGGTGATCGGTACCTTCTTCGTGTTCAGCGATTATATGAAGCCCGCTGCCAGAATGGCCGCACTGATGCAGCTGCCAGTGAAATATGTATGGACCCACGATGCCTTCCGGGTAGGTGAGGATGGCCCTACCCACCAGCCGGTGGAACAGGAGGCGCAGATCAGGTTGTTGGAACACTTGAGAAATCACCAGGGCAAACGCTCCATGCTGGTGCTTCGTCCCGCCGATGCACAGGAGACCACTGTTGCATGGAAAATGGCGCTGGAGAATATGGACTCTCCTACAGCATTGATTCTTTCCAGGCAGGGGATAAGCGATGTACCATCCCTTCCCGGGTCGGACAGGTTCACCGATGCCCTGGAGGCACAGAAAGGGGCCTATGTGGCCCGTGATTGCAAGGGCGCTCCCGATGTAATACTGGTAGCATCCGGATCCGAGGTGGCCACTTTGTTGGACGGATGCCCGCTTCTTGAAGAGAAGAAAGGATTGAAGGTAAGGGTTGTATCGGTAATTTCGGAAGGATTGTTCCGGGATCAGCCAGAAGGCTACCAGGCGGAGGTGATCCCTTCAGGTATTCCGGTATTTGGTCTGACCGCCGGATTACCAGTGACCCTTCAGGGCCTGGTAGGGGAACATGGAAAGGTATTTGGCCTGGAGAGTTTCGGCCATTCGGCACCTTACAAGGTTCTGGATGAAAAACTGGGATTCACCGGCGAGAATGTCTACAAGCAGGTATGCACATTGCTGGGAGTGTAAGACAAGGGATATTTTAGTCCCCGGATATTAAAGTTTTAAGAAGCACGTTATAAGAGGAAAAGAGGATATGGGTAGGAATAGCTTGAGTGGGTTTATATTGGTGCTCCTGATTTTAGCTGGAGTGGGTACAGTTTACGGACAGAAGATCCCTCCCCAGAAGCCAAAATTAATTGTGGGAATCACGGTATCGGGGATGCAGTATGATTACCTGTCGGTTTACTGGGATAAATTCTCCGATGGGGGATTCCGGAAGATGGCCACCACGGGGGCAAACTGCAAGAATGCCCGCTACAACTACCTGCTCACTGATCCCTCAGTGGGTTTCGCCTCCATTGCTACAGGTACCAGACCCAGCGAACACGGCATTGTATCTGACTACTGGTACAGGCGCATCACCAACGAGATAGTCAATAGCATAGAGGATCAGGATCAGTCCACCGTGGGAGGTTCCTACGGATCTGGCACCTACTCTCCCTGGGCCCTGAATAGCCGTACACTTTCTGACGAGATGAGGGTGAAGAGCCGTTTTAAGTCACGTTCCATAGGTGTATCCATGGACCCCAACGCAGCGGTGCTGATGGCCGGACATACTGCCTCGGCAGCCTATTGGCTCGATCCAGCGAGGGCTTCCTGGATTACCAGCTCTTACTACATGGATTCGCTGCCCGGCTGGGTCAATGAATTTAATGAAAAGAACTATCCTGACCTCTACCTGGATCGTACCTGGGAAACCCTGCATCCCATTGCCGAATACAGCGAGAGCATGCTGGACAACAATCCTTATGAATCGGGTTTATACGGACAGGTAACTTTTCCCTACGATCTGGCACGGCTCAGTTCGGATGGGAAGGGTGGAAAAGACTATAGTTTGCTGATGACCACCCCATGGGGAAATACCTATACCAAGGACATGGCCATAGCTACCATTGTGAACGAAGAGCTTGGTCGGCACGATGTGACCGATATGATCCATATTGGATTTAATACCACCAAGTACCTGGCCAACCATTACTCCACCTGGTCGGTGGAGACCCAGGATACCTATCTTCGACTGGATGAAGACATTGCCCACCTGCTTGGTTTTTTGGATGAGCAGTTTGGAATGGAGAATGTTCTGGTCTACCTGACAGCAGAAAATGCCCTGGCGGTGGATCCCAATTATCTGGCCGAGAGTCGCATTCCCTCGGGATTCTTTAACTACCGGACCAGTGTTTCACTACTGAAATCATACCTGAATGCCATTTATGGCAGGGGCGAATGGGTCACTTTTTATTACGCCCAGCAGATCTATCTGAATCACCAGCTCATTGAAGACTCTAACCTGAGCCTGGAGGAGGTCCAGGACCAGGTAGCCCGCTTCATGGTACAGATGAACGGGGTAAGCAATGCGCTTCAAGCCTATGTGCTTCAGCAGAATTACTTCACCGATGGGGTTTTGCACCGAATACAAAACTCTTATTATCAGAAACGTTCAGGCGATGTGATCCTCTACCTGACACCGGGCTGGGTGGAGCATAGCAATGTGGGAGGAGGTGTATATGCAGAATTCAGATATACCAGTCATGTACCTCTGATCTTCTATGGATGGAAGATCAACCGGGTGAGCATTCCCTACAGGGTGTCACCAGTGGATATTGCTCCATCCATTGCTTCCTTCCTGGAGATCTCCATGCCGGACAATGCTACAGGGGTGGTCATCTCCGACCTGATCAAATAGCATCAAACATCTACACCATTAAGGGAGTTCCGGGTGTCGAAGAAGGTTTTGATAAGGCCCGGGTTCTTTTCAACAGCATTGCCCACCACCAGCATATCTGCTCCTGCATTGAACAGTTCCAGTGTAGTTTCAGCTGAACGGATGCCTCCGCCCACCATCAGGGGGAGGGATATTTTTTTTCTGATGGCGCGGATCATCTCAGGCTCCACCGAATGAGAAGCGCCGCTGCCTGCCTCCAGGTAGAGAGACTTTAGACCCAGCATTTCCCCGGCCATGGCGGTGGCCACAGCAATATCCGGTTTATCTCCCGGGATGGGGCTCGTGTTGCTCATGTACTCCACGGAGGTCGCCTTCCCGTTTCCGATCAGCATATATCCGGTGGGGATCACCTCGATTCCGGAACGACCCAGGTGGGGAGCAGCCAGCACATGATTTCCAATCAGGAACTCGGGATTTCGTCCGGAGATCAGAGAGAGAAACAGGATCCCGTCTGCCCGGTCGGAAAGTTGATAGATATTGCCGGGGAAAATAAAGACTGGTAGCCTGGTGCCCAGCTTCAGGGCGGTGATGGTGATTTCAATGGGATTGAAAAGAATGCTTCCACCCACCAGCAGAAGATCGGGCGGATAAAGATTGATATATCCAATCAGCTCCTCCAGGCTCTTGTCATCGTAGCCATCCGGGTCCACCAGGAGTGCAATGCGTTTTTTGCTCCTGTCCTTGAGCTGTTCATAGAAATTGTTCATTCCTTGACGCACCATACCAGTGCGTAATTATCGTGTTGAAGGTACTCCATTTCAAAACTCTCCTCACCGTTTCCGTTGATCACATTTCCCTTCATATGTCCATGCTCCTCGTCCGGATGAAAGGGAGCAATGGTAATTCCGTCCCTGAAGTTTATGTCCTGCTTATCGAGGATCTTATAGAGGGCCTCCTTGGCACACCAGTGCAGGTAGAGGTGAAACTTGGAAAGTTCCGGATCTTCGATGATATTCTCCCGGTCATTAATGAACTTGTTGGCCACCTTGCTGATCTTACCAGACATAAATTCCAGGTCGATTCCCACCCTTTTGTCTTTGCTGATCATTACGGCAGTGAGGTTGTTGGAGTGGGAGATGCTGATGTTGTGGGTGTTTCCCCTGACGAATGGTTTATTCTCAGCATTGTAAAGAATCCGGGTATCCTTACCCAGCATGGTTTTTACCAATGCCCGGACACTGAGCCATTCAACCTTCCTGCTGATGTTCTTGAAGCTATCGAGTTTTGTTTTCTCCACGGCAACCAGGTTGACCATGCTGTAGAGTGTATCAAAATCCTCTGTAATCTCCCACACACCTAAGTGGCATTCCGGTAATATTTCTGTTTTCAAAAATACTCCCACTATATCTCAATTAGATCCCCTGTGAGGGGTGACTAAGATAAACAAAATTGATTAATACTGCCACTGGGTGGTTTCAATCATATGGAGGATATCCTCCCTCATGAACTCAATAACCGGGTTCAGTGAATCGCGATTAGGCCGGCAGTTGAAATAGAGCGAGCCTCTCAGGAAGTGGTCGGTACTGTCGGTAATGAAGAACTGGACCGCCGAAGCCACATCCCCTTTAAGATCGTATACCATCCCGAACCTCTTTTGCTCTCTGTGAATAAAGGGTGTCTCCTCGATCCCATGCGCTTTTACGGTATGTTTGTAGACCAGCTCCCGGCAATCGGTTATTAAGGCATTCAGCTGACCATCCACCGCTTTGTAACTCAAGTGGATTTTCCCATTCAGTTGCGGAACGGATACATTGATCCATCCCTCCTCGCTTCTGGGGCCGCTGTCAATCTCCACCACGGCATAGGCAGGGATCTCGAACTGGTAAAACTCCTGATCGCTGTAAATAACATATTCTTTTTCAGGATAGGAAATTTTCAGGTAGCCCGTGGGCTTCGGGGTGTAGGAGTCCTTGCAAGAGGAGCTCAGGAAGAGCAAAGCCACGGTAAGCAGGGCGAGCCAAAGTCCGCTATTTCTATATTTCGCACTCATTTTTTCTGTTCCGGGTTTTTGAGAAATACTTTCACTTCTTTGATCCTGCGTTTGTCCATGGCCAGTACAGTAAATTCGATCCCCTTGCATAACATTACATCATTCATCCGCGGGAATCCACCCTTTAACTCCAGGAGCAGTCCGGCTACCGTCTCTGCATCTCCTTTCACCTCATCGAAGAGCTCATCATCCACTTCGGTCACTTTGTAAAAATCGTTCAGCAGTGTTTTCCCATCAAAAGCATAGGTCAGATCATCAATGATCCTGTAGAACTCTTCAGCCTCGTCCGACTCATCGGTAATTTCACCCACCACCTCTTCCAGGATATCCTCCATGGTGACAATGCCTTCCGTGCCGCCATATTCATCTACCACTATGGCCAGGTGGATCTTCTTCTCCTGGAACTCTTTAAGCAGGTCATTAATCTTTTTGGTTTCGGGCACAAAGAAGGGTTCCCGGATCAGCTTCTGCCAGTTGAACTTGTTTTTTTGGTTGATATGGGGCAGGAGATCCTTCACATAGAGGATCCCTTTCAGGTGATCGGAGGTTTCTTCATAGACAGGTATCCGGGAGAAGCCAGAGTCGATAATCACCCTGATCAGAGTGGAAAGATCGGTCTCGATGTCCACGGCAACCACATCTGTACGCGGTTTCATTATCTCACTTACCTCCAGGTTGCTGAAGCGCACGATCCCTTCCAGCATCTCCTTTTCATCCTCCACCACATCGGTGGCCAGGTCCAGTGCCTCCGACAGATCGTCCATGGAGATGTTCTGCACCTTCTTTGCCAGTCTCCGGTTTACCACTCCGGTCGACTTGACCAGGATAAAGATCAGTGGTTGAAACAGTTTGTCAAGGATCACCAGGGAAACGGCCATCCGTCTGGCAAACTTCGGTGCAAAGCGGTTGGCATAGACCTTGGGCATGATCTCCCCAAAGAGCAGGAGGAGAAAGGTGATCACAATAACCGTGATCAAAAATCCAAGCAGAGGAGCATGGCTAAAGTCAAAAATGTCATTGGTAACATAGGAGGCAATGATAACAATACCAACATTTATAAAATTATTGGTAATCAGGATGTTGGCAAGAAGCCTTTCGGGTTTGTCCAGCAGCTTAAGTACCATAATCTCCTTGCGGTTAGGGTGCTCCTTCAGCTCACTGAGGTGGCTTGGGCCCAGACTGAAATAAGCCACTTCCGATCCGGAGATCATGGCCGAAAAGAACAGCAGAATGGCCACCACCACCATGCCAATAATCGCCCCTGAAGTGAGAGGCATCAGCACACTCTGTTGTAAAATGATTAAAAACGCCGGTTCCAAACCTGGAGTTAAAGGTTAAATAATGATCAGAACGGGAGATCGTCCGGTCCGTTGTCTCCGCCATCAAAAGGATCTTTCGCAGGGGCCTCGCCCTCAGCGGGACTCGGGTTCTGAACGGGACTCTGGTTCTGTACGGGACTCTGGTTTTGCACAGGTGCCTGATTCTGTGCTGGCTGACTCTGTGCTGGCTGACTCTGTGCTGGCTGACTCTGCTGCGCTTGTCCGCCCTCTCCATCGTCGGGACGTCTTCCCAGTAATTGCAACTGGTCGCCTACGATCTCTGTAATGTATTTCTTGTTCCCGTCGGCATCATCGTAGGAACGGGTTTTTATCCGTCCTTCAATGTAGATCTGCGTACCTTTCTTCACGTACTTTTCTGCCACCTGGGCCAGTCCCCTCCACAACACTACGTTATGCCATTCAGTGTTGGAGACACGCTCCCCGGACTTATTTTTATAGGTCTCACTGGTGGCCATGGGGAATTTCGTAATGGCGGTTGATTCATCGAGGTACCTCGTTTCGGGGTCTTTGCCCACATTTCCAACAAGGATTACTTTGTTTACAGACATATATAATATTTGAGTATGGAATCAAAGATACCTCTAGATTAGCAACTTTCAAAATGTAGAGACTCCCTCAACTCGTCTCCATACTTCTGTTTTACCCAGCCATTTTTTGCCGGGTACATGTCCCCTTACCTGAAGTTCATCCTTATTAGCTACAATTATATAGCCTTCATAAAATTTACCCCGCTCCGGGTCATACATACGTTCTGCCTTCCATCTCTTTTTGGATTTGTCGTATGTTATACCTGACAAAGTAGTAAGGCCCTCCAGTGAACGTGACCGTAATGCAGGTTCCATGTTTAAAATATCTTTTGGGACATTTCCATTGATATAACTACCCGGGTTAATCCTGAAGATCTTGCCCGTGTATTTTCCATCCTTATATTCGATCTGGATGATGGCTTTATTCTCAGGTGTCATCCATTTGCCAACAATGTCCTGGGGATTTGCAGCATTTAGAGAATGCAGGAAGGCGGTGAGAATCAGGATCAGAATGCTTAGTGTTTTCATAGATCAAGTGTAGTTCAAATTTAAAATTTTCCTTTTCTGCCCCTCTTTGCTTTTAGACTTCAATCCAAAGAGTGGTCTTAGCAGTGCAACTCTCCTTATAATAAACTCATAGCATAAGTATGAGAATCCATAGGTGCCAATGGCCATTATGATCATTTTCCAGGCATAATGTATGGGACTGTCCATCAGCATATACCCCAGAATGATAATGATGGTTTGATGCAGAATATAGAAGGGATATACTGCATTGTTCCTGTACGTGAGTAACTTGCTTTTCTTATTCAGGTATATCGAACCATATGCAAAAATGGTGATGATCCAACTCCAGATATTAATTGGTTTTAAGATCTGAAGCCACCCGGGATTTTCACCTCTTGATATCAACCATAATACAATAATAGAACTCAGTATTCCCGTAAGCAGAGAAAAGTGTCTGATTCTAGGTAAAGCCTTCCAAAGGGAACTGCCCAGAGAAGCCATCGTATATATCCCGCCAGAAAGCAGATAAAATAGAAGCTGAAAGCATACCAGTCATCCGTCAATGCCATGGTTAATGGGTATCGGTTTGCAAGGGTCAATTCAATGAATATAAGTGGTATAACGAATATATACAGGTAAAACGGGGACTTTTCAATCAAACGAGTTAGTAGCGAGATAATACGATTGCCTGGCTTTCTGAGATACAGGAATAGGGGCAATGCCGTGACCGACATTAATAAGAGGTAGGGCAAAAACCACAGGTGGTTCCATGTGAAATTACCTTCCGGATAGATGCCGTTGAATGTTGTCGGGTAATATTCTAAATAGGATACATCTACGGTTCCCTGGATGAGACGTTCTATGTATACCTGTGGAGGAACAATCAGGAATGCCCCAGCCAGCAAGGGGATGAATAAACGAATAAAGCGTTCTTTCGTATATTTTGCTCCAGATTTTGAGGACAATGCAAATCGGGAGCCAATTCCCGAAACAACGAAGAGTATGGGTAGCCTCCACTGTCGAATAAAGAGCATTGGCATGGATAACCAACTTACCTGCACATTATTTTTTATGGGCAGATCCCAGTCAACCAGGGATTCCCAGGAGACAAAGAACAATGCTATATGCCAGAATATCAGAATGTC
>RCND010001342.1_pt1 | contig 13885 bp, 13 predicted proteins | sample 2041351 | NCBI WGS metagenome assembly RCND01 (sample SAMN09708230, study PRJNA481090) | Marine sediment metagenome, whole genome shotgun sequencing project. | biome: marine sediment; feature: ocean; material: sediment; isolation source: Sewage treatment plant 12B marine sediment (STP12B) ...
TCCCCGGCGTTCTTGCCGTGGGGAAAGACGCCCGCATCTGTGCCGAACGCGATCTTAACTCCGCTTTGGATAATCTTGGGAAAATTGGCCCGCAGGTCAGCCCCTGCTGCCCCGGCTGTCTCATACATGGGCAATCCAACCGTCCGGTCCGCCCCGTCATCCCACATCAGTTGGATTGCAACCATGCTGCCCCGCTTGTTTTGTTCAGAACCACGCCTGTCGCCGGCAAAATCTATTAAGCCAGCGCTTGTGCGATACGCTTCGCCAGTTTTTCTGCCACAGCGTATTTTCCCATGCGCGGCCAATCTTCCGACATGTCCGCTGTTATCAGAACCACATCGTTTTCAGACCCGCCCATAATGCCGGTTTCCGGAGACACATCATTGGCGACGATCCAGTCGCAACCTTTGCGTTTCCGCTTGGCCTTGGCGTTCGCCAGCACATCATCGGTCTCCGCCGCAAATCCGACAACAAGCGCCGGACGTCCCTTTTTCATCTGCGATACGCCGGCCAAAATGTCAGGGTTTTCGGCCAATTCCAGCGCTGGCAAGCCTTCTTTCGATTTCTTTAGTTTGTGGGATGCGGCAGAGGTGACCCGCCAATCTGCGACCGCAGCTGCAAATATCGCCACATCCACCGGCATCGAAGCATGGACCGCATCATACATTTCTGCTGCGGTTTGTACTCGGACTACCTGCACCCCTGTTGGCGGCGGTACGTCAGCAGGACCGGTGACAAATACCACCTCCGCCCCCAGCGCCGCCAATGCCTTTCCGAGCGCTGAACCTTGCGCGCCAGAAGACCGGTTTGCGATATAGCGCACCGGATCAATCGGCTCATGGGTGGGCCCAGACGTAACTAGAATTCGGCGTCCCGTTAATGGGCCGTCGCCCAATGCGCCCTCGATAGCAGCAACAATCTCGAGTGGTTCGGCCATCCTGCCGGGGCCAAATTCACCACACGCCATGTCGCCCTCATTTGGGCCGACAACACCAACCCCATCCCCCTGTAGAACCGATAGATTGCGCTGTGTTGCGGGGTGATCCCACATGCGCACATTCATCGCAGGGGCCAGCAAAACAGGTTTATCCGTCGCCATGAGTAGGGTTGAAGCCAGATCATTGGCTAGGCCTGCGGCCATTTTGCCCATCAAATCTGCCGTTGCAGGTGCCACAACCACCAAATCAGCACTGCGCGACAACTGAATGTGGCCCATTTCCGCTTCGGTTGTCAGGTCAAACAGATCAGTGTGAACCGCTTCGCCGGCCAGTGCGGAAACCGACAATGGGGTGACAAATTCAGAGCCCGCGCGGGTCAGCACTGCAGTTACGTCTGCACCACGCTCTCGCAAGCGTCGGATCAGGTCGAGCGACTTGTAGGCGGCAATCCCGCCGCCAATGATCAGCAATATCCGCTTGGATGCCAGCATTATGGCCCTCTTTCGTGACTTGGGCGACCATATGGGGATGGTGAAAAATCTTCCAGAGGTTTCGTAATTCTATCGAAACGCCAAACACGGATCAGGTCTCTCAACCGGTTCCGACATAAGAACGGAATCAAACGCTCCCTCGGGGATCTGGCCGATTTCCCCTTGCCCAATGCTGATCACCGAGACGTCAGGAGCGGCGCGTTTCAGAACAGCAGGTACGCCCCAATCTTTGCGCGCATGGCCATTTCCGGTAATAATGACAACCGGACCACCCGTTTCCTCAAATGCTGACAGCGCGGCTTGGGCCAATGAGGCGTCCCGAAGACGCTGGACGTTGACCATTGCCGGCAACATCTCATCGGGCAAGGCATCACAATGTGCTGCCATCTGCAAAGCCTCACGTATGTTCTGCTGATCCGCCGGGAGAAGGTCGGCCAGACCATAGCGGACGCTCTGATCCCCAAATATCTGACTTATTCCGGTTTCCATCGCGTTCTGGGCGACTTCACGTGGCACTGCGGCCCCAGCCACGTGCGCCTGAGGTGCTGCGGCAAACAGTGGGTAATACATCGCAAATTCAGGCCATCCGGAGGCATCCCAATTCAACGCTGCACGCAATGCGGGTTCGTCACTGATCAGGTCGGACGTGACAGCCGCCGCCTGATCGTCGCTCAGCATCTCATATACCACGGCTGCTGGCTCAATCTTGACCATCAGTTCTGCCTGATGCTTATGATGTGCCGGGTTGTCATGAACTTCGCCCAGAATCACGATATCTGCCCCGGAAACATCCTGCGCCCAAACAAAAGGCGCGGCCAAAACAGACGCGCCCCAAAATGCCATCAGATGCAAAACCCTCATACGAGGAATTGATGCACTTCGCGCGACTGCTGTTCAAGGTTTTTGCGCATCTTTACGAACGCCGCAGCTTCCAACTGGCGCACACGCTCTTTTGACAAACCCAACTCGACTCCCAGACTCTCCAGCGTTCGTGTCTGGTCCTGCAACTTGCGCTCGCGCACGATGAACCGCTCGCGTTCGCTCAGCGCATTCATCGCCTCCAGCAACCATTCCCGCAGCTTATCCGTATCATGACCATGTTCGACAACTTCTGCCGCCTGCGCACTGTCATCTTCAAGCGCATCAATCCATTCGCGGCCCTCATCCTCGGCGGACTGAGTCGCGTTCAGAGAAAAATCCGAACCAGACAATCGCCCGTCCATCATCTCGACATCACGCAGTGGCACGCCAATCTTGGTCGAAATCTTCTGGCGCATCTGATGTTGGTCTAGGGTCTCGCCTTTTGCCGCAGACTCACGCTCAATCTGGGCTTGGACTCGGCGCATGTTAAAAAACAACGATTTTTGAGAAGAGGTTGATCCGGTCCGCACCATCGACCAGTTGCGCATGACATAGTCCTGAATGCTCGCCTTGATCCACCACACAGCATATGTGGAGAAGCGAACGCCCCGATCCGGGTCGAATTTGTCTGCGGCTTTCATAAGGCCGACGCCAGCCTCCTGAATCAGGTCGTTCATCGGTGCGCCGTAGCGCTTGAATTTCACCGCCATCGAAATTGCCAAACGCATGTAGGCCGTGATCAAACGATGCAAAGCCGCCTCATCCCGATCATCGCGCCACGCGTAAGCGAGTTTCAGTTCTGTTTCAGCGTCGAGCAATTCGGCCTTCATGACCGTGCGCATCATTGAAGCATCTCGAACTGTATCAAATGCCATGTTTCATCCCCCCGACGAAAGGTGGCGCTTTCACCCGCGCCTTGAATTGCACCAATAATTTAGATACGCAAAAGGCTGGATTTTGGATCACATCTTATATGAATCAATCATTGCCAAACCTAAGTCTGGTCCTGGGCGGTGCCGCCGCAGGTAAGTCAACCTTTGCCGAAGGTCTGGTCCAAAGCAATTCTGTTTCAAAGACTTACATCGCAACAGCGCGGATTTTGGACGCCGAAATAAACGCCAAGGTTCAAAAACACCAAGCGGCCCGTGGCCCCAGCTGGACAACAATAGAAGTGCCGATTGAAGTGCCTGCCGCGTTAGCAAACCTAACAGCCAATGACAGCGTTTTGATTGACTGCGCTACGATGTGGCTCTCCAATCATTTGCTTGATGGCAGCGATCTTGCCGCGGCACAAACCGGGCTTCTGGCAGCGCTGAGGGCCTGCCCCGCACCGATTGTGATCGTTTCAAACGAGGTTGGTCAGGGTATTGTTCCGATCAACGCCCTTGCCCGCCAATTTCGCGAGGCGCAGGGCGGATTAAACGCCGCCTTGGCAGAGGCATCTGATCTCGTGGTTTTTGTAACTGCAGGATTGCCGCAGGTGCTGAAAGGCACCCCGCCGTGACGGTCTGGCATTGGGTGCGACACGGCCCCACCCACGAGAAGGCCTTTGTCGGCTGGCGGGACGTGCCCGCCGATCTGTCCGACACGGATCAGCTTGCACGGCTTGCGGCCTATTTGCCGCAGAAATCGCTGCTGGTGGCCTCTGATCTTCAGCGCGCTTCTGCGACGGCAGATGCCATCGGACTGGGTCAAACCCGTTTGCCGCATGCGCCGGATCTGCGCGAGTTCGACTTTGGAGAATGGGATGGGCTGTACTTTGCGGCCGTTGCGGAAAAGTACCCGGTACTCAGCCGCGCGTACTGGGAAACACCAGGTGATGTGACGCCGCCTGGGGGGGAAAGCTGGAACGCCGCCGCTGCCCGGGTCAACGCATTTGTCGATGCGACAACACAGTTCTATCCAGGACAGCATATCATTGCCGTTGCCCATATCGGCGTGATTCTGACACAGGTCCAAAGAGCAAAATCACTGTCACCCCAGCAAGCCATTGGCCAGTATATTGACAACCTTTCTGTGACTCGCATCAACTGGCAGTCAGGGTCACCGGTTGCTGAGGTCATCAATCACAACCCGTGATGCAAATGCTCACAAATCTTCGTTTTGATTCGCCAACGATCCCGGTCTAACCTGACAGAATGACATATGATCTTTATATCGGTGACCGGCTGTTTTCGAGCTGGTCCATGCGCGGTTGGCTGCTGTTTGAAAAATTCGGCATTCCCTGCACCACACATCTTGTTGGGCTTTATTCTGGCACCATGTCCCAAGATATGGCCCCGCTGTCACCCGCGTGTCTGGTGCCGGCAGTCCGCATGTCTGACGGCAATGTTGTCGGTGAAACAATGGCCATCGTTGAAACCCTTGCCGAGCAGAATCCAACGGCGGGGCATTGGCCCTCGGATCCGAGCGCGCGCATTCTGGCCCGCTGGCTTTGTGCTGAAATGGCCTCTGGATTCGGCGCTTTGCGCGCGGCTTGTCCGATGCAGTTGCACTATTGCCACGTGGGCTTTGAACCCGCGCAAGCGGTTTTGGATGACCTTGGCCGCATTGAATTACTTTGGTCTCTGGCCCGTGCACGGCACGGCAATGGCGGCCCCTGGTTGTTCGGGGAATACTCTGCGGCAGACGTGTTTTATGCCCCGGTTGCCGCCCGTATCATCGGCTATGGCCTACCTGTTGGTGAGGCCGCAGCTGCCTATTGCGCTCAGACGATTCAGGACCCCGCGTTCCTGAAATGGCGCCAGGACGCGCAGGACGTGACTTACGACCCATTCCCCTATCCGCTTGCTCTGCCCAATCAACCCTGGCCAACCGCTTGAGCGCGATTATTAACCCTTCCTAAACCCCTGAGACGTTACCCATTAACGATTGGGAAACCATGAAAGGACGAGGAATGGTTGCGCGCGCCTATACGGTTGCGTTTCAAGGGGTTGAGGCGCGCATTGTCGAAGTACAGTGCGCCGTGACGCCCGGCATGCCAGCCTTTGCCATTGTCGGCCTTCCTGACAAAGCCGTTTCAGAAGCACGTGACCGTGTTCGCACGGCTCTAAGCTCGATGGCAATTGCGCTGCCTTCCAAACGGATCACCGTCAATTTGTCACCTGCTGATCTGCCCAAGGAAGGTAGCCATTTTGACTTGCCCATCGCCTTGGCCCTGCTGGCGGCACTGGATATTGTCCCGCGAGACGCTGCCGAAGGCACCGTCGCTCTGGGAGAGCTATCGCTTGATGGATCCTTGGTTCCTGTTCTGGGAGCCCTGCCCGCAGCAATGGCTGCTGCAGAAGAAGAGCGCAGCCTGCTTTGCCCAAAGGCGTCCGGGGCCGAGGCAGCATGGGTTGGACAGACCCAGGTGATCGGAGCGTCCAGTCTTGGCGACGTGGTGCGCCATTTCACTGGCCAGACGCCAATTGTTCCGTCCGAGCCCGGCGAAGTGCCTGCCGCGACCAATCTGCGCGATCTGCGGGATGTCAAAGGGCAAGAACGGGCAAAACGGGCGCTTGAAATCGCCGCCGCTGGGCGACACCATCTGATGTTCGTGGGCGCACCTGGTTCAGGGAAATCCATGCTGGCGGCGCGCATTCCAAGCATCTTGCCCCCCCTCACCCCGGTTGAGGCGCTGGAAACCTCGATGATTCACTCTTTGTCTGGCTTGCTGGATGAAGGTGGGATTTCCCGCACCCGCCCGTTCCGAGAGCCGCATCATACTGCGTCGATGGCCGCAATTGTCGGAGGGGGGCGCGGGGCTAAACCGGGCGAAATCTCTCTTGCGCATAATGGCGTCCTGTTCATGGACGAGTTCCCAGAATTTTCCCGCGCCGTTCTGGAAACCCTGCGCCAACCAATCGAGACAGGCGAGGTTATGGTTGCCCGCGCAAACGCCCACATCAAATATCCCTGCAAATTCATGTTGGTGGCAGCTGCAAACCCCTGCAAATGTGGCTACATGTCAGATCCGGCCCGTGCCTGTGCGCGGGTGCCGCAATGTGGCGAAGACTATATGGGCCGTATCTCCGGACCCCTGATGGATCGGTTCGACCTGCGTGTTGAAGTTCCCCCTGTCGCTTTTACAGATCTTGACTTGCCGGCAAACGGCGACAGCTCTGCCAGCGTTGCGAACCGGGTCGCCACCGCACGGGCTGTCCAACACGCCCGGTTTATAGGCACGCCACAGATGCGCGAAAATGCAGACGCCGAAGGTGAGACGCTCGAACGCATCGCAAGGCCAGATTCTGAGGGGCGAAGTTTGCTGAGCAAGGTAGCCGTACGCTTCGGCCTGTCCGCGCGTGGCTATCACCGCGTCTTGCGTGTCGCCCGCACCATTGCCGACCTCGATGGATCTGATGATGTGTTGCGCCCGCACGTCGCTGAAGCGGTCAGTTTTCGGCTATGTTCCGAGGTGCAAGACGCCTGATACAGTCCGCAATATCGCGCAAACCGGTGTCCGCCTCTGGTATAAGGTTTTGAAATATTTGCCAAACATACGGTTGATTCTTTGATACATGGGTTTCAACCTGAACCTCCTGTGCATTCAACCGGGCCACCATACGTGTGGTGTCGTGAAGCAATATCTCGGTGTCACTTATTGTCAGATAGATCGGTTGCGCAGATCTGCCCGAGCACCGCCGGCGCCAGTCCTCCTCCTGTACTGTTGCCGCCAATCACAATATCCTTGGATGCAAACCCACATCTCAGCAGCGCCCAATAAAACGTTATGCCGTCTTCAATCGCTGCCGGAAACGCGTTTTCTGGTGCAAGTCGATACGCGGGCAAACACGCCACCATACCGGTTAACAGCGATAAACCCCAGCATGGCAGAATGGGTGCTGGGCTGCCAAAGACATAGCCACCGCCGTGGAAATACAGGATAACGCCGGTTTTGGACCCGTTGGGGCCTTGTGCCCACAGCACCGGAACTGAATGGTCACCGACGCGCAAAACCTCATCCCGGAATGTCGATCCCTTGGGTGGGCGAAACCAGAACCTGGCCTTCCGCTCAAAGGCCTTTCGCAGCTTGTGCGGGTTCTTTGTGCGCACAAGATGGTGCTTCTCAAGCAGCGCAGGGTCAGATTGAGGATATGCTTACGTAGGCTCATGCCCGGCGGGCCTCTATCGCCTCCCAGATTTTGGCCGCGATGTTGACGCCGTCAAATCGCTCAAGTTCCTGAATGCCCGTTGGCGACGTGACATTAATCTCGGTCAGATAATCACCAATCACATCAATCCCGACAAACACTTGTCCTTTTTCGCGCAACAGCGGCCCAATCGCTGCACAAATTTCGCGATCACGATCACTCAGCCCGATTTTCTCGGGGCGCCCACCCACATGCATATTCGAACGAGTTTCACCTTTGGCTGGGACACGGTTTATCGCGCCCACTGGCGCGCCATCGACCAGAATCACCCGCTTGTCCCCATTGCTCACATCCGGCAAAAACTTTTGCACAATCAGAGGTTCTTTGGAAAAACTGGTGAAGAGCTCATGCAGGGACGTCAAGTTGCGGTCATTTGCGTCCAACCGGAACACACCGGCGCCGCCATTGCCATAAAGCGGTTTGAGGATCACATCGCCATGGCGTGCCTTGAAGGCTTTGATTGTATCCAGATCACGTGCAACTGTCGTTGGTGGCGTGAGATCCGGGAAATCGAGAACCAGCAGTTTCTCGGGATAATTGCGCACCCAAAACGGATCGTTGACCACAAGTGTACCCGGCGCAAGCCGATCCAACAAATGGGTTGAGGTGATGTAATTCATATCAAACGGAGGGTCCTGTCGCAGCCAGACTACGTCAAAGTCAGACAGATCCACGTCGCGCAAAGGACCCAACAAGGCGTGATCGCCCTGCACCCGTTGCACCGTCAAATCGTGGCCACGTGCGGTGATCCGACCTTCCTGATAGGCGAGCTGATCCGGCACATAGAAGAACATGGTATGGCCACGCGCTTGCGCTTCTTCCGCTAGGCGAAATGAGCTGTCGGCGTTGATATCAACTGCACCAATCGGGTCCATTTGAAACGCGATTTTCATGACACTTCCCCAGTTTTGTTGCCTGCGTTACATGGCGCAGCCAATCACAGGGTGCAATGGGGATTAAAGCAAGGTCAGCCGTGACCAAACGCGTTTTCAATGATCTGAACCTGTCCCTGCCCGTCCACCAACGCCAGATCAAACCGCACATCGGTCAGCTGGCCGCGCGGCTCAAGTGCCAGATATTCGGATGCCGAGGCGCAAATACGTTCGATCTGACGCTGGCTGAGTTGTTCAGCGGCCCGCGCGAATGATCGAGACTTTTTTACTTCGACAAACACCAGACCATCACCATCACGCGCGATGAGATCAATTTCTCCGCCGCTGCCACGCCAGCGTTCACAGGCCACCGGGAATCCACGCCGTTCATAATACAGCGCTATCTGTTTTTCAGCCGCCAGACCAGAATGATACGCCACCTGACCAGCGATTGTTGTCATCACGCGACCTTTCCAAGTTTCAACGCCAGTTGATAGATTTGCCTGCGCGGCAGGTCATGGGCTTGTGATACAAGATCCGCCGCGTCTCTGACCGACATCTCGCTCAGCGCCTTTTTCAGGTCCTGTTCTATCTCTGCTTCGCTAACAGATGCTAAACGGCCGCGATCCACTGCCACAACGATTTCGCCTTTTAGGGTTACTTGCGCCAATTCCAGCGCCATATCGCCCAATGTGCCACGCCTGACCTCTTCGAATTTCTTGGTAAGTTCCCGACAGATCGCCACCTTGCGTTCAGCCCCGAGCACCTCAGCTGCGTCGGCCAACATCGCGGCCACGCGTTTGGGGGATTCGTAAAACACCAATGTCCCGGGCACTTCTCGCAACGCCTCCAGCCCGCTGCGCCGTGCACCTTTCGCGTTGGGCAAAAACCCAGCAAAGAAAAACGCATCCGTGGGCAGCCCAGCCAGCGCCAACGCCGTCAATACTGCGGACGGTCCGGGCGCTACAGTCACCAGATACCCCGCCTCGCTTGCATCCCGGCTTAGATCGAAGCCCGGATCTGCAATCAGCGGCATGCCCGCTTCCGAGGCGTAGGCAACCGACATCCCCTGCTCCAAATACCGCAAAAGCTTGGGCCGCACAGCGTCGCCGTTGTGATCGTGATAGGCCAGCAGCGGGCGATCCCCGAGCGGAACGCCGTGAATATCCAGCAATCGCCGCATACTGCGGGTGTCTTCGGCTGCAAGCACGTCCACCGACGCCAGCACGTCCAGCGCTCTTAGCGTTATGTCGCGCGCTGTTCCGATAGGCGTTGCGACAAAGTACAATCCGGGTGCCAATCTGACCTTTTGGTGATTCAACGCTGGACCCGCCTTTCTTGACGTCTATTATCGCGGCGAAGATAAAAGGGTGCATTATGCCACCCGATCAGGGAGTATCGCTTGTGTCCATGTTTGCTGTTTTGACGCGTACCCGCAAGCTCGGTCTGCGCCTATTGGCCATTCTGGGCATTGTGACTGTTGCTGGCTGTGATGTGACTGGTTCCAATACAGGCGGGCCATCGATCAACACATCCAACCCTGTTCCGGTCGCCCTGCTGGTGCCCCGGGGTTCTGGGCAGTCTGGCGATGATCTACTCGCACAAAGCCTTGAAAACGCAGCGCGTCTTGCGATTGCGGACCTTCAAGGTGTTGAGATCGATTTGCGGGTGTATGACACTGCTGGAAATGCTCAGCTTGCCGCTGATCAGGCCGTTCTTGCGGTCAAAGATGGCGCCAAAATTATCCTCGGTCCGGTCTATGCAGCCTCAGCAAATGCCGCCGGACTGGCTGTGGCAAGCAGTGGCGTGAACGTTCTGGCCTTTTCTAACAACACCTCCATCGCCGGCGGAAACGTCTACGTTATGGGGCCAACCTTTCAAAATAGCGCCAACCGGCTTGCTGAATTCGCGGCGCGACAGGGCAAATCCAAAATCGTGGTGGTCCATTCGCAAGATGTCGCCGGTGAACAAGGCAAAGCGGCAATTGAAAACGCCGTCAGAGGGACCGGCGCCTCAGTTGTAGCCTCCGTCCCATATCAGCTATCGCAACAAGGTGTCGTCGCCGCCGTTCCGAACGTTCTGTCTGCTGTCCGTTCGTCAAATGCGGATGTTATGTTTACGACGGCAACAACAGCGTCCGCATTGCCGCTTTTGTCTCAGCTATTGCCCGAGGCTGGAGTGAGCCCGGTCAACACCCAATATATTGGCCTGACACGATGGGATATTCCTTCGCAAACATTGGCCTTGCCCGGTGTGCAGGGCAGCTGGTTTGCGTTGCCTGATCCGGGTAAAAACAACGCATTCCGAGCGCGTTATCAAGGGGCTTACGGAGGATCTCCTCATCCAATCGGCGGGTTGGCTTATGATGGAATCGCGGCCATTGGGGCTTTGGTCGGCGCAGGAAAATCCAACGCGCTGACAGGGGCGGCGCTGACCCAATCGGCTGGATTTCAGGGCGTAAATGGCGTTTTCCGTCTCCGAGCAGATGGCACCAATGAACGAGGGCTTGCCGTTGCCGCGATCCGCGACAGGCAGGTTGTTGTCATAGAAGCCGCGCCAAGCGGCTTTGGCGGCGCCGGGTTCTGAGCTGAGCCGCGCCGCCCCCACCTCAGTGCTCGCGCAACCCGTGGGTTTATCTGCGACAAGGCCAGCGATTGATTTGATCTGCCCAGCGGATGAGATTTTCGACGCTGCCGCCTTTGTTGATTCGATCAACTCGGTTGCGAAATCCTGTAAGGACCATGCCGAAATAAGGGCGGCAGCGGTTGAGTTGCTACGTGAAGCCAATGCCAAAGGCCGGGCGATCATTGCCACGGAGTTTGCGCATCGTCCTTTTGCAGCGCGCCCTCTTACCTCTGCCTACAATTTCCTGACGGACAGGCTGGTGATGTCGGTGCTCTACGTGGCGCAGACGCACCTGCACCCTCTGCCAACCCCGACCAAGAGTGAACGCATCGCGGTAATCGCGGTAGGTGGGTATGGTCGCGGCGAGATGGCGCCGTTCTCGGATGTCGATCTGTTGTTTCTGATCCCTTATAAAACCACTGCATGGGCCGAAAGCGTGGTCGAATCGATGCTCTACATGCTGTGGGACCTCAAGCTCAAAGTTGGCCATGCCACACGGACGATCAAAGAGTGCATTAGGCTGGGCCGCGAAGATTTCACCATCCGCACTGCAATGCTGGAACACCGCTTTGTCGCCGGCGACAGTCAGCTTGCCGAAGAACTCGGCGCGTCGCTGCGCAACGATCTGTTCAAAGGCACCGGACGTGAATTCATCGAAGCAAAACTCGACGAGCGCGACAAGCGCCACCGCAAACAAGGCGGCCAGCGGTATGTGGTCGAACCCAACGTGAAAGAAGGCAAAGGTGGGCTGCGCGACCTGCAATCCCTGTACTGGATCGCCAAATATATTCACGGCGTCCAGAATGCCGCTGATCTTGTGCCGCTTGGCGTGTTCACAAAAAGTGAATTCAAAACATTTGTGACTGCGGAGGACTTTCTGTGGGCGGTTCGGTCACACTTGCATCTGATCAGCGGGCGACCGACGGAGCAGCTAACATTTGATCAGCAGGTCCATGTTGCCAAGGCGATGGGCTACAAAGACAAGGCTGGTCGTCAGGCGGTTGAAGTCTTTATGCAGGACTATTTCCGGCATGCCACATCTGTTGGCGATCTGACTCGCATCTACCTGACTGAACTTGAGGGCATACACGCCAAGGCCGAGCCGCTGTTAGAGCGGATATTCCGCCGCCGCCCAAAGCTGAAGCCGGGGTTTGTCGAGATTCATAACCGGCTCGGAATCGTTGACGACACCTTATTCCTGTCTGACAATTTGAACCTGTTGCGCCTGTTTGAAGAGGCCCTGCGCACCGGCATGCTGATACATCCGGACGCAATGCGATTGGTTACCGCCAACCTAAAGAAGATTGACGAAAACATGCGCGACAGCCCGGAGGCGCGACGCATTTTCCTCGATCTCATGCTCAAACATGGCAACCCGGAGCGCGCGCTGCGCCGCATGAACGAGTTGGGTGTGCTTTCGGCGTTTATCCCCGAATTCGAACGGATCGTCGCGATGATGCAGTTCAACATGTATCATCACTACACGGTCGACGAGCACATCATCCAATGCATCGCCAATCTGGCTCAAATCGAAAAAGGCGAACTTGTCGAAGCCCTGCCCGTCGCCTCAGGCATTCTCAAACGCGGGATCAATCGCAAAGTGATTTATGTCGCGCTATTGCTGCATGACATTGCAAAAGGCCGACCCGAAGATCATTCGATACTGGGGGCACAGATTGCCCGCAAAGTGGCCCCCAAGCTGGGTCTGAACCCCGAGGACTCTGCGACGGTCGAATGGCTCGTACGCCACCATTTGCTGATGTCTGACATGGCACAAAAGCGCGATATTGCTGACCCAGCTACAATCAGGGACTTTGCAAAAGCAGTTCAGACCGTCAAGCGGCTTGATCTGCTGACTGTGCTAACCGTTTGTGATATTCGCGGCGTTGGTCCGGGCACTTGGAATAACTGGAAGGCGGCGTTGATCCGGGCGCTTTACCGTCAGACAAGACGAGCGCTGGAGACAGGTCTCGAAGACCTCAATCGCAACAACCGAGGGGCGCAGGCCAAAAAACTTCTGCGGGCGGCATTGCCAGACTGGCCGCGCAAAGCACTTCAGTTAGAAACTGCGCGGCATTACCCCCCCTATTGGCAGGGGCTGCACGTTACAGCCCACGTGGTTTTTGCCAGCCTTCTACGCGACCTTGACGAAAATGAAATCCGGATTGATTTGCACCCGGACCACGATCGCGATGCGACCCGTGCCTGTATGGTTATGCAGGATCATCCGGGCATTTTTTCGCGCCTCGCCGGGGCCCTTGCACTGGTGGGGGCCAACATTGTTGACGCACGGACGTATACCTCACAAGATGGCTACGTGACGGCTGCGTTTTGGTTGCAGGATGCAGATGGCCACCCCTACGAAGCTGACCATTTGCCCCGGCTTCGCAAGATGATCCACAAAACATTACTGGGGCAGGTGGTGGCGGCCGAGGCCCTCAAGTCCCGTGACAAGATCAAGAAGCGCGAGCGCGCCTTCAAGGTTCCGACCCACATTACCTTCGACAACGAAGGGTCCGAAATCTACACTATTATCGAAGTTGACACCCGGGATCGCCCCGGCCTTTTGTACGACCTGACCCGAACATTGGCTGGATCCAATGTTTATCTCGCCAATGCCCTGATTGCCACCTACGGCGAACAGGTTGTCGACACGTTTTACGTCAAGGATATGTTCGGGTTGAAATATCATTCCCTCAGCAAGCAGAAAGCGCTGGAGAAAAAACTGCGGCAGGCCATCACCGATGGCACTGAAAGGGCAGATACATGATACCGATCCGGCTTATGTCGGGTTTTCTGACCGTGGGCATGTGGACAATGCTCAGCCGTGTTCTGGGGTTTGTTCGCGACGCAATGATCCTAGCTTATCTCGGGACAGGACCGCTTTACGAGGCCTATGTGGTTGCTTTTCGGCTGCCCAACATGTTTCGCCGCTTCTTTGCGGAAGGCGCGTTCAATATGGC
>RCND010001347.1_pt1 | contig 13868 bp, 7 predicted proteins | sample 2041351 | NCBI WGS metagenome assembly RCND01 (sample SAMN09708230, study PRJNA481090) | Marine sediment metagenome, whole genome shotgun sequencing project. | biome: marine sediment; feature: ocean; material: sediment; isolation source: Sewage treatment plant 12B marine sediment (STP12B) ...
CATCATTTTGAACAAGTACATCCAAAATTTTACAAAAACTTAATAGAAAATTGTAATGATCTTTCTTCAATGGAACAGAAAGTTTGTGCCTTTATTAAAATGAATTTAAATACAAAAGACATTTCTCAAATTACCGGACAATCGATTAAAGCGATTGAAGTAATGAGAAGCAGAATAAGGAAAAAATTAGAAATTCCACACGAAGATAGCCTTACTAAAGCAATTCAGAATATTTAGGTTAATCTGCCCCAATATCTTTTTAATTAGCTATAGATTGAGCCCTCAATACAGGCTTCTTACAAGGCTATACCAGCTCACCCTGTCAGCTAATCTACCACTCACCCAATCTCCCATCTATTCTTTTTTGAAACCAATCCAATAACATCTGGTAAATTTTAATTTTCTGCCTTTACCTTATCCACAGCCTAATTTTTACAAAGTAGTGTTTTTGTAGGGTATTCTGAGAGGTATTGAGTGTTGACAAAAACTAATTCAAGATTATATTGGTAATTGTAAATTCCCACAAGAGTTCAAATTTTGAGCACATAAATAGAGGCCACAATGAAGATGAATAATATTTACCTATCACTATTCGGAATAGTAGTGTTACTTTTCCTATCCCAGTGTTGTGCGTCTAAAGAGCAAGTTGAAGACTCAAAATTAGCTCTTAGAAGGACAAACTATCCACCTCCTTCATTATCTCCCGGTACTGCCGAGGTAACAGCAACTTTAATTAAACTGACCAAAGAAAATTCGAAGACGTTTGGTCTTTTCAAAATTGATACAGTCCATGCATATGGACCTTCAACACGACCAATCGGGGTGGGTTCACAATTAGATATTGAATTCAATACAAAGATAGAGGAAAGTAAAATCTTGGAGATATTTCAACCAAAAACTAAACATAAATTAACTATTAGTTATTCTCTGACAGCTTTTAAGCGAGATCAAGCTCCACCATGGCAAATAATTAGGATAAAATAATTTTGAAATTATAGGAGATAAATCCATGAGAACACACAATTACAAATTTATTGCATTTGTTTTTACAATAATTCTAGGCTTAATGTTTTTCCTACCCAATTTGGATAATCAACAACTTACAAAAGAAAATCGAACCGACAGAGTAAGGCCAACCTCATCGCCAAAAGCTGGGATTGAAGCAAAAAAAGGCAGATGGGAATATTTTCATAGGATGCTTAGAGATCCGGCAACCGGAGAAATTCCAAAAGGAATTAGACAAAAAGAATTAGCATTTGCCAAAGAATTGCAAGAAAAGAGAAACTCACTAAATAAAACTGCCAATATCATGGATTTAGGGTGGAAAGAAGCTGGTCCCAACGACGTCGGTGGAAGAACTCGCGCCCTGGCCATTGACATAACTGATCCAAATACAATAATTGCCGGAGGTGTTTCTGGTGGAATTTGGAAATCTACGAATAAAGGAGCCACTTGGCAAATGAAAAGCACTACAAACCAAATCTTGAGTGTAACGACTGTAGCTCAGGATCCTAGAAGTGGTTATACAAATAATTGGTACTATGGAACAGGTGAATTTTTCTGGGGTAATTCGGCACAAGATCGTGGGGAGTATGCAATGTTTCATGGTGATGGAATATATAAGTCCACTGATAATGGGGAAACATGGAATATACTTCCTATAACTAGCGGCTCGGACCCAACAGGTTGGGACAAATCATTCGATTTCGTAACAAAAATAATGGTACATCCTATTTCAGGAAATGTTTATATCGCTACACATGGTCAAGGAATTTTTAAGTCCAGTGATGGAGGAGCTTCATTCGATCTATTAGTTGGCGGACACAGAGAGCATATTTTTAGTGATATAGATATCTCATCAAATGGAACCATTGTTATTGTCCTATCCGTTCCTTTTAATAATTATACCGCTCAAAATTCTCCTGGTGTATATTTATCAAATAATGAAGGTGATAGCTGGAGTAATATTACACCTAGTACATTTCCCAGTACTAATTACAGGAGTCTTATAGAAATAGCTCCTTCTAATGAAAACATGGCTTATTTATTAACTTATACATGGGAACTAATTGATAACAAATACGATGATATGAGGTTTTTTAAATTAAACTTGTCTAATGGTAGTTCTGAAGAACGAACCCAAAATTTACCAAATTTTGGGAATGATTGGCACGATTATATAGAAACTCAAGACAACTACAACTTGGTTATGGCTGTAAAACCTGACGATGAGAATTTTGTTTTAATTGGTGCCACAAGTTTATTTAGATCAACAAACGGTTTTAATTCGAAACCATCAGATGTAAGACTGGATTGGATTGGTGGATATAATCTCAACACGTTTTTCTATCCTAACTTTCATCCTGATATCCATTCATATGCATTTGATCCAACGAATCCAAATGCCATGTGGTGGGGCCATGATGGCGGTCTTAGCTATACCAATGATATTAGGAATACATCATATCCTCAAATCTTCCCTTGGGAAAATAAAAATAATGGATATAATGTAACTCAATTCTATACAATAGCAATCCCTGATGAAGCTGGCGATAACCGGATAATGGGTGGAACTCAAGATAATGGTACACCTTCATTCAGATTTGATGGTTCGAATACAACAAAATCAAATGATATAAGTACAGGAGATGGAGCATATGCGTATTTCGGGGAGAATTATCCTTATGTGTGCGCACAAAACGGTGCTGTATTAAGAGCAGAGTACGATGATCAAGGAAATCCTGTTAAGGAAACTGGTAATTGGAGTAATATTACACCCAAAGATGCTCATAGTCAACTATTTGTTACACCATTTGCAGTTGATCCAAACAATGAAAATATAATGTATTATGCTGCCGCGAGTGAACTATGGCGAAATACGCAATTAAATTCTTTACCTTACAATGCTACATTTGCGTCTGGAATTACAGATGGATGGTCAAAACTAGAAAATTTCACTGTTCCATCTGGATTTAATATTTCTGCATTAACCGTTTCAATTAGCAATCCGAACCATCGTTTATATTATGCTGCAAGCATGGATGCCTACGTTAAGAATCCACTTCCACCCAAAATCTATAGAGTGGATAACTCAAATTCGGCTGTGAGTGGAGGGGTTGATATCTCAATTCCTAATTTAGAAAATGGAGTATATGTCCATGATATCGCAATAAATCCTGAGAATGGAAATGAAATATTAGTTATTCTCTCAAATTATCATATAAAAGGTATATATTATTCAAATAATGGTGGTCAGTCATACACTACAGTAGAAGGTAATTTAGAGGGAACTACAAATAATCCAGGTCCTTCGATAAGAGCTGCAACCATTTTACCTACAAGTAACGGAATACTTTATTTAGTTGCCACAAGCACAGGTGTTTACTCAACATCACAATTAAATGGTGCTCAAACGATATGGAATTTGGAAGGATCGAACACAATTGGGAATGTAGTTGTTGAAACAATAACTTCCAGAAAATCTGATGGTAGAATAGTAGCCGGAACACACGGACGCGGAGCATTTGCTGGACAAGGCGAAGTAGCCGGAGCTGCAGTAGCAACCACGAATGTTAGTTCTCTAACTTTACAATCAAGACCTGGTCAAACTGGTTCAACCAGCTTTGTTCTTAGCAATGATGGAGAAGCAACTCTTAATTATAATATTTCTGTTACAGGTAATTTTGGAAACAGCCTACCAAAAACAGCAGAGACAAAGTATTGTTTAAACAAAGCCGACATTAACTCAAAACAGTATGAAAAGTTCAGGAGAGGGTCTAGAACCAAGAATTCATTCTCTGGAAAAGTTGAATCGACAAATAAATATAACAGTTCGCCAAATATTCCAAGTGAGATGGCCGGGGATGATATTTTATTTTTAGATGATGGGACCAGCAGCGCTGATGAATATATTGGTCATGGTGATGGCACAAGTGTCTATTGGTATAATGAATTCAATATATCAGGATTCAGTTTTGCACTAGATGCCTTTAGATTTAACATGAGAACAGAAAGTGCTTTCTCTAATGATATTTATGCTGCAGTATACGACCAATCTGGAGCCGTATTGTCTGAAGGGTATTTGACTCTTGGACTAGCTTCAACTGGATCATGGTATGAAATTACGTTGACCCCAGCACTTAATTTTAATGATGGAGAAACCTTTGCTATTGAGATTGGCAGTACAAGTTTTATTCCAAATCCAGCTGGTGTCGATTTTAATGCTCAAATCAAAAACAAGAGTTTTTTCTATAATTGGTGGACAGGTAGCTATGATAATTTAAATACACTATCTCGTTATGAAAATGGGGCTTTCCTCATTAGAGCAGTGGGAACTAAAGGAGGGGGCGGTGGAGGCAATCAAGATCCAGTTGCTGTTGCAAATATCTCAAAAACACAAGCAGAAGTAAATGAAACAATCACCTTTGATGGCTCTCAATCATATGATAATGATGGAAATATTACTCAATACATGTGGAATTTTGGTGATGGATTCACAAGCACACAACCAACAGCAACACATGCATATTCACAGCCAAATACTTACAATTATTCATTAACTGTAACAGATAATGCAAACGCAACAGGACTAAAAACTGGACAAATAATAGTATCTGCCGTTTCGAATGATTATGTAACAGTTAATCCATCCACTGGATCAATTCAACCTGGGGGTTCTCAAACAATCACCTTAACTCTTGATGCTCAAAACATACAAGAAGGACAATATACTGGACAGGTTACAATTAGTGGTAATGGTGGTAATATTATTATACCAATTGATTATTTGGTAGACGTAGAGCAATTAACTTCTGTTCCAACAGAGTTTAGCTTAAGTCAGAACTATCCGAATCCATTTAATCCTTCAACAAGCATTGAGTTTTCATTGCCCAGGTCTACTGAAGTTAGTTTGAGAGTTTTTGACATGTTAGGGAAAGAAGTAGTCACGTTAGTTAATGAAAATAAATCAACTGGGTCTTATAGGGTTAGTTTTGACGGATCAAATTTAGCAAGTGGAGTATATGTATATAGACTTGAAACAGATAAGTTTATTGATACAAAGAAGCTTGTTCTACTTAAGTAGTTAGACAAAGGATTAGAGTTCCGCAAATGAACACTGTTGCGGAACTCTGTATTACATTAAAATTCAGAGGTAGTAAATGAATTTAAGTCATGTAAAAAGATATTTATTGAAGGCATCACTTGTTTGCTCAGTTCTATTCCTAAATCCCATTTTGTTAAACTCCCAAGATAAAAACGAGAACACTCAAATTATGGAAACTCAATTATTGCAGGGGGAGATAATATTTTTCACAAAGCATAGAACTGTATCGGGGATAGTATTGGGAGATATTTATTCTATGGATCCTGATGGGGGAAATGTTCAGCAGCTTACTGATTTCTCAAATGATATTTTTGTAACAGAGCGCCCAGAAATTTCAAGTGATGGAAGTAAACTTGCTTTTTGCTCAAATTATAATGCATGGAAAAGCTCTAACTATGTAGATGCATTTATGTTGGACTTTGCAACGGGAAAAATAACGAGAGCTACCGGCTCTGAAAAAACAACACCAGCAGCTTCTACGGGTACAGTTAATGTTATTGTTAGTGACCCGAAAGGTTATGCCTTAACACCATCAGCAATAAGAATATCATACAGTGGATGCACTAACTTTGTTACCGGAAATTCTGCAACATTAACTGTTCCGGCAAATGAGGAAATTTGGATTAAAGCGGAAGTTGCTCGAGGGAAAGGAGATATTGAACTCGTTACTGTTCCTGCTAGTGGTAATTCTTCAGTGCAATTAAATTTGATGGACGGTACTCTTACAGTCGAATCATGCTCTCCTTCTCCAAATGGAAATTATTTGGCGGCCTCTAGGAATTCAGAAACTATTTCAGAGCAGGGTGAAGCTTTTCCATGGTACAAAATATTAATATGGGATTCTATTCAAGGAAGCTTACTAGCCGAAGCTGGTGGGTTAAAGTTAAATGGAGATAAACATCCAGCTTTCTCTCCAGATGGATTGATGCTTGCTGTCTGTACCGGAGAACTTTTCTCAAACTCACTCGCCGTTTTATCCACATCCAATATAACGGCAACTCCTACAATTCTTGTAGAAGGTAAAAGATATCCTAATCAGGAATTCTGCAGTGATCCAACATGGTCTCCTAATAGTTCTGATATTGTATTTGTTTATAATGTAATAGATGCGTTTGGAAATTTACAAGCTAACTTGTATAAAGTTTCGGCTAACGGAGGAACCCCTGTTCAACTTACATTTTATTCGGGAAACGAAATAGTCTCAAGACCATCATATTCTCCGGATGGTACAAGAATAGCATTTAGTCGACTAAAATCTTACAACTCAATATTCACTTTTTTTGATTGGGTTTTTGGTATTTATACTGGTGACATCTACATCATTCCATCAAATGGAGGAACTTCAGTTTCAATAACAAGTGATGGAAATGCTATAGATCCATCATGGGGAACAGTTAATTCTGCGGTTGATGTTGCTGAGAACTCAGTTACTAAACCTAATGCATTTTCGCTGGCACAGAATTATCCTAATCCGTTCAATCCGAGTACGACCATTAAATATTCAATTCCCTCATCAAATGTCATGCTGAACTCGGTTCAGCATCTGAATGATGAGACCCCGAAACAAAGCCTGCCTGACGGCAGACAGGTTCGGGGTGACAATGTGAATGTTACACTAATAATTTACGATATCCTCGGGAGAGAAATAGCAACACTGGTAAACAAAGAGCAATCTCCGGGAAATTACCAAGTAGAGTGGAATGGAGTAAATAATACAAGCGGAGTTTACTTTTATGAATTAAGAACGGGTAATTATAAATCGGTTAAAAAAATGTTGCTGATGAAATGAATCATTTAGAAGCTCTGCTTGTATTCCAATAATTTTTATCAAAGTTGTTGAGTAGTCTTCAAATTTAAATGTTAGGGTATTTATTATGAAATTTTCATTGTTAACAATACTTATCATTTTAGTGTTTTCTCATTGTGCAAATACTGATGAGAACAAAAAAGATTCAAATAAGGAATCAAATACTGAAGAACTAAATACCAGTCAGAATAAATCTGACAATGATGTTTTGGTGTTCCAAAGGAAAAATGAGCCCAGAGAAAATGCATTCACTGTTTTAGTCCCCAAAGGATGGCAAATAGATGGTGGAATTTACAGAGTTGACCCTTTAACTCAAGGTGGTCCATCGCAATCAATTGCTGCTAAGTTAGACTTTTCAGTGAAGAAAGATAATAATGGTACCGTAATGATAAGGTGGCTGCCCGATGTTCTTTATTTTGACGCCAGATACAGTCCTGCAGGACAAATGGGATTATTCCCCGAAGGAAGCAACTACCAAGGAATGACCGTTTATAATTTAATGTCAGCCGAAAGATTTATCAAAAGAATTGCTTTTCCGTATTCACATCCTAATGCACAAAATGTAAATATTGTTGAAACAAAAAAGCTGATAGAAGTAGCAAATAATTATTCACACCGTGTTAAGCAGGCAATGCCCTACTCAACAATGAGTTACGATGCCTCTATTGTAAAATTTAACTATACAGAAGCAGGCCATCAGTTTGAAGAAGTTATGGTTTGTGTTATTGAAAATTGGGGACAGCTAGGCGCGGGTATGTGGGGGAACAAGGAAACGTTCTATCTCCGAACTCCCAAAAATGAATTATCAAAACATGAAAGTCTTTTCAGCGTAATTCAGAATTCAGTAAAGCTAAATCTGCAATGGTTGGTTGGGGAAATTAAAGGACAGGCAATACGAGGTGAGATTGCAGTCAACACACAAAAAGAAATTGAAAAAATTGGAAGGGAAATTAGTGCACATAGGCAAAAAACCAATACTGAAATAAATAATGATATGTACTTGACCCTTACCGAACAAGAAGAATATGTAAATCCTTACACTAATGAAGTTGAGATTGGTACAGATCAATGGCAGCAAAGATGGGTTAATGAGAGTGGAGATGTAATTTATACTGATAGTGAGGAGTACGATCCGAATGTTGATATTAATCTTAACAGATCAGATTTTAAGAGAAGCAAAATAAGAAAGAGATTTCCAAATTAATATGGTTAATATTAGCTTTAGCTCCTCAGTTAACATTTGGTTACGGAGTCTCTGATGTTATAGAAGATGTCGATTACTCAATAATAACTTTTCAAGCACTTGTAACCTGCAAGTCTGTGGTTTTATAAGCTGCACAATTCTATAATATCAGAATACTGGAGAGCTATTAAATAATTCCTCCTCAACTGTTATTAATGAATGCATACATAACTTGCTATAGTTGATGGATTAAGGCTAAGACGGAGATGGTGATAAATTGATAAAGTAGCTTTATTAGAGACCTTGTAGTTTTTTTGTGAATATTGCTTAAATAAATTGAATGACCAACTTCTATAAATAATTAATCTTTTGAACATTCAGCATAATCTGGGAAAGTATTAGTTATCTCTATTTTAAATGAGTCCAATTTTGTCTGCATCTTATCTATTAAAATATTGTACTGAGGTTCATTTCTTAAATTAGCCAAATAAGGAAATATTCTAATTCGATTAATGTCAATAAATCCTTTATTTAGTGCAGTTCTCCACCACTTAAAGGTATTAGCTTTATCATTATTGACTGCATGTACCTCAGCAAAAGCCATATAATTAAATGCATCAAATTTTGGTTCGTCTTTTAGGTATGAACCATAATCTTGTAATTCTTCATTTATAATAACTTGAGCACTATCATTCTCATTTAGTTTCATTAAAGTGTGAGCATAAAAATATTCAGGTACAGATTGAGTAATACTCTGATATTTATCAAAGTATTTTTTTGAAAGTTTGTAATTGCCTTGAATAGATGCTAATCTTGCTCCTAGATACCACCCAAAAACCCAATTTGAATCTAGTTTAATGGACTCTTCAAAATATTTCTTGGCATTTTTAAAATGCCCTGAATTTAAATAAACTTCTCCCAGAAATGAATTAGCAAACTTATTGTCACTGCCCAATGCCAATGCTTTTTTTCCCCAATCAATAGCTGCTTCAAAACAATTTAAATCGGAATATATCATACTAATACTGATGTTTCCCATGATATCACCGGGAGCCAATACATTTGCTTGCCTAATCCAGTATAATGCTTCATCATAATTGCCATTTAGTTTTTTTAATTGGCCATAATTAAGCAAAGCTGTCCAATAATTCGGATTTAATTCTATAGCCTTTTTATAATTTGCTAAAGCGAGTTCGTTTTCACCTTTACCGTCATAAGCCGAGGCGAGAGCTTTATAAGCTTCAGCAAGTTTAGGATTTAAGCTTACTGCTTTCCTTCCAAGGACCAAAGCTGAATCCATCCATGCATCATCGGACCAATATTTCTTTACTTTTTGTGCATAAGAATCTGATAATCCGGCAATCGCAAGTGAATAATTTGGGTCAATATTTAATGCTTGTTTGTATAATTCTATCGCCTTCTCATTATCTTTTTCAGTATAATTATAATAGTGATGCTTCCCTTTCAGATAAAAAGTATAAGCATCAATATTGTTTGTGTTTTTATTTTCTATTAATTCCATCTCCAGTGGAAGTAGTTTAGCTTGCAATGCAGCTGCAATTCTTTCAGCAATATCAGATTGTATATCAAATATATCTTCTAGTTCACGATCATAAGTTTCGGACCAGATATGAACATCATTGTTGGCATCTATTAATTGGCCAACTATTCTAATTTTATTTCCAGATGTTCTAACACTACCCTCTAAAATAGTCCCGGCACCCAGCTCTTTAGATATTTCAGAAATGTTCATTTGGGTGTTTTTGTATTTCATCACGGAAGTTCTAGAAATAACTTTTAGATCAGATATCTTTGAAAGTTGGGTTAAAACGTCATCAGTAATTCCATCTGCAAAGAACTCAGTATCACTTGTTTCATTAAAGTTAGAAAATGGTAGTACCGCTATAACTTTACTATTATTATTGTTTTTTGGTTTTGATCCCAACTCTATGTTAAAATATAGTGTCAGAATATAAATTGCAACCAGGATAATGTGGAGTATAATTTCAACAGGTTTTAATTTTTGCCGCCCCACTTCGCCGTGAAACCATGCAATAAGAGCAGTGCCTAAAAACCCAAACCCTAGTGTAATAATTACTGTATCAAATATATATGAGGGCCATCCATATCTTAAACTTAAAAGGTGAACTACTCCCATTATTGTAATTGCAGTGCTGATATATATAGCTAACCACTTTCTAATTTTTCGAGTTTTTATTTCTTCAATTAATTTTTTCAATTTTATCCATACAGTTTTTATAAAGATAATCAATATTTTATTTAATTCAATATGCCAGAACCTAAATCACAATTACATTCCTTTAGATTCTAAAGTATTGCAATTATGTATAATAAATAATTATATTATATGATAATACAAATTAACTGAATATGGAAAATAGAGAAAACGAAAATATTACACGTTTGCTAAATGAAGTTTCAAAAGGGGATACTCTTGCTTTGGAAAGAATTCTGCCGATTGTTTACGATGAACTTAGAATTATTTCATCAAAATATTTAAGGGATGAATATAAAGAACACACTTTACAAACAACTGAGTTAGTTCATGAAGCTTATATTAAACTTTTTGGCAGCGAAAATCTAAGTTGGGAAAATCGTGCCCATTTCTTTGGAATTGCAGCAAGATCTATGCGTCAGGTATTGGTTGATTATGCTCGAAAAAGAAAATCACAAAAAAGAGGTTTGGGCAAAACAAAACTATCTTTAGATAATGTTGAAATTTTAGTCAGCGAATCTGAAGAACAAATATTAAGCTTAAATGATGCCTTAACCAAACTTGAACAGCTTGAAGAACGTTCCTGTAAAATAGTTGAATTACGTTTTTTTTCAGGCCTGTCAATTGAAGAAACTGCCAATATGCTAAATATTTCTGCTGCCACGGTAAAAAGAGATTGGAATTTTGCAAAAGCGTGGCTTTACCGAGAAATAAATTAACACCTATCAATCTAAAAATATATGCGAATAGATTAATTTGAAGAATACATTTAACGAAATAGTAAAATCTATATTTGAGAGAGCACTCAAACTTGATCAACTAAGTAGAAAAGAGTTTTTTGATAACTTAAATGAAGAAGAAAAAGAATATACTGAAGAAGTAAAATCACTACTTGACTCTTATGGAGAAAATAGTGATTTCTTGGAAATTGATGCTGGAAGAGATATTTTTTCTGAGGATAATGTTGGACCTCACCCTCTTATTGGAAAACATATTGGAGCTTATCTAATTGAAGAAGAGATTGGCGTTGGAGGAATGGGAATCGTTTTTTCTGGGAAAAGAGACGACAAAGAATTTGAACAACGTGTTGCCATCAAAATATTAAAACAGGGACTTACCTCTGAATATTTAGTAAAACGATTTGAGAATGAGAGACAAACCTTAGCTAATTTACAGCATCCAAATATTGCTAAATTATTTGATGGTGGTAAAACCAACGAAGGTCTGCCTTACTTGGTTATGGAATATATCGATGGTGTATCAATAACAAAGTATTGTGAAACTGGTAATCTTTCCGTTGATCAGAAATTAGAATTATTTATTTCCGTTTGTAATGCTGTTGAATACGCTCACCAAAATTTAATAATTCATAGAGATATTAAACCGGAAAATATATTAGTTAATTCCGAAGGAAGAGTAAAATTATTAGACTTTGGTGTCTCTAAACTATTAGATGAAGATCTAATTTCAGCAAATGCCGGCTTGACAAAGACTGGCACGTGGCATCTTACCCCAGAATATGCTAGTCCAGAACAAATAAATGGAGAAACCATAAATACATCTAGTGATATTTATTCACTTGGAGTATTGTTGTATAGAATAATTTCTCAACAAAATCCTTACAAAATTTATAATAGTTCTCCTTTAGCTATAAGTAAAATACTAAGTGAAGGAAAAATTATTAAGCCAAGTGATGTAATTCAAAATACAACTAGAGCTACAGGCATTAAAAAGGAGTTTAGTCAGAAAGGTACTGAGTTTCAGAAAGATTCCTATAAAAAAATTAAAGGGGATCTTGATAATATAATTCTAAAAGCTATGCATAAAGATACTTCGCAACGTTATGCGTCAGTTAAAGATTTTGCTATTGATATAAGTAAATATTTAAATGGACACCCAGTAAGTGCACATGAAGATACTTTAATATATCGATTTAATAAGTTTGTAAAAAGACATAAAGCTGGCGTAGCAATATTTATTTTGTTCAATATCGTAGTTCTTGCGGGTATTGCCGCAATAATTTATCAAGGAAGAATTGCTGCCGAAGAGAGAGACAACGCCAAAGTAGAAGTTAGAAAATTTGAAGAAATCAATAACTTTCTATTAGATATGTTTACGTCTGCAGATCCTGAAGCAGAAGGTAGGAACATAAAAGTTTATGACTTATTGGAAAAAGCTGCGGAAGATGTAGAGGTTAAATTAAAAAACTATCCTAAGACAAAATCGGCTATTAAACAAACTTTAGGCTCTACCTTTATCGGCTTGGGAGAATATGCTAAAGCTCAGGAACTACTCCTTGCTGCTCATGAGTCTAACATTTTATTGTTTGGCACTGAAAGTAAAGAAACTGCTAAAAGTTCACACCAACTCGGATTATGTTATGATTGGATAGGCAACATTCAATTGGCTGATTCATTCTATAAAGAGGGAATTAGTATTTACGAAAAAATATCTGAAGATCCACCTAAAGCATTAGCAGATAACCTAAATGATTTTGGGACTCTATTATCAAATGTTGGAGAATATGATAGCTCGAACGCAATTCTAAATAGGGCTCTTGATATTTATGGATTATATAATAAGGAAAAGGGACAGAAAGAAGCAATAACTGTAAATAATATTGCGGTTAACTATCATCATTTACTTAATGTTGAGTTAGCAGAAAAGTTTTATCTACAAGCTAAAGATATTTTAGTCAAGTTATATGGAACAAATAGACCAGAAATTGCCAGCATATATAATAATCTTGCATTTATATATTTGGATAACAAAGATTACAAAGCTTCTGAGGAAACATTTAAAAAATCTTATGAAATAAAACTAGAAGTTCTTGGAGGAGATCATCCTTATGTTGGATTGGCTCTTATCAATATGGGGATGTTAAAATTTGTTGAAAAAGATTATCAAAGAGCCGAAGAACTTCTCTTAAAGGCAATAGATTTATATATAAGAACGAAGGCAACAAAAGATCCCTTCCTTTCTCTCGCTTATTATTGGTTAGGGAGATCTTATCTCGAATCAAATAAATTAAATAAATCCGAAAATGTTTTAAGAAAGTCTATTCGTCTCAGAGAAGAATTATATTCAAAAAATCATTCGAAAACTTGGTCAGCAAAAGGAGAATTGGGTGTCTGCCTTTTCAAACTGAAAAATTATAGTGAAGCAGAAAAGCTAATAGTAGGCTCATTAGAGTTTTATAAAAATGCCAAATATCCAGATATGAAAAAAATTACAAGGTATACAGAATATTCCGCATCTCTGTTCAAAGAAATTGGGAATATAGCTAAATCAAAAATCTACCAATCTGAATTAAGAGAATTACAAGACTCAGAAAAATAACAAACATCTTTAATATCATAAATAGTGGTGAAGTCTGAACAAATCATTTAATGAAATAATTAAATCGATATTTGAAAGAGCTGTTGAGCTTGATAAAGTAAGTCGACCTACCCCCATTAAGTGTACCATTGTTATATATAGTTTATGACCTCAAGCGTTAGCTATTAGTAATGGTAATATAACCTCCGGTACCGGAGGC
>RCND010001348.1_pt1 | contig 13857 bp, 13 predicted proteins | sample 2041351 | NCBI WGS metagenome assembly RCND01 (sample SAMN09708230, study PRJNA481090) | Marine sediment metagenome, whole genome shotgun sequencing project. | biome: marine sediment; feature: ocean; material: sediment; isolation source: Sewage treatment plant 12B marine sediment (STP12B) ...
GGTGAAATGTAATTTGTTGCACCAACATCACCAATAAAATTACTTCCGCCAACAAATACCCCAACCTCATAGATTTGAGCGTTTGAGTTTTTGGTTATAAAAAGACTTATTAAAATTAGGAAAAAATACTTCATAAAATTTTCAAAGTTTGCAAATATAGTAATTATGATTTGTGTTAAATAATTTGACACAAATTGTCTTACAGATAAACAGGTTTTGAGGGTATTTATTGTGTAATTTGGACTTAGTTACGTCGATCTTCTCCCCAAAGCAACTTTTTTCTTAGTGTAGCTAAAAAGGTTTGGTCTAAAAGCTCAACCATTTTAATAACAAATTTTGCTTTTTTTACCGTAACTGTTGTTGTGTTAGGGAGTGTAACAATTCTTGAGTCTAATGACATTAAAAACTGATCTTCTCTACCATCAACTCTAAGAGTAATTGTTGTGTTATCTGGAATTATTAAAGGACGAGCACTTAAATTATGAGGTGCAATTGGTGTTATCGCAAAATTATTAGCGTCTGGAGCAATTACGGGTCCACCACAACTTAAAGAATAGCCAGTAGAGCCTGTTGGTGTGGATAATATGAGGCCATCTGCCCAATAAGATGTTAAATACTCATCGTTAAGATGGGTTTCAACTGTTATCATAGAGGTTGTATTCTTTCTGCTTATTGCAATTTCATTAAGTGCAAAGTGAGTGTCGACTATGTCCTTATTTTTGGGTTCTGTAGAAACGCTAATAAGAGATCGTTTAGAAATTTTATAATCACCTTTTAATATTTCTATCATAGCATTTTCAATCTCATCCGTTTGAATGGTTGCTAAAAATCCTAATCGACCGGTGTTAATACCGACAATAGGAATTCCTAAATCTCTAACAAAAGTAATGGCTCTTAAAATAGTACCATCGCCACCAACACTTATTAATAAATCAAAACTATCATCTAACTCATCAAATTTCCTTACAGCTGAGTTGTTTTGTATTGCGGAATTTTGAGTTTTTATAAAATCACTTTCAAAAAAAACAGTGACCTCTTTATATAATAAAAAATCAAGAAGTTTCTCTACCGCTTTTTGTGTGGTGTCCTTAATGTAATTCTGACCATAAATTGCTACTTTCATCAATTACATGTTTAAGTATTTGTCGAGGTATTGAGAGCGTTCTTTTAAGCTTTCGATATAAGAATCGTCTTCATGACCGGAAACAATATTATAACTGTAACGTCTAAACGTCTGAATAACTTCATTAAGACTAGCATTAGCAATTTTTAAAGTTATTTGTGCCAAATCACCGTCCATTTTAGAAATAAATGCACCTAAAAGTTTGGCGTCATTAGACTCTATAATTTGACTGATTTCGCTGAACGAATAATCATGAATGCCTTTTTCAACAATTAAAATGCCACCTGGTTCTGCAAAGAAAGGTGTTTCGTTAAATAAGTGCATAATATCATTTAGCTCATAATAGCCGAGATATTTATTATTTTGATCTAATACAGGCATAATGTTAGAGTCGTTTTGAGCAAATGCCTCTAAAACGTCTAGCCAATTTGTAGTTGGTCTCACAAAAAAACCTTCGATTGCATATTTACAATCGTTAATAGATTTTGCGCTTTCAAAACAGTGACCATCAGTTTCAGAAATACAACCTATATAAACTCCAGCATTCTGAATGGGAATGTGAGAATAAGTCAACTGATTAAATAGCAATTGCAAATCACTTATTTTATCAGTAAAACTAAGTGGTTTTATGTCATTTATCACAAAATCTTGTAGTTGCATAATTGGGCATTAAATATGTTGCAAATTAATCAAAAATAACCATAATAAGCGTGTTCTAATTTTAGAACTCACCTCTACTTTGTCTTTTACCTATAAAATTATCATTTTGCAATATAACTTCATGATTTTTTATGTCCGTAGCGATGCTATGCTCAGAAAAAATCACTTTGTTATAGTACAAAAGCGAAACTTCTTGGTTTAAAATAAAAAGTAGAGATGAGTTCTGTATTTTTGTGATTCAAAATCCATTGATATGACCAAATTAAGTGTTAATATAAATAAGATTGCAACTTTAAGAAATAGTAGAGGAGGCGATGTTCCAAATGTGGTACAATTTGCGAATGATGTGCAGGGTTTTGGTGCAGAAGGGGTTACTATTCATCCAAGACCAGATGAACGTCATATACGTTATAAAGATGCTTACGATTTAAAACCTATTGTTTATACAGAATATAATATTGAGGGCAATCCTATCCCAAAATTTGTAGATATGGTTTTAGAAATAAAGCCAACACAAGTTACTTTAGTGCCAGATGCGGTTGATGCCATAACCTCCAATGCAGGTTGGGATACATTAAAACATAAAGATTTTTTGGTTGAAGTAATTAAAGAGTTTAAAAATAATGGAATAAGAACTTCGATATTTGTTGACCCAGATTTACGTCAAATTGAGGGCGCTAAAGAAACAGGAGCAGACCGAATAGAATTATATACTGAAGCTTTTGCTCATCAATACAGCTTAGGGAATAAAAACGCTATAAATCCTTACATGGAATGTGCAGGCTTAGCAAATACGTTACAACTTGGTATTAATGCTGGACATGATTTGTCTTTAGAGAATATTAAATTTTTTAAACAAAATATAACAGGTTTGTTAGAAGTCTCTATTGGGCATGCGTTGATTACTGAAAGCCTATATTTAGGTGTTGAGAATGTAATTAAGATGTATTTAGATATATTGAAATAAATAGTACCACACAAAGCTTACCTGTGCTGAGAGCAGTTGAAGTCTCGAAAGGGCTAATTAATGAATTAAAATGATCCTACATTCAAACATCTTCGGTAAAGGAAAACCCTTCGTCATCTTACATGGCTTTTTAGGTATGGGAGATAATTGGAAGACACTTGCTAGACAATTTTCAGAATCTAATTTCGAAATGCACCTAATAGACCAACGTAATCATGGACGTAGTTTTCATTCTGATGATTTTGATTATGATTTAATGGCTGAAGATTTAAAACAATATCGTGACAAGCATAACTTGAAGGATATTATTTTACTTGGTCATTCAATGGGAGGGAAAACCGCAATGTTATTTGCTGCAAAATATCCTGAATTGGTTAGTAAACTTATCGTGGCAGATATCTCACCACGTTATTATCCTGTGCATCATGATGTTATTTTAGGAGGTTTAAATAGTTTGGACTTTTTAGAAATTAAAAGTAGAGGTCAAGCAGATAAGGCTTTAAGTCATTATGTGCAAGAGCCCGGTATACGTATGTTTTTACTCAAAAACTTGTATTGGGTAGAAAAAGGACAACTTGGATTACGAATTAATTTAGAAGCGTTAACAGAGCATGTTTCAGAAGTTGGTGAAGCTCTTCCAATACATGCTACTTTTGAAAAAGACTCATTATTTTTGCGTGGAGACCGTTCGGAATATATAGGAGATCCAGATGAAGCTATAATAAAAAGACATTTTCCAAATTCTGAAATAAAGACAATTTCTAATGCTGGACATTGGCTGCATGCCGAAAACCCTAAAGATTTTTTTGAGGCTGTGACAAATTTTATTTTAATAAATAAGACACTCAAACGTATTTAATATGAAGCTCATTGTCACAATCATCTTTTTTTTATTTTCTATTAATCTTTCATTTGCTCAAGACCAGCCTGACGGTACATTTAAAGATTACTATGATTCTGGAGAGTTAAAAGTTGTAGGGCAGTATAAAAGCGGAAAACGGATTGGTGCATGGAAAAGCTTTCATAAAAACGGACTAGTTTCTAGTTTGTATAGCTATAAAAAGGGAAAACGAAATAAGGATTACACCTCGTATTATAAAGATGGAACTTTAAGAAGTAAAACGGAGAAAATTGATGATGAATATATTCGAACAGGCTATTATGAAAGCGGGAAATTAAAGCACAAAAGGCAAGTCGAAACAGGCTATTATAAAGGCTATTTTGAAAGCGGCGCGATAAAACTAGAGGCAGATTATTTAAAATTTGACCTTGTTGGCGACTGGAAGCGATATTACGAAAATGGTCAATTAGAGTGGGTAGTAGCCTATAAAGAGGGCTATAGACATGGGCCATACAAATATTATAGTGAGAATGGAGACCTTAAGTTAGAAGGGGATAATGCTAAAGATAAAATACATGGAGAAGAGAAGAGATTCCTACCAAATAATGTGATAGAGTGGATAGGTAATTATAATAAGGGGCTTATGACTAACACATGGACTAAGTATAATTTAGGTGGTGATAAACTTGAAAAGGTGAAGTTTAAAAATGGCGAGGTTTCACAACTAAAATTCGCTAATATTTTAACACCTACAAAGATGGCTGAGGGTGTTATGGAACACTTTCCTATTTACCCTGGATGTGAAGATGTGCTTACAAATAAAAAAAGAAAAGTTTGCATGAATAGAAATGTGAGTATATTTATAAATAAAAATTTCAATACAGATATAGCCATAAATTTGACCAAAGGAAAAAAGAGAATTAAAATTAATTTTAAAGTAGATAAAAAAGGAGGTGTTGAAGTTGTAAAAGTGACTGCTCCAAGCGCAGCTTTGAAGCTTGAAGCATACAGGGTTATAATGCTTCTTCCCAAGATAAAGCCAGGGATGCAGAGAGGTAAACCTGTAATTGTCCCATTTAATATTCCAGTTGTTTTTCAAGTAAACTAAAATTCTTATATTATTAAAAAATCAAGTATTATGAATCTTATTATCAGACTTTTATTAAACGCCTTAGCCGTATTTGTTTTAGCACATATTTTAAATGGTGTAAGCGTAGATGGCTATGTTGGAGCATTAATTGTTGCCGTTGTATTGGCGATACTAAATATTTTAGTTAAACCAGTTTTGGTCATTTTAACGTTGCCAGTGACTATAATGACCTTAGGCTTGTTCTTACTCGTTATTAATGCTTTAATTATCCTTCTAGCGGGGAAGCTTGTAGATGGATTTGCCGTAGATGGCATATGGACTGCTATTCTTTTTAGTATCCTTTTATCCATTCTAGAATCTATATTGTATTCCTTCTTTAAGGAAGATAAAAAGTAGCTTAAAATCTAACATTTAAAACTGTTGTTGGGTTGTGAAAAATATTGTATTTTTGCAGCCCAATTTTAGTTTCAATAAAATGAATATTACAAGAGAAAATATCGATGCATTAAATGCAGTAGTTAAAGTGGATATCGCTAAAGAAGATTATAGCGATAAAGTAGAGAAAATCTTAATAGATTACCGTAAAACTGCTAACATTCCTGGTTTTAGAAAAGGTCATGTGCCAATGGGAATGGTAAAGAAACAATATGGTAAAGCTGTATTGGTTGATGAGGTGAATAAATTACTTCAAGATGCGCTTGGAAAATATTTAGTAGAAGAGAAATTAGATGTTTTGGGTAATCCATTACCAAAAGCACAAGATGATTTAGATTGGGATTCTGACGCCTTTTCTTTTGAGTTTGAATTAGGTTTAGCTCCTGAGTTTGACGTTAAATTAAAAAGTAAAAAAGCAATAACACATTACAATATTGTTGCAGGCGATAAGATGATCAATAGTCAAGTTGAGTCAATCCAAAAGCAATACGGTAAAATCATTTCTCAAAGCGAAGTAGCAAAAGATTCTGAAATTACAGGAACCTTCACGAACGAAGAAAAAGAAATTGATAATTCTACAATGATTACTGTAGATAAATTTAAAGGAAAAACAAATGCTAAGAAATTTATCGGAGCTAAAGTAGGTGATGTTATTACTTTAAATACAAAGGGTCTTTTTAATGACGATCACGATTTAATGACGTTTTTAAAAGTGCCTCATGACGATGCTCATGGTTTGAATATAGATGTAAATTTCACAATAACTGAAGTTAATGGAAGAGAATTAGCTGACTTAGACCAAGAGTTATTTGATAAATTATTTGGAAAAGGAACCGTTACTTCTGTAACTGAATTGAAAGATAAAATAAAAGAAGATTCTGAAAAGCAATTTTCTCAGCAAGGAGATCAAAAATTATTAAATGATGTAACTGAGCATTTAGTAGAAAACACAAAATTTGATTTACCATCTAGTTTCTTGCAAAAGTGGATGCAAAATGCAGGTGAAGAGATGATGACTGAAGAGCAAGCGAAAGACGAATACGAGAAGTCTGAAAAAAGCATGCGTTACCAATTAATAGAAGGGAAATTAATCCAAGAGCATAAGCTTCAAGTTCAGTTTGAAGATCTAAAAGCGTATTCAATGGAAATGATCAAAGGGCAAATGGCTCAGTTTGGTCAAATGAATCCTTCAGAAAAGGAACTAGAAGACATTGCAGCACGTATCTTAGGAAATCAAGAAGAAGTGAAGCGTTTGTCTGAGCAGTTAATGAGCCAGAAATTATTAGGCTTATATAAGACAGAAGGAAATATTAAGACAAAAGACATCACTTATGATGATTTTGTTAAAGAATTTTACAGTTAATCGTTATTGAATAAATTAGTATCTTTAAGGCGTGAAACTTTTAAGTTTTACGCTTTTTTTTGGCATTTATTTTTATAAGAAAAACAATGCCATCCTGAAATCGAAGACTCAACGACGTTAATTAATTTCAGGAACTCATAAAACGAATAATTAGTAGAAAAGAAAATTTCATTAAATAAAAGATTAAGATTATATGGATTACGGAAAAGAATTTGAAAAATTCGCGACAAAAGATCAAGGTATTAATAGTAATTACTACAGTAAGATTATACAAAGTATGTATCCTTCTAATATGACACCTAATATTATTGAAGAGCGTCAAATGAATATAGCTGTATTTGATGTATTCTCACGTTTAATGATGGATCGTATTATATTTTTAGGAACTGGAGTTAACGACCAAGTTGCCAATATCATCCAAGCACAATTATTATTCTTACAAAGTACTGATGCCTCAAAAGATATTCAGATTTATATCAATTCACCAGGTGGTTCTGTATACGCTGGTTTAGGTATTTACGATACTATGCAATTTGTAAAACCAGATGTTGCTACAATTTGTACAGGTATTGCGGCTTCTATGGCAGCAGTATTATTATGTGCAGGTGAAAAAGGTAAGCGTTCTGCTTTAAAACATTCTCGTGTAATGATTCACCAAGTTAGTAGTGGTACTCAAGGACAATTAAGTGATATGGAAATAGCATTAAAGGAAACCATAAGAGTTAAAGAGGAATTATATGAAATAATCGCTAATCATTCTGGAAATACAATCGAACAAGTAGAGAAGGATTCTGATAGAGATTATTGGATGCGTTCTCAAGAAGCTTTAGAATACGGAATGATTGATGAGGTTTTAGGACGCAAGTAATTACCTTTGTTCTCGACTAAAGATTTCTGAAATAGAATAAAAATTGAAAAGATTTCCACTGCTGTGGAAACTTAAATAGAATTTAAGATGGCAAAAGAGGAATTAGAATGTTCATTTTGTGGTAGGAAAAAGCCAGAAACTAGCTTGCTTATTGCAGGCTTGGACGCACATATTTGTGATCGTTGTATAGAGCAAGCTCATGGTATTGTAATAGAAGAGTCTAAACAATCAGACAATTCAGAATTAAGTGCAGAATTAATGCTAAGAAAGCCTAAAGAAATTAAGGCTTTTGTAGATGAATATATTATAGGACAAGAATACACCAAGCGTGTAATGTCTGTTGCCGTTTACAATCATTATAAGCGTTTGTTGCAGCCACCCTCTGATGATGATATTGAAATACAAAAGAGTAATATCATTATGGTTGGGCAAACAGGTACAGGTAAAACCTTAATGGCTAAGACTATTGCCAGAATGTTAAACGTCCCTTTAGCGATTGTTGATGCTACTGTACTTACAGAAGCAGGTTATGTCGGTGAAGATGTAGAAAGTATTTTAACACGTTTATTACAAGCTGCGGATTACAATCTTGAAAAGGCAGAACGAGGTATTGTTTTTATTGATGAAATAGATAAGATTGCACGAAAGAGTGATAACCCTTCTATAACTAGAGATGTCTCTGGGGAAGGTGTACAGCAAGCTTTATTAAAACTTTTAGAAGGAACAGTAGTAAATGTACCACCAAAAGGGGGGCGTAAGCATCCTGATCAAAAGTTTATTGAAGTAGATACAGAAAACATCTTATTCATTGCTGGTGGCGCTTTTGATGGTATTGAGCGCGTCATTACAAAGCGTTTAAACATGCAAGCTATTGGTTACAGTTCTATAAATACTGAAACCGTAGAGAAGGATAATATATTGCAATATATTATTCCAAAAGATTTGAAAGACTTTGGTTTAATACCAGAAATTATCGGTCGTTTGCCTGTGCTAACACATATGGATCCATTAGATGCTAAAACGTTAAGAGCGATCTTAACTGAACCTAAGAACGCTATTATCAAGCAGTACAAGAAGTTGTTTAAAATGGACGAGGTTGACTTAAGTATTACAGAAGGTGCTTTAGAATATATTGTCGGGAAAGCTATTGATTACAAACTTGGTGCGCGTGGTTTACGCTCGCTTTGTGAAGAGATTTTAACCGAAGCGATGTTTAATTTACCTGGTTCTGGTGAAACTAAATTAAATGTAACTAAAGCTTATGCTGAAGATCGATTATCTAAAACGACTTTAAAAAAGTTGAAGGCTGTGTCTTAACAAACAAACTCAATAAAAAGAAAACCACAATTTCAGTATTAGAAATTGTGGTTTTTTTATTTAGTTAGGGATTGATTAATATAATATTGCTTGCAATATTTTGTTAAGTAATAAAGGGTTATTAAATAATTATAGCACATTTATATACTGCTAATATAGAGCGTTGTTCTATAGTGTAAGCTATTTCATTCATTTATTAGATAAAGGCTATTTTATTTCAGTTATACTATAGGTTAATGTTTTTTTTAACGATAAAAGGTTAACCTTTTATTTTGTTATAACTCACCTTTGAAGCCATTTTCAAAACGGCTTCTAATTCTTTCCCTTCAGACAGAAGTTGTCTTTTGTAGTCCTCAAAACCTTCTTTAACTACTTTAAGTTGGTAATCTTCATAAGGTTTTATTTTAAAACTATAGGATGCATCAATACTTGTAGTTTGGCGTTCAATTTCTTCTCCTTCACTATTCAATAATACTACGGTTGCATTAGGGACTATTTTATCGTCTTGAGTAACAACTATACCCTTTAATTCATGATATATAATTTCAGATCTAAAATGATACATATTGAAACCATTAGTCGCATTGTCTTTATTAGAAGAGAACACTCCCTCATTTCCCTTAATGATCATAAAAGCGATGTCATCTTTTTCTGAATTTATGGCGTAACCTAAATTTCTCGGCTCAGAGTATTTTTCATTTTTAATATTAGAAATAAAAATGTCATAACCTCCTATGTTCTCATGACCTTTAGAGGAAAAATATAATTCTTTACTATCTTTTGTCGTGTGTGGATATTTATCATCTTTAGACGTATTAATCATGCCACCTAAGTTTTCAGGATGACCTAAACTTCCATCATTATAAATTTCTGCTTTATAAATGTCAAAGCCACCATAACCCTCTTTCATATTAGAAGAGAAGTATAAAAAGTGACCATCAGAAGTGACATGTGGATTTTCTATAGAATAATCATTACTACTAATTGATAATTCGGTAGCATTAATCCATTTGCCGTTTGAATCTTTTTTTAATTCAGCCTTATATAGTTTATAATTTAATGAATTGTTTCTCTCACTCCTTGTATAATAGACAGTATGCTCATTTGGTGAGAATGTAATTTGCCCTTCATTTGCTTTTGTGTTTAATATTCTACTAAACAAAAAGGGTTGAGAAAATTCGCCTTCAGGTTTTACATCTAAATAGAATAAATCGGTATAGGGTTCATTAGTACTTGGGTCTACTCCATTGCCTAAGCCACCAATTTTCTTTGAGGATACAATGACGAGTTTATCTCTAAACATTGCGCTTGCAATTTCTGAGTACTTAGAGTTAATTTTAGAAACGTTGACAGTAAAAGAATAGCCACTTTTATTTAAGTCATTAACTTTAATATCTTTTTTTGGGCCTGTTTTGTAAAATGCACTATAAGAGGAAAGCATAAGTGCTAAAGAAAACACATGTAGTATATATTTCATAACTGAGGGAGTATGGATTAAAACTAGACTAATATATCAATAACTATCTGATTATATTGAAATTGCGCAATTTCTTAGACAAGACACACTATTTTCCGATGTTTATACGAAAAACTCAGATTTATGTGATGAAATCACATAGTGTTTAAGCGCAATAGTTCATCGATATAGTTTCTTGTGTTAGATAAACGAGGCACTTTATGTTGTCCGCCAAGCTTATCATTTTCTTTTAACCAATCATAGAATAAATTTGGTCTAGCACTATGAATAGTTGGTTTGTCTAGTGTCATATTATTATAACGTTTGGCTTCATAATCAGAGTTTAAAGATTTAAGTGCATTGTCAAATAGTTCTTCAAAATAAGACATGTTCTCTGGTGGGGTTTTAAATTCAATGATCCACTCATGAGCTCCTTTTGCTTTACCTTTCATAAAGATTGGAGCGGCTGTATAATCTACAATTTCGGCTGAGGTACGTTTACATACTTTCTTAAGAGCTTCTTCAGCATTTTCTATAATAAGTTCTTCACCAAAGGCATTAATATGATGCTTTGTTCTTCCAGAAACTTTAATTCTATGAGGATTTAGACTTACAAAGCGAATAGTGTCACCAATTTTATAGCGCCATAACCCAGCATTAGTAGTAATAATGACAGCGTAATTAGTGTTGAGTTTTACATCACTTAGGGGAATTACTATCTGTTCTTCAGTGCCATACGTAGTCATCGGGATAAATTCATAGAAAATCCCATAATCTAACATCAGCAATAAATCACTAGAGAAGTTCTGATCTTGTATGGCGAAAAAACCTTCGGAGGCATTGTAAATTTCGTAATATTTAAACTGTTTTGAAGGTAAGATAGCCCGATACTGATCTATATATGGATTAAAACTAACTCCACCGTGAAAGTAAACTTCCAAATTTGGCCAAATGTCAAACAGGTTCCCTTTTCCTGTTTCTTCTATAACATTATTGAGCAAAACTAGCATCCATGAAGGTACACCAGCAAGACTTGTTACGTTTTCATTTATTGTTTCCTCCACGATAGCTTGCATTTTAGTTTCCCACTCGCTCATTAAGGATACTCTGCTGCTAGGTGTGCTGCTAAACTCTGCCCAAAATGGCATATTGTCTATGAGAATGGCACTTAAATCCCCAAATACAGTTCCGTTTTCTTTATATAGTTCCTTACTGCCTCCTAGTCGTAAACTTTTACCTGTGAATAATTGTGAATCTTCATTGTTATTTAAGTACATGCACAGTAAATCTTTACTTGCCGCATAATGACAATCTTCTAATGATTCTGTGCTTACAGGAATAAATTTGCTTTTTGCATTTGTAGTTCCACTAGATTTAGCAAACCATTTTATAGGGCTTGGCCAGAAAATATTTTGCTCACCGTTACGAGAACGTTCTATGAGAGGTTGCATCGTTTCATAGTTTACAACAGGAACTCGCTCATTAAAATCTTTGTAAGTTTTTATTGAATCAAAATCATATTCCTTTCCAATTTCAGTGTCTTTAGCAAGTTTTAATAGACTAAATAGTAATTCATTTTGTACCTCATTTGGGTATTTTAAAAACAATTCAATCTGATGAAATCGTTTCTTCAAGAACCAAGAGGCAATAGAATTTACAATAGGAATTGGCATGGATTAGCTATCTTTACACTGATAATAGAACGTTAAAAATACTAAATTTCTTTCATGGTATACACAGGTGTCCTTACTAAAATGCAAACTGAGTTTTTAGAACCAATTCAATACTATTTAATTTTTGAAAATGATTTTATTCACATGAATCAATTGTTGAATAAATCTATTGAAATGAAACTTGTTGGACACCAATGTTTAAGCTGTGGTTTAGACCGGCCAATTTACAGGCAAGGATTTTGTAAAACGTGCTTTTTTGATATGCCTTTTGCAGGTGATTGGATTATGAGACCCGAATTAAGTACTGCACATTTAGATAAAGAAGATCGCGATTTAGAGTACGAAAAGAAGGTGCAACTGCAACCTCATATCGTATATCTCGCTAACTCAAGTAATGTCAAAGTTGGTGTTACTAGAAAAAGCCAAGTGCCAACACGTTGGATAGATCAAGGTGCCCATGAAGCTTTAGAAATAGTAGAGGTTCCTAATAGGTACTTAGCAGGTATTACCGAAGTGGCATTAAAAGATTATGTAGCTGATAAAACCAATTGGCGCAATATGTTGAAGAACGATGTTAAGGACGAAAATCTTCTAGAGTGGAGACAGAATTTAAAGCAATATATTCCTGAAGAAGCTAAAGATTATTTTATTGAAAATAATAATGAGACACATCTTCATTTTCCTGTAGAGCAATACCCTATAAAGCCTAAAAGTCTCAATTTAAACAAAGCTATAAACTACTCAGGGAAACTAGTTGGAATAAAAGGGCAATACCTCATTTTTGAAGACCAAACAGTTTTCAACATTAGATCCAATGAAGGCTTAGTTGTTGAAATAAATATTTAAAAACAAAAAAAGAGCAACAAATTGTTGCTCTTTATATATTATATATAAAAAAGGCTATATATCTTCTTGGTCTCTTAAACCTTGAATGTACTCAGCTTTCTGAATTTCTCTTCTTCTTTTTACAGAAGGCTTAGTGAAATAACGAGATTCTCTAAGATTTTGCATAATCTGTACATTTCTGTGTTTACGCTTATAACGCTTAAGAGCACGTTCTATATTTTCTCCTTCTTTAATTTCGATTTTAATCATTATATCGATATATTTTTGTTATCTAATTCTTCCAAATGGTCGGCAAATATATGTCAACTATTTGAAAATAAAAAATTAATTCTACGTTTTAGAAATTTATTTTTATCCTAGATATGTTTTTAAGATTTTACTCTTACTAGCATGTCGTAATCTTCTAATGCCTTTTTCTCTAATTTGTCTTACACGCTCTCTTGTTAAATCGTAGATACCCCCTATTTCTTCTAGTGTCATAGGTGGTTGGTCTCCAATTCCAAAATTTAAACGAATAACATCACTTTCCTTTTGTGTAAGCGTTTCTAATGCACGCTCTACTTCAAGGTTTAATGATTCTTTCATTAAGTTATTATCTGGTCTTGGCGATTCCGTAGCACTAACCACGTCATACAGACTAAATGTTTCTCCGTCCTTTAATGGTGCGTCCATAGATAAATGACGACCAGAATTTTTCATAGACTGTTTTACTTCACGTGCGCTAATATCCAACTCGCGAGCGATTTCTTCAGCATTTGGCGGTCGTTGATGAAGCTGCTCTAAATGTGAAAAGGCTTTATTAATCTTATTAATGGTACCGATTTTATTTAATGGCAAGCGTACTATACGAGATTGTTCTGCTAATGCTTGTAAAATAGCTTGTCTAATCCACCATACAGCATATGAAATAAACTTAAAACCTCTGGTTTCATCAAAGCGCTTAGCCGCTTTTACCAAACCAGCATTACCTTCATTAATTAAATCCGGTAGTTTTAAGCCTTGATTTTGATATTGCTTAGCAACAGAAACAACGAACCTTAAGTTAGACGTCGTTAATTTATCTAAAGCAACCTGATCACCTTTTCTTATAAGTTGTGCAAGTTCTACTTCTTCTTCTGCTGTGATTAGAGGAATTTTACTGATATCTTGAAGATATTTATCTAATGATTTATCTTCTCTATTGGTAACTTGCTTGGTGATTTTTAATTGCCTCATATA
>RCND010001349.1_pt1 | contig 13843 bp, 12 predicted proteins | sample 2041351 | NCBI WGS metagenome assembly RCND01 (sample SAMN09708230, study PRJNA481090) | Marine sediment metagenome, whole genome shotgun sequencing project. | biome: marine sediment; feature: ocean; material: sediment; isolation source: Sewage treatment plant 12B marine sediment (STP12B) ...
GGAACTCGAAGAGTTCCCGCTAGCCCATCTCGATTTCGATGAGGAGGCTCCTGACACGTTTTGCGCTGACCTTGACGCGGGTTCCCAGCATCTGCGCGAACAGACTCACCCTCAGTTCCTGAATCATCCACGCTGCATCCATGAGCCGGGGATCGTCCGGTATCGCTTGTTCGAGACGGTTTAGCTCGTCTTCCAACTGATGGATCAGCCCCATGTTGACGGCGTCTTTGTCGGGATCCTGGGGAAGACGTTCGATCCGTTTCTCGATGGCTTGCAGGTATCTGGTCACGTCGGGGATGCGATCCGATCCGATATGGGTCAGGAACCGCGGATAGATGAGAGAGCCAACCTGGCTTGCGATGTCGCTGATCACGTCAGCATGGCGATCTTCGTTGAGCCGGTTGAAGGCGACCTCGGTGTCTTGAAGCGCTCCGAGCAGTGAAATGGAGTCATTGGCGACCGCAGTGACGCGGCCGTGGAGCTCGTTCTTGGCTCGGGTGAGGAGTCGATCGAACGCCACACCGTCCCAGGCCGGACCGCCAGCTTCGGCGACGATCTCGCCCAGTGCACAGCCAAGGCAGTCCTCAACCCATTCGGTCTGGTTGGTGTGCGGTCCGGTGCGCAGCGCTTGTTTTGCCCCAGGGGTGAGAAGTGGTCTCAGCAGTTTGCCCGGCGACGGCAGATTGAGCAGCAGCAGTCGGATTGTTCCTTGCCACATGGCGACGTCTTGCTCGGCCGATGTAGCCAGTAGCTGGACTCCGACTGAGTTATCTTCGTCTATCAGGGCCGGGTAGGCCTGCATCGTGGGCCCGTCGCCGGCAACCTCCACGACGTCGGGTAGTTCCCCGATGCTCCAACTAGTGAGGCCGTTTTGTTCGAGGTCATGCGTTGCCGCTTGCACCACAGATCGCGTTTCTTCCCGGACCAGATTCTTCAGTTTGGGGAGATCGGAGCCGGTGGCGATAGAGGCACCGCTGTCGTCGATGATGCGAAACGAGGGTCGGAGATGCAGTGGAAGCGACTCCAGATCGAAAGCGTCGATGGGGATCGGTACCCCTCCGATCCTGATCAGTTCGCGGCGAAGGGGTACCAGTAACCCGGCACCTTCTTCGGGCGAGATCCTGGCGAGGACCGTTCGAGCTGTGTCGGGTACCGGGGCAAATGCCTTACGAAAGTGCTTTGGCAACGAGCGGATGAGGGCGATCACCAGTTCCTCCCGCATCCCGGGCACATGCCACTCGAATACCGCCGGGTCGATCCGGACCAATCCTTGCAGCGGGATATCGATGGTCATGCCATCGGCAGGGCTGGTCGGGTCGAACTCGTACTCAAGCGGAAGGCCGAGATCGCCGTACTCCCACACCGCCGGGAACGCCTCGGGGTCGGGGTCGGCTGCGGCTGGGTCGATGAGATCGGCGAGGCTCAGGTCGAGTAGATGTGGGTTTGCTTCCTTGATGTCACGCCACCATCGATCGAAATGGCGAACCGTTGTGATGTCGTCAGCGATCCTGTCCGAGAACAACCTCACCAAGACGTCGTCTTCTACCAGCAGGTTCGCCCGCCGCTCCCGCGCCTCCATCTCGAGGACCTCGGCTATCTGGTCATCGTTGTGCGCCACAAAACGATGGGTCGATTCCCACTCTCCAGCGACCAGAGCGTGCCGAATGAACAGCTCTCGCGAAGCCTCCTGGTCGTACTTTCCAAATTGAACGACACGATCGGTCTGCAGTGGGATTCCATACAGCGACACGGATTCCTTGGCCACCGCAGACCCTCGCTTGGCGTCCCACCAGGGGTCGGAGTGCGATCTCTTGACGAGGTGGGCTCCGACTTCCTCGGCCCACTCCGATGGGATACCAACAGCACTGTGTGCCCACAGCCTGCTGGTTTCCACCAACTCGCCAGCCATCACCCATTCCGGCGCACGCTTGAACAGAGTCGAACCGGGGGAGATGAAGAAACGGGCGCCACGAGCCCCGCGGTATTCGTAGCCGTCGGGGTTCTTTTTGCCGATGTTTGACAGCAGGCCCGACAGCAGCGACTTGTGGATGGTGTCGGCGTCGGCGGGCTTGCGGTTGCGGTGGAGGCGGAGCTCATTGGTGATGTCGCGCAATTGGGAATGGATGTCTTGCCACTCCCGCACCCTGCGATAGCTGAGGTACTCATCGCGACAAAGACGGCGGAACTGGTTCGAGGTGCGTGCTCTCCGTTCGGTGCGGATGTAGTCCCACAGCTTGAGCCAGCCGAGGAAGTCGGACTCCTCATCCACAAAGCGGGCGTGTTTCTGGTCGGCTTGCTGCTCCTTGTCGACGGGGCGCTCCCGGGGATCCTGGATGGAGAGTGCGGCGGCGATGACTTCGACCTCACTGAGACACAGATTGCGGTCTGCCTCCAAGACCATGCGACCCAGTCTGATGTCCAGGGGAAGACGAGCCAGGTTCCTGCCAATCTTGGTTAGCCGATCACTATTTGGTTCGAGAGCACCGACCTCCTCGAGCAGTGCGATGCCATCGCGGATGCTTCGTGAGTCGGGGGGATCGAGGAAGGGGAACGATTCAATCTCGCCAAGGTCAAGCGCTGCCATCTGCAGGATTACCGAGGCCAGGCCGGTGCGTTGGATCTCCGGTTCGGTGAATTCGGGCCGTGAGTTGTAATCATCTTCAGAGAAGAGCCTGATGCAGACACCGGGTCCGAGTCGGCCGCAACGTCCCGCTCGTTGGTCCGCTGATGCTTGTGAGATTGCTTCGATGGGCAGCCGTTGCACTTTGGTGCGGCGCCCGTAGCGGGAGATGCGTGCGGTCCCTGCATCGACAACGGCGCGGATGCCGGGCACGGTTAGCGAAGTCTCGGCGACGTTGGTGGCTAGAACGATTCTCCTGCCGGTGTGCTTTTGGAAGACTCGGTTCTGTTCCCCGGCCGACAGCCTCCCGTAGAGAGGAACGATCTCGGTGTGGCGCAGCCCCAATTCCTCCAGTGTGTCGGCGGCGTCGCGGATCTCGCGCTCTCCCGAACAGAACACCAGGATGTCACCATCCTTCTCTGTGAAGAGTTCGACGACGGCGTCGCTAATTCCCTGGGGCTGGTCGCGGGGTTCTGGCTGGGTCGGGTCATCAAGCGGGCGGTAGCGCATCTCGACGGGGTAGGTCCTACCCGAAACCTCAACGATTGGGGCGTTGTTGAAGTGGGCGGAGAAGCGCTCGGTGTCGATGGTGGCCGAGGTAATGATGACCTTCAGATCCGGGCGTTTCGGGAGCAGGTTCTTGAGGTAGCCAAGGAGGAAGTCGATGTTGAGACTGCGTTCGTGGGCTTCGTCGATGATGATTGTGTCGTATCGGCTGAGGCGTCGGTCGCGGTGGATCTCGTTGAGCAGGATCCCGTCCGTCATCAACTTGATCAAGGTGGTGTCTCCGACCTGGTCGGAGAAGCGAACGGTGAACCCGACCAGCTCGCCAATGCTGCTCCCCAGTTCTTCGGCGACCCTGGTGGCGATGGAGCGGGCTGCGATACGACGGGGCTGGGTGTGACCGATGAACCCGTCTGCGCCCCTGCCCAGCTCCAGACACAGCTTGGGTAGCTGCGTGCTCTTCCCGGAGCCGGTCTCACCGGCCACGATCACGACTTGGTTGTCACGGATCGTGTCGAGCAACTCCTGGCGCCATTCGGTTATCGGTAGTTCTGCTGGATAGGAGACCTTGTCGGGTCGCGCTGCCTTTCTCGTTTCGGCTTTGGTAGCCGCCTTGTCTATCTCCGCCGCGAGAGCAGTCAGTGCTTTGTTGCGTTTGTCAGGCGCGCTGATCTTGGCCGCGCCACTGATCCGGCGCTGCATCGTGCGCCGGTCGGCCAGCATCAGCCCGTCACTGCGGGCGCGGAGTTCTGCGATACGTATCTTCACAAGAGGTGTGGTAGCGGAGGTCCCCATGATGGCAGGCGACACAGGACACATGTCATGCGGGGGTTCCGCTAGCTTGTTGGGATGTTTGCATACAACCTCGACCACGTCGCTATTGCAGTGCGCGATCTTGATGCTGCTCTTGCCGAGTACGCCCGTCTATTTGGCGCCGAGCCAATGTATCGGGAGGTTGTGGCGGAACAGGGCGTCGAAGAGGCGATGATCGCCGTCGGGGGTTCATTCATCCAGCTGCTGCAGCCGCTGAGTATTGACACCCCGGTCGGTCGTTTTGTGGAATCAAGGGGTGAAGGCATGCATCACATCGCTCTCGCCGTGGCCGACATCGAGGCGGCGTTGGCCCACTTGAAGGCGGAAGGGTCTCGGCTTGTCGACGAGGTACCTAGGGTTGGTGGCCGCGGAGCCCGGATTGCCTTTGTGCACCCGAAAGCGTTCGCCGGAACGCTGGTCGAACTCGTAGAGTCTCCGGCATGAACCCACGTTTCGAGATATCCGGTCGGGCGGGACACGAGGAGACCGCGGCGATTGCTGCGGCAATAGCCGCACTCGTCGAAGAGGAGATGACGGCGCTGGCCACCCCGGCGCAAGCACCGCGCCAGAGTTCGTGGGTGCTGGCATGGCGACCTCGCGATGTCCCGACCCCGTTGCCATCGCACAGCTTTGATGCCAGACCGTGGGCCGAGATCGAAGCCTCCGACGCGACGGAGACTGGCGCTAACTAGCCGTCTCAGTACTGCCCGGCGGCCCATCAGTGGCAAAGCCAGAGCTGTCATCGTGGGCTGCAGAGTCTGAGTCATCAGGAGCCGGGGCACGATCCGGGATGATGCGGGAGAGTCCCATCGAGAACTGGAAAGAGGCGCCGGTGGGGAAGCGGGGCGCGTACCAAACGTCGCCACCCATCGCTCTAGCCAGTCGCCGCGCAATTGGCAGGCCGAGCCCAACCCCCTCCGATTCGCGCGAGTCGCCCTTGTCGATTTGCTCGAAGTGTTCGAAGACCCGTTCCCAGTCACCTTCGGGGATACCCGGCCCGTTGTCGGAGACTGTGACTGTGTAGACGTCGGTGCCGGCCTCGCCTTCGATTTCCACCGAGTCGCCACCGTATTTGCGCGCATTGTCCAGCAGATTGCGCAGTATCTGGCTGGTGCGGCCTCGATCAGCATTGACCATGACGCCACCGGGGATCGCCGAATTCACCTCAGTTCCAGTGTCGGCGAACACCAAACGGGATGTTGCCGCGATCTCGCCGGCGAGATCGAATTCTTGGGGGCGGAGCCGGAGCTGGCCCGCCTCGATGCGAGGGATCACGAGAATGTCCTCGACAAGGTTGCTGAGATGATGCGCTTCCTGACGCATGATGATGAGGAATTCGGAAATCTCCTCATCTTCGAGGTCGGGCCAGTTGGCCCGCAACGTTTCCGAGAAGCCGGCGATGCTGGTCAGCGGGGTACGAAATTCGTGGCTGACCATCGATACGAATTCGTCTTTGAGTTCCACGGCTCTTCGTTCCGAGGCGAGAGCGGTTTGGTGGCGCAGCGTTGAGGCGTGGAGAGCCTGCACCGCTCCGTACAGGAGGGTGGCGACGATCAGGGATATCATTGTCACCGAGGCGACGCTGAAGATCGTTTCTCTCGTTTCGTTGATAGTGGGATCACCAAGCGGTGATAGGAAGCTGACGGGGACGATTGCGAGAAGGGCAACTCCTACGACAAAGCCAGCTTTGGGGATGGGGAGTAGCAGCAAAGCACCGGTGAGGATGTAGAGGAAGGTCACCGACTCGACTAGTTCCGGGTTGCCTTTCAGCAGCGAGATTGCAGCAATGATCACGACATCGGTGAGAAGCATGGGAACCGCGCTGGTGCCATGAGACCGTCGCCACGCTCCATCGATGGTCAGATAGAGCGCACAGATCAAGATCAGCGGTGCGGGGTCGATTCCTTCGATCGTGCCAGATATAGCGAGCACTGTGATCACGGCACCGAAGGCGGCACGGACGGTGTTGACGCGGCTTCTGACCTCGGTGTATTCGACTGGGGCGTGGAGCCGAGCCAGTTCGGATGTACTCACGGTCGCTGTCCCACTCGTGTCGTTGCTCTTCCCTTGGCCCCGGTTGCATGCAGCCTAGGCGGCACGGGCTTCTTCGAGTTGGTCAAATGCCACATCCGGTACTGAGAGGTCGCCCTTGCCGGTCCCGATGGACAGATGTGGCTTGTACTTGCCGTGATAGTCGGAGCCCCCGGTGGCGACGATCCCGAGCTCGGCGCAGATTTCGGCGATCCGAGAGCGCAGGGCCGGCCTGTACTCGCCGTAGTAGGCCTCGATGCCGCCAAGCCCGTGATCGACGAGTTCTTTGAACCCAGTTGCGAACTCGGAGGAGCGTAGATTCAGTGTGTGGGGGTGGGCGATGACCGGCACCGCTCCAGAAGCTCTTCCCAGGCTGATAGCCTCGGCTGCGGTGAGACGGAGTCGCGGTGTGTAGGCGGGCCGCCCCGCTGCTAGGTAGCGGTCAAATGCTTCGGGAACGTTGGCAACGTAGTTCTTCTCGATCATCACTCCGGCGAAGTGGGGTCTGCCCACGACGCCGCCACCGGCTTCTCTCGTCACTTCTTCGATGGTGATGTCGAGTCCTTGCGCCTGCAGCTTGTCGGCCATTTCGACATTGCGTTGGTGACGAGACCGGCGCAGTTCCCCCATGCGGTCCTCGAGCGGGCCTCCCTCTGGGTTCAGGAAGTAGACCAGCATGTGCATGCTCTGGTCTTTCCAGGTCACCGAGAGCTCGGTGCCACCGATGAAGCGGATACCACGTGTCGTGGCGAGGGCGGCGGCTTCTGGGACGCCTTCGAGTGTGTCGTGGTCGGTGAGGGCCATGCCGGTGAGCCCAATCGTGACAGCAGTGTCAATAATCGCGGCCGGTGTTTCGGAGCCATCGGAGTAGGTGCTGTGCAGGTGGAGATCCACTGCCATCAGATCGAGCAGCTCAGTTTGATGGGGTCAGCCCCAGACGACGTTGGCAAGAACAAGGAGAGCCACTCCGACCACGACCCACTTGGCGGCCCGCTTGGCGGTGGCCATGACCTTCTCTTTGCGAGCGGCTTTACCCCGCTCTTTTTGTTTGACCGCCCGATTCTGCCGTTGCCGTTCACGTTTGTCAGTCGCCATAGGCCCAGGATCCTACTCGTTGACGGTGAGAACTCGCCAAGGGCAGTGAGAACTCGCCAGGGGCGAGTTCTTTGGGAGTTCGCAGACGAACTCCATGTTGTGACGTGAGACCTAGAGGGCTACGTGACGGTGAGAACTCGCCAGCTGCGAACTCCATGTTGTGACGTGAGTTCTCTAGGGCTCCGTGACGGTGACCTGTTCGATGTAGAGCGTCTCCAGGGGGACGCTGACTTCGCCGAAGGCATTTGGGCCAAGGGAGATCTGTGAAATGAGGTCCAGGGTTTCGAAGCCGTCAACGACGCTCCCGAAGTAGCTGAAGGCGGGGTTGAGCGGGGCATCGGCCAACACTATGAAGAACTGCGAGCCGGTGGAGTCCGGGCCGGAGTTGGCCATAGCGAGTACTCCCCGTTCGTAGACGAACCCCACTTCGGGGAGTTCATCCTTGATGGTGTACCCGGGCCCCTCACGACCAGTTGCGGTCGGGTCGCCCGCTTGAATGACGAACCCGGGGACAACACGATGGGACACGGTTCCGTCGAAGTACCCGCTACGTGCCAGAAAGATGAAAGAGTTGACGGTATCGGGGGCGATCCCCGGATCAAGTTCGATGTCGATGGAGCCACATGAAGTCACAATGGTTGCCTGCACCACCGCACCGGGGTCGAGAGCCTGGTCTTCGGGGGCCGCAAAGGTCATTGGTGTCGCCAGTTGCGGAGCCTCGCCACCACATGCGGTGGTCTGGGCAACAAACCCGGCGTAGTCAGAGGGCGGACGCGGCGGAAGGGTGATTTCGGGAAGCGTGTCGGTGGTCGCGGTCGCTTCGTTTGTTGCAGTTGGTTCTGTGGTGCTCGGAGAGGCACTTGCTCCGGAGTCTTCGGAACCGCCGCACGATGCAAGTAGCAGGGCGACGATGCTGGCGACAAGGATTAGGCGAGTTGTGAGTGATGACATGCCTGGGGATGGTAATTCCGCTGCACCACTACGGCGGTAGACTCGCCCGATGGCAATCGTTGTGCAGAAATACGGTGGGACTTCCGTTGCCGACGCGGAACGCATCAAAGCGGTCGCAGCACGCGCCGTAGCCACCCACAAGTCGGGTAATGACGTGGTCGTTGTCGTATCGGCGATGGGCAAGAGCACGGACGAGTTAATCGTGCTGGCGTCGGAAGTCACCGACAACACGCATCCTCGTGAGATGGACATGTTGCTCACGTCGGGGGAGCGAATATCGATGGCGCTGGTGGCGATGGCTATCGAAGACCACGACATTGGGTCGATGAGTCTCACCGGCTCGCAGGCGGGCATCCTCACCACTGAGGAGCACGGTCACGCTGAGATCATCGGGATTCGTGGTGATCGGGTTCGAGAGGGTCTTGCTGAGGGCAAGATCGTCATCGTCGCAGGCTTCCAGGGCTTTAGCCCCGAGACTCGTGATGTCACCACGCTGGGCCGAGGCGGTTCCGATGCGACTGCGGTTGCTTTGGCAGCGACGCTGGGTGCCGAGGTTTGCGAGATATACACCGATGTCGATGGTGTGTTTACCGCCGACCCACGTTTGGTTCCCAATGCAACCAAACTCGAAGAGATTTCGTTTGAGGAGATGCTGGAGATGGCCGCGGCTGGTGCCGGGGTCCTGATGGCTCGTTCGGTCGAATTCGGCCGCAGATACAACATTCCGATACACGTTCGTTCATCGTTTCATGACGGAGCTGGAACGTGGGTCAAGGAGGAAACCATGGAAGAAGCGATCATCCGCGGCGTGGCCCATGACGTCTCGGAGGCAAAGGTCACGGTCCATGGCGTCCCTGACTCTCCTGGTCTTGCCGCCCAGCTGTTTGAGCCTCTGGCCGCGGCCGGGTTGACGGTGGACATGATTGTCCAGAACATCTCTCGCCAAGGGGCAACTGACATTAGTTTCACCGTTCCCAAAGCCGATCTCGAGATGGCCGAGAAGGTCGCCCTGACCACGGCTGACATCATCGGTGCAGCCGGGGTCGATGTCGATCACAACATCGCCAAGGTGTCACTGGTTGGCGCCGGGATGAAGGACGAACTCGGCATCGCAGGAAAGATGTTCAGGGTGCTCGCCGAGCACAGCGTCAACATCGACATGATCAGTACGTCGCCAATTCGCATATCCTGCGTGGTTCGAGGCGACAACGTAGCTGCCGCGGTCCAAGGGCTGCATGACGCGTTTGCGCTTGGTAGCGATGAGGAGAGTGCGGCAAATGACTAAGAAAACAGCGATCGTCGGGGCTACCGGTGCGGTTGGTACCACCATGCTTTCGATTCTCGAAGAGCGGGATTTTCCTGTTGCCGACTTGAGGTTGATGGCCTCGAGCCGGTCGGCAGGCCGGGTTGTGCCTACGAAGTGGGGCGATATCACCGTTGAGGATCTGGCCACTGCCGATCCGACGGGCATCGATGTTGCGCTGTTCTCCGCAGGCGGTTCTCGCTCAGCTGAGTACGCCCCCAAGTTTGTCGCGGCCGGTGCTGTCGTTGTCGACAACTCTTCTGCTTTCCGCATGGATGATGCAGTCCCACTTGTCGTTGCCCAGGTGAACGATGAGGCGATCAGGTCGCATCAGGGAATCGTGGCGAACCCGAACTGCACCACCATGGTTGTGATGATGGCGGCCGGTCCGCTGCATCGGGCCGCAGGCCTGCGGGCGATGACGGCCACCTCTTACCAGTCGGTATCTGGCTCCGGTCAAACCGGTATGGACGTGCTCACTCACGAAATCGACGTGCTTGGCAAGGATCGAGAGACTCTGGCCAAGGGTGGCTGGTCGGATCCGAACAGCGACCTCTACAGCCGTCCCATCGGGTTCAACGTTGTTGCCCATGCCGGTGGCTTCACAGAGCAGGGCTATACAGACGAGGAGTGGAAGCTGGTCAATGAGACCCGCAAGATCCTCGATGTTCCCGAAGCCAAGGTGGAGCCGTTCTGTGTGCGGGTCCCGGTCATGGTCGGGCACGGTATTGCCGCCACCATGTTCTTTGATCGCCCCGTGTCGATTGGCGAGGCCAAGGAGATCTTGGCAGATGCGCCAGGTGCCCAACTCTGGGACGACGCAAAAGTGCCGACACCGCTCGACTCGGCAGGCATCGACGATGTGCTCATCGGCAGGGTTCGGCCCACGATCGGCGAAGCGGGTGGAATCAGCTTGTGGGCGGTTGGCGACAACCTCCGCAAGGGTGCTGCTCTCAACGCAGTCCAGTTGGCAGAGCTGCTTTAGGTCGTTCCTAGGACTGGCTTTGTTCGACGGTAGTCTTTGCGTCGTGGCGGATTGCCGACGCCGCGATAAGAACAAACGCGGTTAGTTCACCCGACGCAAACGCATATGAGGTGCGCAACAGAGGTTCGGCGTTGGAGATGAATAGCACAATCATCGCAACGACGGCGGCAGCGAGCCAGCCAGCGGCGATGTCGCGAGTACGGCCTCTGGCGATGAGGATCTGGCTCACAAACAGAACCACCAGTGCGGCTACCGCACCGGCGCCACCGAGTCCCGCCACCATTGCGGTTGGTCGGAAATCGGTGCCATAGAGCACCTCGATGAGGATCGGCAGGATGTAGTAGCTGCCGATGCCAGCGAGGACACTGGCACCGGCGCCGATGGCGGCGAATCGGGTCGCCCAATCGTGCAGTACCTCGGTCTTGCGTTCACTGAGAGCGGTCGCCATGGCGGCGAGAAAGCGAGTGGCCAGGCCGTACGAAGCTGTGATCGGCCCACGGAGCAGGGTGAAGGTGATGAAGTAGATGCTGACTTCGGTTGCGGTGCCACCGACCAGGCTGACCACAAGCGGTCCACCGGCCAGAATCAGTTGCGAGAGTGCCGCCGCGATAACGAGCAACTGCAGCAATCCGGTGGTTTCGGGTAGTGGTTCCGGTACCCGGTTGAGGTGTTTGCGGACCGTATAGGGGCGGACCAGCAGGATGGTGAGAGGGGCAGCACCGAGGGCGGCACCAAACCATGCGGCACTGGAGCCCATGGTGGCAAAGAGAATGCCGAGGGCCATCAGGGCAAACGCTTCGAACATCATCGAGGTGCCGTAAGCGGCGAAGCGACGTCTGCCTGCCATCACCCCGCGACCCACTGTCATGGCGACCCGACTCACCATGAGGAGCGCCATGACGGCGATGAATGCCGTGTTGGCTTCGAAGAACCGGTCGCGGGCGATTGCGGCCACCGCGACTCCGGCAGCGGCGCCTAAGGCGAGAGCGATAGTTATCTGACGCTTGGTGTGTGCAGAGAGCACGTCGCCACCGGTGAGGGTGACGGTGCGCGTAGTCATCTGTTCGACAGGCAACATCACGATGGTGTGGACGAGAAATCCGACGGTCCATAGGGTGGCTACTGGCGCAAATCCTTCCGTGCCAAGCGAGCGCCCGCCGACCACTTGGAACCCGTACGCACCAATGGACGCAACGATTGCGCCCAGTGCGATCATCCATGTGCCATCGGAATCACGCGCAGTACCGAAGAAGGACCCTCTACCCATATCGGTGACAATAACTTCCCGCGCTTAGGTGCGAGCGCAGATATGCCGATAGTGAGCTACGGTAGGCACAGCAGTGTGAGGACGACATGAACACTAAAACCTCGATCATCATTGAGCGCCCGATTGATGAAGTCTTCGCCTATGTGAGCAACGTCGAAAACATGTCACGTTGGGTTTCTGGGGTAGATCGGGTCCGTCTGGTCTCCGACAAGGTGAAGTCCGGGACAACGTTCACGGCTGAGTACGCCGAGGGCGTCCGCAAGGCAGCCATCGACTTCAAAGTCGTCGAGTTCGAGCCGCCCACCCGTTTTGCCACCAAGTCCGAGCGGGGACCGTTTTCTTTTCCGTTCCGGGGCACCCTCGAGCTGCGTGCTGTTGGTGACACCACCGAGGTGACGAACAACATTGAGACTGGACCTGAGAGCGCTGCCGTCAGACTGGCCAATATTCTGTTCGGCCCGTTCCTCCGTCGCGGTTTCCGCCGCCGTCTCCAAGACGAACTCCAGGCGCTGCGCACCAGCATCACCCGTTCCCGGGGCTGAGACTCCAAATAGAAGAGGCCGGCAATTGCTTGCCGGCCTCTGGTCGGGACGGCCGGATTTGAACCGGCGACCTCATCGTCCCGAACGATGCGCGCTACCAAGCTGCGCTACGTCCCGAGTGGGGAGATTGTAGTCAGTGTCCTGCGTCGTAGGTTCGTACTGATTTCTCCGAGCCACTCGGCGTCACTGGCCAGGACGCAGGACGCAGGCGCACTGGGCGTACCTACGCGAAGCGTAGGCAGCGTCCAAGGACGAGGACGCCGCCCAACCTGGCCGAAGGACAGGCGGTGTCAGATGGCCGGTGAAATTCTGTACATGACTTGCGGCGCAGGACACCTGACCGTGGAGCTGCGAATAGCCCACCGTTTTGGTTACAGCTTTTCGATGCGGATCCGGTCGATTCGGTTGCGATCCATCTTCATCACCAGCATCCGGTAATCATCGACGGTTAGTTGATGACCGTCGGCCGGAATATGGCCCGCCAGCGCCAAGAACAGGCCACCCACCGTGGAATACGGGCCCTCTGGGAAGGCATGCTCCAGCGTTTCGGACAGGTCGTCCATCGACAGCCGCCCGTCGGCCATCCACCGGCCGGGTCCGATCTGGACCATCGATGGAACACTGGGGTCGTACTCGTCCTGCAACTCACCAACGAGTTCCGAGACAAGGTCCTTGATGGTGACGATTCCTTCGACCCCACCGTGCTCATCGAGGATGAGAGCGAGAGTAAACCGGCGAGCCCGCATATCCTGGAGGACCTGGAGGATCGGTGTCGATTCGGGGACAAAGGTCGGCTTGCGGATGAGGGCGGTGATCTCAGTCGGCGACGGGTTGCCATTGAGGCGGAGCACGTCCTTCACATAGAGGATCCCGACAAGGTCGTCGAGACCCCCTCCGGTCACGGGGAACCGAGAATGGGCCGCGTTGGTCACGGCCTCTCGCACGTTCTCAATGGTCACCGGATTGTCGAGCGTCACAATGTCGACCCGGGGGGTCATGACGTCCTTAACCGGCCGATCGGCGAGGGTGAACAATGAATCGATGATCTCACGCTCCGCCGCTTCGATCTCCCCACCAGCGGCGCTCAGCTCGGCGAGAGCCTTGATGTCGGCTTCGGTAACGCCCTGGTAGTCGTCATCCGTTGAGATACGGAAGATGCGTAGCAGGCCTCGAGTGACCGCACTGAACAGACGAGCAATCGGGCTCAGAACCAGCGAGAGACGCCAAATCGTCGGTGCCACCGCCAGGGAAAACCGCTCCGGGTAGCGGGCGGCCAGGGTCTTTGGAGTGATTTCGCCTACGACCAGCACAACGATGGTCACGACGAGCGTCGACAGCCACGGCCCCCACTTTGCGCCAACGAGGGAGATGAACAGCGTGGTGGCGACGGCGGCGCCAAGGATGTTGACGAGGTTGTTGGCGACAAGCAGGGTCGACAGGAGGCGTTCTGGTTCCGCCACCAACTGGGCGACTCGCTTGCCCCGTCGCCCGAGATTGGAGACCTGGTGGACTCGCTCGCGACCGATACCGATGAGCGCCGTTTCCGATCCAGAGAAAAACCCGGACCCGACCGCGCAGACCAATAGAACACCGACGTAGACGATGGTGGTGGGACTCACGGGTGGCTCGCGATCGAGCGGACATCTACGAGCGGTTCGCTGCGACTAGGTCGCGATTGCATGCTCAACTGCGGTGCGGAGATCGTGGGCGGTGAAAGGTTTGGTAACCCAGG
>RCND010001350.1_pt1 | contig 13841 bp, 15 predicted proteins | sample 2041351 | NCBI WGS metagenome assembly RCND01 (sample SAMN09708230, study PRJNA481090) | Marine sediment metagenome, whole genome shotgun sequencing project. | biome: marine sediment; feature: ocean; material: sediment; isolation source: Sewage treatment plant 12B marine sediment (STP12B) ...
CGCCTTCACCGGCGCCATCCGCGACCAACTCAACAACCTGCAGCAATCACAGCAGGAACAACAGCAGGAAATGGACGAGGCCCTTAAACGCTGAGACCGAGGCCCTCGAGAACCGAATCCGGGAGATTGGTCTTCGTCGCCTTCCCGGCCCCGAGAGTTTGGAGATCGAGTGCCAGACAGGCCAGCCATCTCTGAACCGCGGCAGTCCTTTCCACGGCGGCCAGCCGCCACAGGCGAATCCCGGTGTCGCCGTGCTGGTGAGTAATCACGGCAACCGGATGCTGCGGCCGCGAGTGTTCAACGACCACTCCCTCTATGAGGAGGGCCAAGCCATCGCCCCGACACCACACCTCTTCCGTCTTGAGGACGGCGCTGCCCCAGCGTCGAACCTCCCTCGGGAAACGTTTGCCAAGCTCGTTGAGATCTGTGGTCCCCGCGAGGATGATATGCGGCATCAGCTGGTCACCTCGTCGCTCAGATCGACCACGTGCCCGCGACCTTCGCTCCTCAGTTCGAACTCCTGAAGATGTACATTCATGGCTTCAGTATAGCCTCCGACCAGTTGTCGCCCGATGCCGGTTCAGCCGGTAAATAACTCCCATCAAAGTGCGTCCTCTGCTACCATAACCGCCGTGCAATTGGGGGGCGTCCTAGCCGCTGCTACCGAAGCGCTGCTTCCCGGCCTTTGTCCACATTGCGATCAGCCACTGTTGGGCAGGGACCGCGGTTTGTGCCGCGCCTGTTGGTCTTTAACGGTGCCGCGCGCCGGCAACGTGTGTGCGCGGTGTGGTCTCCCAAGCGATGACTCTTCCGAGCCCTGCCTGGCTTGCGTTTCCCGAGAGACTCCCCAGGAAGCGACGGTGATCTGGGGAGAGCACGACGGTTCACTCCGATCGGCGTTGCTGGCGCTCAAAAACCGAAATCGAGACGACCTCGCGGCACCGCTGGCCGGGCGTCTCGCGGCAATGGTCGCCGGCGAACCCTGGGCGCCATCCATCGACGCGCTGTGCTGGGTGCCGTCACACCCTCTCCGCCGATTTCGGCGTCCCTGGGCAGCACCCGAATTGCTCGCCCAACACATGGCAAAGACGCTGGGAAAACCGGCTCGGCGCCTACTGATACGAAGCGGGCTCCACCGCCAGACCGGACGGACTCGAGCCCGCCGTCTGGATTTGCCACGTACCTGCTTCGCCGCCGACGCCCGGTGTCGTGGCATGAAGGTGCTCCTGGTGGATGATGTCACCACTACGGGCACCACCATTCGACGAGCCGCAGAGGCCCTCCTTCAAGCGGGAGCCCGAGCTGTTTTCTGCGCCGTGCTCGCACACACCCCGGATCCGAGGAGAATGTCATGAATCTATTCGAAACAATGGTCAAACACGGAATGCCTCTGGTACCGAAGCCAATCGTCGGGCGAGTCGCTCGACGCTACGTCGCCGGTGAGAGCCTCGACGACGCCGCCCGTGCTCTTCGGGCGATGAACGACGAGGGCGCCATGGGGACCGTCGACGTCCTCGGTGAAGAGGTCAAGGAAGAATCAAAGGCCGATCGGGCGGTTGCAGAGTATCTCGGCCTGCTCGAACGCATCGAGGCAGAAAAGCTCGACGCCAACGTCTCCATCAAACCGACCATGCTTGGCCTCAAGATCGACCAGGGCCTGTGTGAGAACAACGTCAAGACCATCGTCGCGAGAGCCGCCGAACTGGGGAACTTCGTGCGCATCGACATGGAGGACCACACCTGCACAGATGCCACCCTGGATCTCTATCACGCCGTCCACGAAGCCTATCCGTCGTCCGTCGGCGTTGTTTTGCAGTCCTATCTCCATCGCACCACTGCAGATGTGAGTGATCTTCTGTCCCTCGGTCCGAATATTCGGCTCTGCAAGGGCATCTACCGTGAACCTCTGGCAATCTCCTGGCACGATTTCGACACCGTCCGCGCCAACTTCGTTTACAACCTGGAGAAACTGCTGGAAGGTGGCGCTTACGTAGGGATTGCTACCCACGATCGCCACCTCGTGTGGGCCGGCATGAGCGTGGTTGATCGCCTCGGCATCGGACGCGACGCCTATGAATTCCAGATGCTCCTCGGAGTCGATCCGGATCTCCGTAAAGTCATTCTCTCGGCGGGCCACAGGCTGCGCATCTATGTCCCCTTCGGCAGCGACTGGTACCCGTATTCGATCCGCCGGTTGCGGGAAAACCCGTCGGTCGCGAAACATGTCATGCGGGCCATGTTCACCCGCGGCTCTTGAGGCCGCTGCCGTGACTCCCAGCAGCCCCTGATCCGCTCGGAATGGAATTATTCTCATATTCCATCGTAGTGATTAACAGGGTGGCTCACCGCGTTGAGACCACACCGAAAAGGGAGTATGCTGACCGTGCGTGCTTCCGCACCCTGGAGGGGTTTTATGCATCTTCGAAAAACACCGTTGCTTTTCGTCCTTGTCATCTCGTTTGCCGTCACCCACATGGTCTTTGCGGGTGGGCAGGCCAGGCTCCAGGGCCTCGTCACCGATTCAAAAGGCAACCCCATTGAAGGTGCGAAGATCACGGTTTATTCGGAAGAGATCTCGAGCTACGAAAAGGTCTTCACGAGCAACAAAAAGGGCGAGTTCAAAGGTCTGATTCTCGACGCCACCCGGTACTACAGATTTCTCGTCGAGGCGGAGGGCTATCAGCCGCAGGAGCTGCCGTTCAAGGTCTCGGTAGGCAGTACTGAAAACCATTTTCCCTTCAAACTCGCGAGTTTCGATGAAGCCGCCGCCGTGGGGCGGATGAACCAGCTCGAACAGCCCGGCTATAAGGAGCTCGAAGAGGGGAAGAAACTCTATGAGGCTGGTGACAAGGAAGGGGCTCGGCTGAAGTTTGCCGAAGCGGCGATTGCCAAGCCCGATCTTCTGACCGCCATCACCGCTCTCGCCGAGCTCTCCTACGAGGCCGGGCTCTATGACGAAGCAATGGATGCGGCGAAAAAATGCCTTGAACAGGATGACGAGTCCATCGATTGCCTTGCCATCGCGGCCAACACCAGCCAGGCCACCGGAGATGAAGAGGCCCACGCCGAGTATATGGCTCGCTACCAGGAGGCCAATCCCTACGATCCGACGATTCTCTACAACAACGCCGCCAACGCCCTCAACGACCTCGATGACGAGGGCGCCAAACCGCTCCTCGAGCAATGTCTGGAAGCCGATCCGGAGTTCCCCCAGTGCAACTTTGAGTATGGGATGCTGCTCCTGCGCACCGGTGACATGGAAGGCGCCAAGAAGCACCTCGAAAAATACCTCGAGGTCGCACCGGACGGACCCGACGCGGCGACTGCTGTGGAGACCATCAAGTACCTCTGAATCGAGACGATCCGACGGAGGCCAGGTCGATGAAAACCCTGTGCATCGGTGTAGCCGGAGGCACCGGTTCCGGTAAGACCACGGTCATGACCGAGATCGTTCGGCGGGTTGGTGTCGGCCGGATCGTAACCATCAGCCAGGATCGCTATTACCGAGATCTCGCCCGGATCGACGGCGATCAGCGCAGCCGCCACAACTTCGACCACCCAAGTGCCATCGAGGAAGAGCTCCTCGTAGAGCATCTGCGTCTGCTCAAGCAGGGGCGGCCCGCCACGCTCCCGATCTACGATTTCACGCGCCACGTTCGGATGGAGGAGACTGAACGGGTCGAGCCGCAGCCCGTCATCCTTCTCGAGGGCATACTCATTCTCGCCATCCCCGCCATACGCGAACTCCTGGACGTCAAGATCTTTGTCGCGACCGACGCCGACCTGCGATTCATCCGCCGACTCCAGCGGGACATCGAAGAGCGCGGTCGGACCGTCGAGTCGGTGGTTCACCAGTATCTCGCCACGGTCCGGCCCATGCACGAGGAGTTCGTGGAGCCTTCAAAAAACTGGGCCGACGTCATCATCCCCGAAGGCGGCTACAATACCGTCGCCCTCGACATGGTGATCTCTCGGGTTCTCCAGATGCTCCGGCCTGCGGAAGACTGATCCGGGTAGAGACCGAAACTACCGCGCCGGAGTGCTACTGCGGCGCCGGCGTCGCGAGCGCAGTTCCTCTTCCTTGAACATGAACTTGATGCTCGGTTTGAAGAGCAGCAGATTGGGCGCATCGACCCGATTGAGTTTGATGCAGTTCTTGTCGTACCACTCGATCCAACCCTTGAGTTCGGTCCCGTCGTTGAGTACCACGACCATCGCGGTGCGGTTCTGCATCTGTTTGAGGTAATAGAAGCTTTCCGCGTTGGTCTGCTCAGCCGGTGCTTGTTTGCGGCGGGTTGTGGTCCGTGTTGGGTATTTTTCCATCATCTCATTCATTGTCGGTCGGATCAGCTTTCTATCGGACATGAAGCTCTCCTCGCGCCCCGTGCTGTGCGGTATTGGTTTCGCGGAAGCATGAAGTCTCCAGGTTCTTGTCATCGAGGGTAACAGAACCGACCCAATGTGTCTTCCCGGCCGAGATCAGCCTGGACGACCTCCACTCAGCCATGAAAGCGACCGATCGGTTAGGAATTTCTCGCTGCCGATCGACGGAAGATCAGCGCCGGTTTCGCGGCTGCTCGGGGTACTGCTCGACTTCGTGAGAGAGGCAGCACATGAGTCGCCCGCAGAGACCGGAGATCTTGCTTGGATTCAGACTGAGGTTCTGGCGTTTTGCCATCCTCACCGTTACCGAGTGGAACCGATCCATGAATGTCGTACAGCACAGGCTTCGCCCGCACGGTCCGAGACCACCACACAAGCGTGCCCCATCGCGCACCCCAAGAGACCGCATTTCTATCCTTCGTCTGAAACGCCGGCCGAGATCACGCTGCAACGGCCGATAGTCAACTCGTTTCTCGGCCGAAAAATAGATCATCGCCTTGCGGCCCGACAGAGGCAGTCGCACTTTGAAGGGGTGGAGGTCGAGCTCGAGTTCGTGGGTCCGCCGCCGGAGATAGTGCTCGATCTCACGTTCGAGGTGGCCGGCGTCATCGTGCCGTTTTTCATCCTCGGGGGTGGCCCGCCGCACAACTCTGGCCGCCTTCCTCCTGGGCAGCTTGACCGATGGCGGCGAAAAGGCCGTCACTCGGCCCAAGAACTTGCCGTCCGGAGTTTCGACTACGATCGATTCGCCGTGGTGGAGTTTCAGCTTGCCGCTTCGACACGGCATCGGCGGAAGATCCAGGTCGACGAGCACCGGAATCCAATCCTCTGTCACCGGCACTACCGCGCACTGGACGAGTTCCAACATCAGAGAGAACCCGAATCCATGACGGCGGCGGCAATCTCCTGATCGCCATCGGCAACGGTCCGGGCACCTTCCGCCCGCGCCGCCAGCAGGGCCTCCCGCATCTCCGGTCGTTCGCAGGCGATGATCTGAGCTGCGAAAAAGGCGGCGTTGCGAGCCCCGGCCGACCCGACCGCAAATGTTGCCACTGGAATTCCTCCCGGCATCTGAACGGTCGACAAGAGAGCGTCGACTCCATCAAGGACCCCGCCCGGAAGCGGCACCCCGAGAACCGGCCGTACGGTGTGAGCGGCCACGATGCCGGCCAGGTGGGCCGCCATCCCGGCGGCGCAAATAAAGACTCTACAGCCTTCCAACTCGGCATCCCTGACCAACTGAATGGTCCGTTCGGGTGTCCTGTGGGCGGACGAAACATTGGCTCGGAAGGAAATATTCAGCTTCCGCAGAATCTCAACCGCACCCTGGAGGTGTTTCCAATCGCTTTTCGAGCCCATCAGCATCAGTACATCGAGTTCAGCCATCGGATGTCCCCAGTTTGGCGAGGGTATCGCGACCGATGTCCCTCCGGCACCACATCCCGTCGAACGAGATCTTTTCCACCCCGGAATAGGCAACGCTCAAAGCCTCGTCGAGCGTCGCACCCCGTCCACAGACGGACAATACGCGGCCGCCGGAGGTCACGATTTTGCCATCGACGAGCTTGGTCCCTGCGTGGTAGACGGTCACTCCCGCCATGGCCATGGCATCGTCGATGCCGGTGATCTCGTCGCCCTTCTTGGAACTGGCAGGATATCCGTCGGCAGCGAGAACGACACACGCCACCGCTTCCTTGCGCCACTTCATGGTCTGGGTGTTGAGAGCACCGTCGGCAGCAGACCGCGCCACGGTGGCAAAGTCGTCGTCGAGACGCAGGAAGATCGCCTGGGTCTCCGGGTCACCGAAGCGACAATTGAACTCCAGGACCTTGGGCCCGGCAGCCGTCATCATCAACCCGACATACAGCACGCCGCGATATTCGCGGCCCTCTGCCGCCATGCCGGAAATGGTCGGCCGCACCACGGTATCAAGGATCAGGCGGCTAGTGCCCGGTGGGATGACCAGGGCGGGTGAATGTGCGCCCATTCCGCCGGTGTTCGGACCTTCGTCGTTCTCCCCCGCTCGTTTGTAGTCGTGCGACGTGGCAACCGGCACGACGCGGCTGCCGTCGCAGATCACCATGTAGGAAACCTCGTCGCCCTCGAGACACTCCTCAACCAGCACCCGTTGGGCTGCATCGCCAAAACGCCGCTGCACGAAGAAGGCGTCGATCGCCGCATCGAGGTCGTTTTGGTCGCGAACGATCAGCACACCTTTTCCGGCGGCAAGACCGTCCGCCTTGAAGACCACCGGCAGTCCGAGTTCCCTGGTTGCTGCAACCGCCTCGTCGGCAGAGCCCACGCAGCGCGCATCGGGGGTAGGAATAGAGTGCCGCCGGCAGAACTCTTTTGCGAAGACCTTGCTCGATTCGAGTTCGGCGGCGTCGCGTCGTGGTCCGAAGAGGCGGAGGCCCCTGCGTGCGAACTCATCACCGATGCCCAGCGCGAGGGGCAGCTCCGGACCGACGATGGTGACATCGACACGAAGGTCGGCCGCGGCTTCGGCGACGCTCGGGAGGTCGTCCGCAGAGACCGGCAAACAGTCTGCGGCACGTGCGATGCCCGGATTCCCGGGTGCAGCGAAAATGGCATTGACGTCACTCGACCGCCGCAGAGCGTGGACGAGCGCGTGCTCCCGCGCACCGGAACCGAGGACCAATACACGCATCGGCTCTTACCCCCCAGCCTGCAACAAGCTCAGCAAGCTCGTCTGCACGATATCGCTGGCGGAACAACCCCGGCTGAGGTCGTTTGCGGGCTTGGCAAGTCCCTGCATGAGCGGCCCGAGAGCTCGTGCCCCACCCATGCGTTCAACCGCTTTGTAGGTGATGTTGCCGGCGTTGAGGTCGGGGAAGACCAGCACGTTGGCGCGACCGGCCACCTCGGAACCCGGCGCCTTGCTTGCACCGACGGCGGGAACCAGAGCGGCGTCGAATTGCAGCTCACCATCGAAGCTGAATCCGGGATTGCGCCTCTCCAGTTCAGCTTTGGCCTGGACGACCTTTTCTACCAGCGGATGCGATGCCGATCCGTTGCTCGAAAACGAAAGGAGAGCGACTCGTGGCTCACCGCCGACGATCGACTGATAGGTCGCCGCCGCGGATATTGCGATCTCCGCCAGTTGTTCCGGATTGGGGTCCGGAAGAACGGCACAGTCGGCAAAAACCATCACCCCGCCGTCGCCCCAGGACGGGTCGGGATGCACCATGACGAAGGCGGACGAAACCGTCCGCAAGCCCTCGCCCGGACCGATGCAATGGAGGGCGGCTCGAACCGTATCGGCAGTTGTGCGGACGGCGCCTCCCACCGACGCGTCGGCCTGACCGACGGCCACCAGGAGGGAGGCAAAATAGAGCGGATCTTCCACTGCCGCCATAGCCTGGTGAGAGGTCATTCCCTTGCCGGCGCGCCGCCGCAAGAGATACTCGGCAAGTTCATCGCGCCGCGGATCCGAGGCGGGATCAACCACCTCGACTCCAGCCGCCACCAGTTCATCATGCCGTGCCTGCCGCGCATCCGCAGGACACAGGACGGTCACTTCACACGCACCACGAGACGCGAGATCAGCGGCTGCCTCGATGACCCGCTCATCATGTCCTTCAGCAAGTGCAACACGCCCGCCAACGGCGGCGGCGCGTACCTCTATCTGCTCGAGAAAATCCACAACTCCTCCCCGTCAGTCATTGTACCGCATAGGGAACCAACTCCCCATCCGGAACACAATAATCAAAGGCATTGTTGTCCTTATCAGACAGCCGTCCGGAGGAAAAATGAAGATAGCATCCGACATCACCCGTCTCATGGGAAACACCCCACTCGTTCGACTGAATAACCTCACCGCAGAGAGCGCCGGCGAGGTCGTCGCCAAACTCGAATTCTTCAACCCGGCACACTCCGTCAAGGACCGGCTCGGGGTGGCGATGGTGGAGGCCCTCGAACGCGAGGGCAGAATTCAACCCGGCGTGTCCACAATTGTCGAGGCGACTTCGGGGAACACCGGCATCGCCCTGGCAATGGTTGCAGCGTCACGGGGCTATCGGTGCGTCCTGACGATGCCGGATTCCATGTCGATGGAACGGCGGAAGGTCCTCGACCTACTCGGGGCGGAAGTCGTCCTCACCCCTGCCGCCGAGGGCATGAAAGGCGCCAGCGCGCGCGCCGCGGAGCTCACCGCCGAGATCCCCGACGCGGTCGAACCACGGCAATTTTCGAACCCGGCCAACCCCGAGATCCACGCCACCACAACGGCTCTCGAGTTGTGGAGGGACACCGACGGGAAAATGGACGTATTTGTCGCTGGTGTGGGAACGGGCGGCACGCTCACGGGTGTCGGGAGGGCATGGCGAAAGCTCCGTCCGAAAACGCGAATCGTCGCCGTCGAACCGGCGGACTCTCCGGTACTTTCCGGCGGAGAACCGGGTTCTCACAAGATCCAGGGAATCGGCGCCGGTTTCATCCCGGATAATGTCGATGTCTCCGTCATCGATGAAACGGTGACCGTCACCAACGAAGAGGCCTTCTCGACCGCCAGGCGTCTTGCTCGCGAAGAGGGCATCCTCGCCGGTATTTCGACCGGCGCGGCCTGCGCTGCCGCGCTCAAAGTCGCTGCCAGGGAGGAAATGGCCGGCAAGTTGATCGTATTTATCGCCCCGTCCACCTCGGAGCGCTATATCTCGACTGATCTCTTTGCGGATCTGTGATCTCGAGCCTGTTCCCCTCTACTTCGGCAACCGGACCCACAGGCTTTCGGGATCGATGGAAATATCCACCGGCAAATTCCCAACGACGTCACCGTCCACCTGATATGGCACCTTGTCATCCGGCCGGGAGGGCTCGAGCCGGAGGGAATTCACGACCATCCGGGAGACGTCGGACCTGTGAACATGGTTGCCCTTGGGGATGCCGGCGAGGAAACCCAGTGCGGCAAGCCGCCCACGGCTTCTCTGTGCGACGACCTCGACGTCCTCACGGAACGGGTCGGCGCCAGGAGTCGCGCAGAAACGGCTCCCATAGCAGCGAGAATTGCCGACGATCACCCACCCTGCATCCTCCTCGAGCCCGTCAACAGTGACCCGAATTCGGGGCAGCCGCCCACCCGCCGCAGCCTCCACCAGCGCCTGGAGTACAACCCCGACCCGGCCGCCAAGGCGTTTGAAGCCCGGCCGGAGCCGCTCGAGCACGTGAGAATCGGGCCCAGCCGAGAGCATGAGAAGGATGAGGTCACCCCGATCACTGCGCGCCACGCGCATCGCCCGATCCTCGCCCTCGAGGAGAACAGGCAGGGAACGCGAGGCGGGGCGGGGAACACCGAATTCGTAGGCCAGGACCGAGGTCGTTCCACCCGGCAGCACCGCCATGGAGGTTGCTTGTCCTAAAAGCCCTCGCGCAACCTCGTTGTAGGTGCCGTCTCCACCGTAGGCAAAGACCAGAGGGCGTTCCTCACTTGCGGCTCGGGCCGCAAGCTCGGTTGCATGACCGGGCCCCGTGGTTTCCCAGAACTCGATCTCCACACCCGCGCGTGCGGCGGCATCCTCAAGGGCCGGTCGACCACGCACCAGCCGTCCACCGCCTGCGGTGGGATTGAGAATGACCGGAATCGGGATCAATCGGTCTCCTGTGGGTCGAAGAGAGTCTTCGACGTTCCGTCGGGATCCAGACCGAGGTGACGGTAGGCATTGGCGGTCACTGCACGACCACGGGGAGTGCGCTGCAAGAGGCCGATCTGGAGGAGGTAGGGCTCGTGGATTTCCTCGAGGGTTCCGCGATCTTCTCCGATCGAAGCGGCAAGCGCTCTGAGTCCGACGGGCCCCCCGTTGTACGTATCGATGATGGTGGTCAGAAGTTGGCGGTCGAGGTGATCGAGGCCGAAATTATCCACCTCCATCTGTTCGAGTCCCCACCGGGCCGCCTCGAGGGTCACTTTGTCGGTCCCGAGGTGGTGCGCGAAATCACGCACGCGACGAAGCAGCCTGTTGGCGATACGCGGGGTGCCCCGCGCCCTGCGTGCGATTTCCTCTGAGGCCTCATCATCGACATCAATACCGAGAATTCCGGCCGAGCGCCTGACAATCACCGCCAGATCATCTGCCGGATAGAATTCGAGCCGGTGGACGATTCCGAAGCGATCTCGAAGCGGGGCAGTCAGAAGACTGGTTCGAGTCGTCGCTCCAACCAGGGTGAAACGCGGCAGGGTCAGGCGAACACTGCGAGCGGCCGGGCCCTGACCGATGACCAGATCGAGCTCGAAATCCTCCATCGCGGGATAGAGAACCTCTTCCACCGCCGGCGGCAGCCGGTGAATTTCGTCGATGAAGAAAACATCGCCCGCCTCCAAATTGGTCAGCATGGCGGCCAGGTCTCCGGCACGTTCGAGAACCGGGCCCGATGAGAAATGAATCTGGGCCTCCATTTCGCTAGCGATGATGTGGGCGAGGGTGGTCTTGCCCAGCCCGGGCGGGCCGAAGAACAACGCATGATCGAGGGCTTCGTTGCGGTGGCGCGCCGCTTTGATGAAGACCTCGAGATTGGTCGTGAGGCGCTTCTGACCGACGAACTCTGTAAGTCGCTGCGGCCGAAGGCTCTCCTCAATGGGAATCTCTTCGGGTTGGGCGTCGGTATCGAGGACTTCTTCTGTCATTTCTCGACTCTACCCTATCTCAAGCAAGTGAACAGTAACCAGTGGTCAGTAGTCAGTAGTCAGTATTCAGTAATCAGTATTCAGAAGGAGCGACCAGAAGTTCTCGAGATTTTCTGATCACTGGTTACTGCTTACTGATTACTTGCGATGTCGACTGATTACTTGCGATGGTCAGCGCGTGAGCTTCTGCAGCGCCAGCCGCAGGAGCTCACCGAGATCGACGTCGGACGCTTCCAACCAGACGGTGTCGACCGTCTGTACTGCGTCTCGCTGCGAATATCCGAGATTGACCAACGCCGACACCGCATCAGCCCGCCGGTCGTCCCGCCCCGTTCCCGCGGGTCCGAGCCGATCCTTGAGCTCGAGCAGGATGCGCTCGGCGGTTTTCTTGCCGACCCCGGGGCTCCGCTGCAACCGTGCCAGGTCCTTGGTCTGTACCGCGTCGGCAAGTTCTGCCGGCGGCAGGGCGGACAATACGGCAAGAGCGGTCCGCGGCCCGACTCCGGCCACGGCCAACAGTTTTTCGAAGGCTTCGAGTTCTTCCTGGTCGGGGAAACCGAAGAGGACGATCGCATCGTCCCTGACCTGGGTGTGAATCCACAAAACCGCTGTGGCGTCGTCGCCGAGTTCCTGAAAGGCCCGCAGGGTGGTGGACACCAGATAGCCGACCCCCCCGGCATCGATCAAGACCTTGCCGGGGTCGACACGGTGAAGCCGGCCCTCGAGCCGACCGATCATGACCGGGTCGGCGAGAATCGCTCCAGGAGCTCGTTGTCCACTGTCACGACGGTGTCTTTCCGACGCTCGTTGAGAATCGACCGCATCAGCTGGCCCGCACGATCGGCCATCAACCTCGCCCGCAGATCCTCAAGCTGATTCACGAGCTCGCTTTCATCGGCAAGGGTGACGCTGATGACCTTTGCCACGGCAACGCCTCCAACTCCGGCGTCGACGGGTTCGACAACCTCGCCGGCAACGGAGGAAAACACTGATGTTTCGAGGGACGGGATCACACCGAGGGTTCCCACCGGGGTTCCGCGACGATGGCTTCGCGCCTCGGTGACCGCAGTACCGAGCTCTTCGGCCAGGGTCGCGCCGTCTTCTCCCGCGCGCCACCGGTCGGCAAAGACATTCCCCTCTGCGACGGCGAGTTCGACCGCACGCTCACGCCGGAGCGCCTGCTCGACCTGCACACGGACATCCTCGAAAGGCGCCACGCCGGCGGGGCGAATAGTATCGAGCTGCCACACGATCCAGCCGCGTGGCACGGGAAACGGTCCGTGGATCTCGCCGATTTCGGAGGTGAACGCCTGCTCGGCCAACTCGGGACCCTGGGAAGCACCCGGGATCGCCTGGCCCGCGGCAAAGGCCGGGCTCTGGTTGAGGGCCACCGCTTCGTCCTCGTCAGCCAGCGTCTGCCAGCCTTCCTCGCCTTCGATCTCTTCGGTCTGCAGCCGTCGGGCGAGAGCCGTCGCACGGGCTTCGGCCTCGGTTGCAGCGCGCCCCTCGAGGAGACTCGCACGGACCTGTTCTTCAACCTCTTCAAAGGGTTGCTGGTGCTCGGGCCGGAAGGCCTCGACCAGGATGATGTGATAGCCGAACTGGCTCTTGATCGGACCGACGATCTCCCCGGGTTTGGCGGAAAACACCGCGTCCTCGAACTCGTCGACCATCCGGCCCCGGCCGAACCACCCGAGGTCGCCCCCATTTTCAGCTGAACCCGGATCATCGGAATGTTTGGCTGCCAACTCTGCGAAATCGGCACCCGTAACTGCGATCTGCGCAACCCCATTCGCATGGAGCTCGGCGTCGGTTTTCTCCTCTTCGCTTGCGTCCTGGGCCACGCGGATAAGGATGTGGCGAGCATTGGCCTGTTCGCCCTCGAGGAACTCGTCCTCATGTTCATCGTAATAAGCCCGCAACTCACTCTCATCGACAGCCAGGAGACGCCGCAACCTCGAGGTCTCGACCACAAGGTACCGGATGATCCGTTCCTCATCGCGGTGGTACTGCTCCGCGGTTTGCTCATAGGCGGCGAGAGCGTCATCCTCAGAAAGCTCGACATCGACCAGGAACGGCTCGTACCGCACTTGAATGACGTCGAAATCGGCAAGATCACGCTGCCTTCGAAATTCCCGCTCGACCTCCTCATCACTCACCCAGGCGTTGCGCTCGGCCAATGCGGTCAACTTGCTGACAATCAGGTCGTCGGTCAGCCGCTTCTCAAAGTCCTGTGGGCTCATCTGGAAGTAACCGCGGACGATCCGTTGATAGGTCTCGTTGCCGACAAACTCACCGTCTTCGCGCTGGAAAGACGGGTTGAGGAGAATGGCTTCGCGAAGCTCCTCGGGGGTCACCGTAATGCCGACACGTTCCGCCTCGCTCAGCTGGAGCTCACGGTCGATGAAGTAATTTGCGGTCTGGCTGCCGAGATCGATCTGAGTCCGGAGCTCATTCCAGCGTTCGCCGTAAATCTGCGAAAACTGCTTGTCGAACCGCCGCATTTCGTCGAGGAACTCCCGCTCCGAAATACTCCGATCGCCAACCTGAACCGCGGCGGCTGAACCGCCGCCTCCGCCGTCGCCGGCTCGCCCGGCGCCCCAATCCACGAAAACCAACAGAACAAATACAACGACAACGCCCCAGAGAATGAACTTGAGGTGGCGCAAATTGTCACGCAGCCATTTGAGAGCCATGCAGTCCTCCACCCGACCTGAAGTCGGGACAGGGAAGTGTAGCGGAGTGGTAGAAGCGGTGCAAGGGACGACTCGGAGCTGAAAGGCGAGCAGAGATTTTTGAGGCCGAAAATCGGGCTCTTCCC
>RCND010001351.1_pt1 | contig 13839 bp, 7 predicted proteins | sample 2041351 | NCBI WGS metagenome assembly RCND01 (sample SAMN09708230, study PRJNA481090) | Marine sediment metagenome, whole genome shotgun sequencing project. | biome: marine sediment; feature: ocean; material: sediment; isolation source: Sewage treatment plant 12B marine sediment (STP12B) ...
GAACAATAGAAAAGCAACCTTTTTATCTCTAAATAAATGAGAAAGCTACTGCTACTTACAATTGGATTTATAGCATTTATAGGTGTATTGAGTGCACAGGAGCTGACGGTAACCGGAAAATTGACCGGTGCGGACGATGGCCTGGAAATAATTGGGGCCACGGTGATTATCAAGGGCAATCCCTCTTCCGGAACAATTTCTGATTTAGATGGAAATTATCAAATCTCTGCCTCTTCGAACGACACCCTTGTTTTTAGCTACATTGGATATGCAGGCCAGGAAATCTTTATAAATGGCCGGACCATTATTGATATTTCCATGTCGGAGGAGAACATCTTAATAGAAGAGGTTGTAGTCACAGCACTTGGGATGAAGAGGGAGAAGAAAGCCCTGGGCTATTCGGTTCAGGAAGTAGATGGAGAGGATCTAAAGCAAACCAAGGAGCTTAATGTGCTTAACTCTTTATCAGGAAAAGTGGCGGGTGTAAACATTACCCAGGGTGGGGGAGGATTGAATGGAGGTGGAGCCAGGATAGTAATTCGTGGAGAAACTTCTTTGGCTGGAAATAACACCCCTCTGTTCGTAATTGATGGCATACCCGGAAGCTCAAATGATGTGGCTTCGGACGACATTGAGTCTATCACTGTTTTGAAGGGTCCGGCTGCTGCAGCACTTTATGGATCCAGGGCCGCTGCAGGAGTTGTATTGATCACCACCAAATCGGGTAAAGGAACCGCTTCAGGCACGATTGGGATAGAAATAAACTCCAATACGTCCATGCAAACTGCATTTGTTTTACCCACCTATCAGAACCAGTTTGGACAGGGAACGGGTGGAATATATAAATATTACGACGGCAACAATGGAGTATGGCCCGATGGAAGCATCTCCAATGATGATTACGCCATCAACTGGGGTCCTGAATTCGATGGAGCACTTCGCCCCCAGTTTACGGGCAATCGTCCCTGGGTGGCCCATCCGGATAATGTGAAGGATTTTTATCAGACAGGGACCATTCTCAACAACAACATCGCCTTCTCAGGAGCCAACGAGGGGGGATTTTACAGGGTCTCCTATACCAATATCAGGCAGAAAGGAATTATACCTAATACGGGACTTACCTCACATCGGCTTGATCTCAGCGGAGGATGGAATCTGACAGAAAAGTTGAATGTGTCGGCAAATATTAAATATAAGCATGAGGCAAGCGACAATACACGTAGCAAAGATGTGAGACTCTACCCCAGGAACATTGATATGGATCCCCTGAAGGAATACTGGATTCCTGGACTGGAAGGAGCACAGCAGCTTAAGTGGAGGGCCAGCAGCAACAATCCCTATTTTGAACTCTATGAAAATACCAACGCTTACATCTACAACCGGATCATAGGCAATACCATGCTTAACTATAAGATCAATGACTACCTCTCTTTTATGGGGCGAATTGGCTTAAGTCAAAACCACGGAGATTACAACAACAGAAGTGCTTTCAGCACAGTTGGAGCCAATAACCAGTATGGTAGCTTCTATAGCAAACAAAACAGAAGGTATGAACTCAATATGGATTTCCTTTTGACCTTTCAAAAAGATCTGACGAAATCCCTGAACCTCAAAGCTTCGCTGGGGGGAAATCAAATGAGAACAGAGAGCTCCTGGGTGGATGGCAGTGTGGATCAACTTCTGGTTCCGGATATATATAACCTGGGGAATCACAGAGTTTACCCGAAAACGGGCAACTGGTACCAGGAGAAGGAGTTAAACTCACTCTATGGTTTTGCAAATATTGCGTATAAGGGGATGCTCTATATGGACATCACAGCCCGAAACGACTGGTCCTCTACATTACCATCAGATAACAATTCGTATTTCTACCCTTCCTTTACCCTGAGTGCATTGATGAACCGGATCATTCAGCTTCCCGAGGTGATCAGCTTCTGGAAACTTCGTGGAAACTGGGCTAAGGTGGGTAATGATACAGGTCCCTACCAGCTCCAGGATACCTATTCCTGGGGTACCGGAGAAGGAGGAACGGCTACCATCAATCAAAGCAGCACAAAAGCCAATCCTGAGCTGAAACCTGAGCTCACAAGTGCCTGGGAAGCCGGAACAGATATTCGGTTTTTTAAAAATCGCCTGATGCTGGATCTTACCTATTACAATTCGGTTACTTCCAATCAAATTTTGAAGGTGGAGGTCTCTCCCACCACCGGGTACAGTTTTATTTTGAAGAATGCAGGAGAGATCAGGAACAAGGGTTGGGAGGTCATGCTTCGCGGATCAATCGTTGAGTCCAACAATTTTTCCTGGAATGCGACTTTGAACTGGGCGCTGGACAGGGCTATAGTGGAAGCATATGATCCTGAAAATCCGGACGCCTTCCTTTCCAGGAGCATCACCACGCACCTTTTTGTGGAGGACAAACTTGGAGAGAGACGGGGAGCCATGTACGGAAAGGGATTTGAAAGGGCTCCTAATGGGGAGATTCTGTATACCAAATCTGGCGATACCCAGAGGGGAGACAAGAAGTACCTGGGTAACTATAATCCCGACTGGATGGCTTCGCTCCATAATGAACTAAATTATAAAAGCTTCAAACTCTCCTTCCTGCTTGATCTGAGGGTCGGTGGTGTATTCTATTCCAGGACTAATTACAACCTGAACATTCGCGGGCTCTCCGAAGAGACCTTATTGGGGGGAACAGCTCCCAATGGAGACTATGTCCCCAGGGAGTTTATCGTGCCCGATGGAATGATTTTCGATAATGGGGCATACCGGAAACTGACCAGCCAGGATCTGGTTGAATCTGGTTTGAGTTCCGGTGGCCTTTCAGGTCAGCAATACTGGGAGAATACTATGGATTCTGAAATTCCGGAAGCCGTGATGTATGATGCCTCCTATTTGAAATTACGAGAAATCGTCCTGGCCTATACAATTCCTGAGAGAATCATTGCACCTACCTTCTTCCAGTCGGCCTCTGTTTCATTTGTGGTCAGGAATCTGGCGGTCTGGTCTAAAGTTCCCAATGTGGATCCCGAAACCTTTAGCGGTTCACAACAGGCTGGAGCAATTCCCGGATATGATGCGGGGGGAATACCCTCTGTGAGAAATTTCGCACTCAATATTAATCTCAGATTCTAACAGAATAATTCAAAAGCAATGAGAACTGATATTATAAAAGTAATGATGACCCTCCTGCTGATTCTGTTTGTAGGATGTGATAACTGGGATGAGAATATCAATGTGAACCCAAACCAGCCAAACGGCCTTTTGGATGAGGAAAATTCGACGAATGTAGATCCTTCTGTTTTTATGATTCCCATGCTCTGGTCCACTGTTGAAGGATACACCTATATCCAGTGGAATGTAATGGCTGCCGTCACTGAATACCATGGAAAGACCAAATCGTTGAGTCAGGGAAACAGGCATAAATCCTGGCATGCCTTCGACGATTCGGAACTATGGCCAAATCTGTACAGTTCTCTTAGGTCACAAAAGAACATGCGGAATGCAGCAGTAAATGCTGATAACCAGAGGTATATGGCCGTGGCGGATATATGGGAATGCTTCACTTTTGCCATCATCACCAACCTATATGGAGATGTGCCTTATTTTGATCCTATTTCGGACGATCCACCACTTCAGAGCATATACGATAAACAATCTGAGATCTATCCCGCTTTGCTTGAGAAACTCAAACTGTCAGGAGAAATGCTCAATAGACAGGATGTGCCCGTGGATGCCAGCTCAGATCTGATTTTTAGTGGAGATATTTTGAAGTGGAAGAAGTTCTCAAACATGCTTCGATTGCGGCTTGCCATGTACATGAGTGATGCTGCACCGGAAGAGGCACAAGCGATTATTGCAGAGATTGTGAATAATCCTCAGGACTATCCGCTTATGGAATCAAACGAGGATAATGCCCTATTTCATACCGATGAAGTGGAAAGGCTCTCCAGATATTTTACACTCAGTAAGGGTAAAATAGAGGAGGCCCCATTCAGCAATGTATTTATTGAGAGACTGGTTTCCCTGAACGATCCCAGGCTTCCCGTGATGGCCAGACCAGTCAGGAAAGTGCACTCTGACCCCTCAACACATGTTTTGCCCGGGAATCCTGGCACCATTAAATACGCAGGCCAACTTTATGGAATTACCACCGATAATGCCCATGCCTCCCTATGGAACGGAGGATTTCCTTTCGCTTCTGCCCTGGGTGAATATTTTCGAAAGGAGGATGCCAATGGGATTCCATTACTGGAAAGCGCATCGACTCCTTATTTCCTGGCTCTATATTCCGAGCAGGAGTTTTTTCTAGCGGAGGCCATTGAAAAAGGCATCATCCAGGGAGATGCAGCCTTTCATTACAAGGAAGCCATTCAGGCCTCTATTGAGTTTTATGAAGGCGACTTTGCGAGCAATGGCTATGTGGATGCATTTGGCGAACAGGGACTGGGAAATCTGGAGGAATACCTGGCACAGCCCTCGGTAAATTATAATGGAGGCAGGGATAAGCTTGTGCTTATCGCAGAACAAAAGTGGATTGCCTCATTTATGCTGGGTCTTGAACCCTATTTTGACCATCGGCGTACCATGCTTCCGCAACTTAGGGCTTCCTCCGGAGCGGAAAACTTTGGCCCAAATGGGAGCGGCAGCAAGTTTCCCAGCCGCGCAGCATACTCAGATTCTGAAGTGGCCAATAATCCTGTCAATGTGGCGCAGGCCAGGGCTACGGGATTCGATATCCCCATTGAGAGTGATGAAGCCAGGAATGAAGCCAGGATGTGGATAAACTGGGGAGTTGATCTGCAGATGCCCGTGTACCAGGAACCTGTTTACAGTACTGATTATCCGCTTATAGAATCCGATCCAACCTCAGGAACCTCATTCAGGGCATGGTATGATGCCCACTGGGATAGCATGTACTGGTGGGAAAATGAATAAGGAACATGAAAAATATCAATCATAGAATCATGAAGAAACACTTTTTTAATCCCTCGATCAAAGTTATACTGCTTGGGATATCCTGCGTGATCATGCTTTCATGTGAAGACTTGGTGGAAGAGGGATACAGGATCGATTATCCGGATTCGGATGCCAGCTTTGGGGCCGAATCCATGGGTTATGATGCAGGTGCTGTTGGCGATAGGGTCAGTTTTAAATTAACGGTGGAATCCAACCATTTTATAAAGTCCTGCGTGGTAACATCAACCGCTGATGGAGCAAGCGGCTCGGGATACGATGTGGGAGAGGATGGTTTTGATGATCCCTTTGCTGATCATAATTATGGTACGGTTAAAAAGGAGATAAAATCATTTGCAGTTAAATACGACTACATCATTCCAGAGGGAATTAACCAGGCAAAGGTCACCTTTTCAGTAATTGATGAAATGGGGAAGGTGAGTGCTGAGGTCTCTGTTAATGTGGTAGCCCCTATCAAAAGTTATTCCGCAAGGGAACTTTTTGCCAAAAACAACCTTTTCAATGATGCATTTGCCTCCATTGACGGTTTCGTTTACCCTGATATCAAGACCAACTATAGTACGGTAAATTCAGATAATGTAGCAGTCCAGGAGAAGATAGACATCATTTACTATTACGATCAGGATAACAATGTTTCGGTAATCTCTTCCATTGATGATGGTCAGTTAGGCATTGAACTGAGCATCGAAAATGCCACCAGGTTTTTAAGGATGGATGAAATTTCGGAGGAGGACTTTAACGCGCTTACACCTGCATCACTTGTTTCCCTTACACGGGACGACTCCATATCCTACAAAGGATCCTCAAAGGTGAGAGGTATAAGCGTCGGAGATATAGTTGGTTTTTCTACAGATATCAACGCGATCCATTCCTTTAAGACAGGTCTTATTAAAGTGAACGGGCTACATCCCACCAATGTGGCTCATTATGAAGGAACCGCCTTTGTGATGGAATGCGATATTGTTACCCAGGTTAACCAATGAAAAGTAACTGGCTATGAATAAGACATATATTAAGATCACCCTGTTATTTAGCCTGTCCATGATGGTTTGTGGTCAGTTGCAAGCCCAATCTGACTACAAACTGGTGGAACAGGATTCCCTGGCACTGGTGGCATTCTACAATGCTACGGATGGACCAAACTGGACTTCGAACCAGGATGGATTTGGGTTTGATGACCTATCTGCAGATTGGCAGCTGCGCTATGATGGTGGATACGACAAATGGTTAGACGGTCCGGCCAAGGATTGGTTTGGAGTGAAGATTGAAAAACGGCCTGTCCCCAATTCCGTTGATTCTGCCTACAGAGTTACCTGGATATGGCCTGTAATAGGGAGGCGTACAGATGGACAGAACGCGCTCAGTGGTTATGTTCCAAGGGAGCTTGGTCTGCTAACAGCACTTGAAAGATTCTTGGTCAATGGAAACAATGGTTTTGAATGGACAGAGCTCCCCGATGATCTGTATCATCCCACACTGGAGGAACTTGATATTGAATCTGCGTACTTTGGGGGTGGGATATCGGATGTCTTTAGAACCTGTACGCGGATAAGAAAAATGAATTTCCGCTACAACTACATAGATTATATGCCTACCCTGGACTTCTTAGATTCAGAAGCGCTTTATAACCTGGCAGGCACCCAGTGGTATTACAGCACCAGACTATCTCTGGCCATTGCTGAAAAAACAATCGACCACTTCTATACCGTATCTGCAAATCTCAAAGAGTTTGGGGTTGAATACCGGGACCTGTTTGATGTGGGGGATGAGCAGGAAATAGTTGCTTCCATAGGTTCTTCCGTCGAATTGGAATGTACCTCTGCGGGAGAAAAGGAGGAGTTCATTACCTATCAATGGCTTAAGAACGGGCTGAGCATGTTTGGAAAAAAAAGCCGAACCCTGACAATTTCCAGTGTAAAAGAGAGTGATTTAGCCGATTATACCGTCAAGATCACCAACGAATATGTAAAAGAATATGACCAAAATTCCAATTACGGAGAGGTAATTACCAAAGCATTTCACCTGGTGGCTGAGCCGGTTCCCCCGGTGGTGGAATGGGCAAAGTCCTCTTACAATGGGAAGGAGATTATCTTGCGTTTTTCCAAACCCATGGAAATCAATGCCACTGGCTTTGAAGGATTCACTATCCATACCGGAGCCGTTTCGGGTTCTGCAAACATAGCAAGAACCACAGGAAGGCTGAACAGGGATTATATAATAACCCTGGAGAATCCATTGGAATATGAGGAAACAATCACCATAGATTACACCGGTGTTGGCGTGGTGGATCAAAATGGTGGTGAACTTGAGGGTTTTTCCGGGATAACGGTTGAGAATCTGGTGAGGATGGAACCCCATCTTCTGAGTGCAACTACCACAAAGGATGGCAGTGGGGTCCTGGCCACTTTTGACAATTACATTGATCCCAATACCATCAATCCGGACGATTTCACCATTACAAGGGATGGAAACGGAGCGATCTCTTCGGCAACCCTTTTGGATGGAGATTTGGATAGTCACATTTCGAAAACAGTTCTTCTTACCCTGGTAGAGACCATTGCAGATAGCGCAGAGGTCTTAAGCCTGAAATTCTCTCAGGGGGACCTGGCCGGACTTTACAGTGGGGTGGTGAAAAGCTCTGAAGAGATTGAGGTCACCAATCAGGTAATCCTGGATCTTACAGAGGTCCTGTTTACGTTTGAAGATGGATCAATCACATTTGAAGACGTGTTGATCGACGCCTCCTGGAAATTGGATCCCCTGCAGATGTTTGATGATGGCACCCATGGGGATACAGTCGCCGGGGATAACAACTGGGCAACCTTCGGCTTCCTGGTGGATGACAATTATAGCTGGGATGTGATTTCAAGGATCACTTCAATCACCTATGACACCACACAGATAGAGGATCCGGAAACAGGGATCATTACGATCATTGCTACTCCTTTAGAAGTCAACACCGACTCGACCCTGAGTGAAAATGTGGTGCTCGGTTTTGAAGTTCTCAATGATGAAGTGACAGGGGTCACCAATTTTGGGATCATGAATCTTCCTGTGACTTTCACCCTTACCTTCGATCTTGCATCTGAAGAGGTTTTCCTGATGGGAATTGATGAAGATTGGGGGGTGGGGATTTTAATGTCGCCCCTGGATGGAGGGTTCAGTTATTCGGTCACCCTGCAGGGATATACTTTGGGGGATCTCATTGAATATAATTACAGGGATGGGAACAATTGGGAAAACCAGACCGTCGAACCCCGATCCTATGTGGTAAAATCAGAGAATAATCTGATCCATGATTTCTTCGGCAGTTTCACCTCCTTTTTAGAGGATCCGCTAAAGAGTGAGCCGAAGCTCTATCCAAATCCAGTTTCAGATGTACTATATATTGAAGGACTGGAGAACCAAATGGCCCTTGAGATTTATAATAGCTCTGGTCAATGTATTTTTCACTCCCAAATTCTGTCAGATGGAATATTCCAGTCTGATGTTTCAATATACTTACCAGGTGTATATCTGGTTAAGTTAATTTCCGAGGATAGAAATATGCTCTTTATAAAATTTATTAAGTATTAATCAACTAAATCATTATTATGAAAAGACTACTATCTACTTCTTTTTTGGTTCTATTGACCATCGCACTTTTGCCCTGGAGAGGCAGTGCGCAGGATCTTGAAAATGATTCTCTTGCCCTGGTTGCCCTTTACAATGATTGTAATGGTCCCAACTGGGAAGGATTTGATTCCTGGCTTACCGATTCCCTTAAAAACTGGACAGATGTTACCGTCTCAGATGTGGAGGGAAATCTACGTGTCACCCATGTGGGATTTAAGAACATGACCCTTACAGGCACCCTGCCTGATGCGCTTGGTAATCTGACAGAAATGTCGGGCAAGATAGAGATGCACAATCAGCCTGGTCTCACCGGTGTATTTCCGGCTTCCATATGGAACTGGACCAAGGTGGAACGTTTGCAGGTCAAATTTTGTGGATTTACTTCCATGGATGTGACAGGGATGGCACAGATGGTTAACCTGTATGAATTCAATTCCCAGGGGACCCCATTTGAAGGTGAGATCCCTGTGGAAATGTTTATGCTTCCCCTGATGCGCGATGTGTATCTTGAAGATGGAATGTGGAGCTCATTGCCCGCAGATTTCCCCATCCCTACCACCACACCCTTGAGAAGGTTTTATCTCAATGGAAATCAGTTTACCGATCTTCCCGATCTCACCGGAATGGTCTGGGCAAGCGGAACAAAAATAAAAATCCGCAACAACTATCTGACTTTCGAGGACATCGAACCCAATATGCCGATTGGTGGTGATGCTAATGTTTCGGCCTTCGAATATTCACCTCAGGAGACTATTGGAGAAGATATGGTGGTCCTTGCCGATGCAGGAAGCGCTGTGACCCTTGAGTCGAACATTGAAGGCAGTGCTGCTACCATATATACCTGGATTAAAGGTGTGGATGAATTGGTAGGAGATACCAAAGACCTTACTCTTGCTGCTTTTGATCCGGCCACCGAGTCGGGCAGCTACTTTTGCCTGGGTCAAAATCCCAATGTACCGGGACTGGATATTTACACTGGAATGAAGATGGTATATGAGAATGGTTTGGCACAGGATTCAGCTGCACTTGTTGCTCTCTATAATGATTGCAACGGAACCGAATGGGGAGATGGATTTTCCAGCTGGCTGACCGATTCCCTGGCTAATTGGGAAGAGGTAACTGTATCCTGGGTGCTTAATGAAGCTGGTACGGATAGTGCTCAGAGGGTAACTCATGTTGAGTTTAGCAGTATGACCCTAACCGGAACCCTTCCTGCCGAATTGGGGAACCTGACCGAGATGTCTGGCAAAATACAGATGAATAACCAGCCCGGTCTGACCGGTGAATTCCCTGCCTTTATCTGGAACTGGACCAAGGTAGAACGGATGCAGATCAAGTCTTGTGGGTTTACCTCCATGGATGTGACCGGAATTGAAAAAATGGTGAACCTCTATGAAATGAATACCCAGGATACTCCTTTCGAAGGAGAAATTCCAGTGGAGATTTTTGAGCTTCCCCTGATGCGGGATGTCTATCTCGAGAATGGCATGTGGAGCTCATTGCCTGCAGATCTTCCCATACCCACCACCACTCCCTTAAGGAGATTCTATCTTAATGGAAATCAGTTTACCGATCTTCCCGATCTCACAGGAATGGTCTGGGCGGAAGGAACAAAAATAAAGATCCGCAACAACTATCTGACTTTCGAAGATATTGAACCCAATATGCCGATTGGTGGTGATGCTAATGTGAGTGCATTCGAATATTCGCCTCAGGAGAATATCGGAGACGATATGTATGTATATGCAGAAAGTGGCAGCGAGGTTACATTAGAATCCAATATTGGAGGAAGTGAAGCCACGATCTATTCCTGGATTATGGGTGTTGATAATCTGGTTGGTGCCACAAAGGATTATACCATTGATGCATACGATCCAGCTGCCCATTCAGGCACCTATTTCGGCCTGGCGCAGAATCCCAATGTACCCGGACTGGATATAGTCACAGGAAAGAAGATGCTCTGGGAGAATTCCATTGCACCTGATTCACTGGCCCTGGTTGCCCTTTACAATGATTGCAATGGTGCAGGATGGGGGGATGGTTTTGCCAGCTGGCTCACAGATTCCCTGGATAACTGGGAAGATGTAACTGTCTCCTGGGTGAAGAATGAAGCCGGAACTGATAGTGTAAGGCGGGTTACTCATGTGGAATTCAGCAATATGACACTGACCGGAACCCTGCCTGATGCTCTTGGAGATATTACCCAGATGTCGGGTAAGATTCAGCTCAATAAGCAGATCGGCTTAACGGGTGAGTTCCCGGCCTTTATCTGGAACTGGACAATGGTAGAACGCATGCAGATCAAGGAATGTGGATTTACTTCCATCGATGTGACAGGTATTGAAAACATGGTCAATCTCTATGAGTTCAATACACAGGAGACTCCATTTGAAGGAGAAATTCCCGTGGAACTCTTCCAGCTTCCTTTGATGCGTGATATCTATCTGGAAGATGGCATGTGGTCCTCCTTGCCTTCAGATATGCCTATTCCCACACCTACTCCGTTGAGAAGGTTCTACTTGAACGGCAACCAATTCATGGATCTGCCCGATCTGACAGGAATGGTCTGGGCCGAAGGTTCCAAGATCAAGTTCCGCAACAACTACCTCACCTTTGAAGATCTGGAACCCAACATGTGGATTGCAGCAGATACCAGTGTGAGTGCTTTCGAGATTTCTCCCCAGGCAGTTCTGAGTGAGAAAGAGACTATTACAGTGGATGTGGGAGACCCCATCTCCATGTCAGTTACCTGCGGAGGCTCTGAAAATGTCTATACCTGGGTGAAGGATGGTGAAGCTGTAGACGGTGCAGATACTGATCAACTGGATATTGCCACTGCCGTGGTTGAAGATGCAGGTGAATACTACTGTCTTGTACAAAGTGGACTGGTACCCGGGTTGGATCTTGTCACTGATACATTTACGGTGGTGGTTAATATCATTGATGGCATTGAAGAATTTGCCTCTGGCTTCAGTCTCAATGGAAATCCAGTAGAGCATCTGCTCTCCATCGATGCAGATCAAATGGTTATGTATGTTAAGATCTCAGACATTACTGGAAAAGTGGTCAGAAATGAGGAGGTTTATACAAATACCATCAGGATGGAAGTATCCGATCTAAACCATGGAGTTTATTTTGTAACCCTTGGTTTTGAGGCTCGGGAGGATGTTCTGAAGATTATTAAGAAGTAGCAGTTCTTTTAGTATAGTTTTATTTGAAGGGCCACTGGCAATTTCGATTGCCAGTGGCACCTTTAATTTTTTCACACCTTTATCCGGCATGTGGAATGCGCATATCACCTTCATCTTTATTTGAAAAATGCTATGGGAATTATGCCCTTGCAGCCATCAATGTCTGGTGCATGGAGCAAATACATGCCCTCTTTAAAGCAGCTCAGGAATCGAATGCTCCGTTTATAGTGCAAATGACCCCTGTGGCCATTGAATACGGACACAGAGAGATGCTAATCTCCATGATAGAAGCTGCGGATAAGATCTACCCCGGGACCCTATTTGCTGTTCACCTGGATCATGGAAACAAGCAATCAGTTTTAGAAGCCATCTCTTCAAGAGGTTTTTCATCTGTTATGATCGATGCCTCCCATGAACCCTACGAGGAAAATGTGACCATCTCAAAAGAGATTGTGGAGAAGGCCCATGCTGCCGGTGTGGAGGTTGAAGCTGAACTGGGGATACTTTCAGGAGTGGAGGATGATCTGGTGATCGAAACCAGTGCCAGCAGATATACCAGTCCCGATGAAGTGATAGATTTTGTTTCACAAACTGGATGCGACAGTCTGGCCATAGCCATTGGAACCAGTCATGGGGCCTATAAATTTTCAGGTGAGCAATCCCTTCAATTGGAGATTCTGGAGGAGATTCAGCGGCGATTGCCAGGATTCCCCCTGGTGCTTCATGGGGGATCGGCGGTGGACCCCACAGAAGTCAGACGAATCAATGCCAGTGCTGGAAACCTGGGAACAGGCGCCAGCGGGGTCCCTTTTTGGGAAATAAAAAAAGCCATAACTTACGGTATATGTAAAGTCAATATTGCAACCGATGCCCGCATGGTATGGACCAGGGTTCACCGGGAACATTTCAAAGAGCACCCCGAAGAATTTGATCCGGTTCCACCGGGAAGGATCTATATGGATGACTTGAAGAAGTTATACATGGAAAAATTCAGATTGCTGGGAGCCACACATAAAATAGGAGAATTTAAGACATGATAAACAGGGATAAAAAGTATCCCCTGCTGGTAAAATCAATGGCAGGAGAAGGGGTCTATCAGCGCATTCTTAAGGAGGATGCAGGCTGGGAATACCTCAATTTTGAGGCTCGCCTGATGAAAAAGGATGAGACCTGGAGCGGGAATACCAAAGACAATGAATATGGCATTATTCTGCTGGGAGGAAATTACAGCGTAGTCACCAGCAGGGGAAGCTGGGAAACAAAAAACGGCCGGAAAGATGTTTTCAGTGGGGTTGCTCATACCCTTTATTTACCCAGGAATACAGCTTTTGAATTGACAGCAGAAAGTGAGGAGCTGGACCTGGGTTATGGATGGTGTGAAACCGACCAGGATCATCCGGCCTGTTTCAAGACACCAGAAGAAGCAGCCATAGAGATCCGGGGAGGTGACAATGCCACCCGGCAGATCAACAGTTTAATTCAGCCCGGGTTTGATTGTCACCGGCTGGTCTCAGTGGAGGTTTATACTCCCTCAGGCAACTGGTCCTCTTTCCCTGCACACAAACACGATACCAGAAAGGTTGATGCAGATGGGAAGGTGATAGAGGCGAACTTGCAAGAGACCTATTTCTATAAGATCGACAAGCCCCAGGGCTTTGCCATTCAACAGGTCTACACAGACGACCGAAGCCTGGATGAGATCGCTGTGGCCAGGCATAACGATGTGGTGATGGTGCCCGAAGGTTATCATCCCGTTGCAGCGGGTCATGGATATAATGTCTACTACCTCAATTTTCTTACAGGAAGTGATCAGTCCCTGGCCAATACCGATGATCCCGATCACAAGTGGATCTATGATTCGTGGAAGGGTCTTGATCCCAGGATTCCAATGGTAAAAGCAAACAAATAAGAACAGTCATGCAGGAGAAAAAATTTGATATCATCAGTTATGGAAGGTCCTCCATCGATCTTTATTCCCAGGAGCCTGGAACAGCCTTTGAAGAGATTCCGGGATTTCATGCTTTTGTAGGGGGATCCCCTTTAAATATTGCTG